>MDSQ01000096.1_pt1 | contig 15409 bp, 16 predicted proteins | sample 1008251 | NCBI WGS metagenome assembly MDSQ01 (sample SAMN05526597, study PRJNA338239) | gut metagenome | isolation source: Hindgut content | host: Naso unicornis | place: Saudi Arabia: Red Sea | collected 2016-05
GGTTGCTTAGACTTCCAAACTTCTTAAATAAAGTTTTTAATAATTTTTAGAACCCGACTGCTTTAGGTGTGGGAGGTTCAGACAAGAGAGGTTAGAAAGAGAGTATAACCTAGATTTGGTTACAACTGCACCAAACGTTATATATAAAGTGCATAAAACAAATGGTGAAATTATAGATTTATCAAACCCTGCAAATTTACCCGATCCATCAAATATAAAATGTATGGAAGAGCCAATGGTAGAAGCGAAAATTATGGTACCGTCTAATTATGTAGGAGCGGTAATGGATTTATGCCAAGAAAGACGGGGAATATATATTAGTATGGAGTATATAGAAGAGACTCGTGCAGTACTTTCATATGAATTACCACTAAATGAGATAATTTATGACTTTTTTGACGCACTAAAATCACGTACTAAAGGATATGCATCATTTGATTATGAGCTAAAAGAATACCAAGAATCAAAATTAGTAAAATTGGATATATTAGTGAACAAAGAAATGGTAGATGCATTATCTTTAATTGTTCACGAAACCAGTAGCGTTGCAAAAGGCAGAAAAATAGTGGAAAAATTAAAGAAAGAAATTCCGAAACATTTATTTGAAGTGCCTATTCAAGCTGCAATCGGAAATAAGGTAATAGCCCGTGAAACTATAAGTGCTATGCGAAAAGATGTACTTGCAAAATGCTATGGTGGGGATATATCAAGAAAGAGAAAATTACTAGAAAAGCAAAAAGAAGGTAAGAAACGTATGAGACAAGTGGGTAATGTTGATGTGCCACAATCTGCGTTTATGAGCGTATTAAAATTAGATGAAGACTAAATTAGGATTATACATTCATATACCATTTTGTAAGTCAAAATGTTACTATTGTGATTTTTTATCATTTGTGAATAGTGATTTAATGGAAAAATATATAGATGCTTTAATAAATGAGTTAAGAAGTTACAATGAGTATAGACCAAACTATATATTTATAGGAGGGGGAACTCCGAGTGTTCTGCCTCCTTTTTTGCTACGTAAATTATTAAGCGAGATAGAACAAAATTTTGGAAGCGAAATATTAGAATATACGATAGAAATAAATCCAGCAACATTAACGCAAGAACATCTAAAGATAATTAATAAGAGTGGCATAAATAGAGTAAGTATTGGACTGCAGAGTACAAATAATATGCTGCTAAAAGAAATAGGGCGAATACACACACTGCAAGATTTTGAAAATACTTTGTATTCTTTATCGGATATAGAAAATATTAATATTGACTTGATGTTTGCATTGCCAAATCAAACTATAAAACAGTGGGAGCAAACTTTGTTGACTGTTACTAAATATCCGATTAAGCATATATCGGCGTATGCATTAACGTTAGAAGAAGGAACTAAATTATTTGAAAAATATAATGGCAAAAGCATAGCTACTGCAGAGACAGACAGGCAGATGTATGATTTAACAAAGCAAATACTATCTCAATATAATTATAGTCAATATGAAATTTCTAACTGGGCACAATTAGGATATCAATGTAACCATAATATTTTATATTGGACACTGCAGCCGTATATAGGAGCTGGATTAGGTGCCAGTGGGTACTTGGAAAATATACGATATACAAATACCACAGATATATATCAATATATAAGTGGAAAATATAAAAAAGAAGAAAATTATATAACAACACAGATGAGTATGGAAGAATTTATGTTTTTAGGGCTTAGAATGATGAGTGGAGTATCTAAGAATGAATTCAAGCAAAAATTTGGAGTTGATATAAAAAATATTTATGGTGAGCAAATTAAAAAATGGATTACACTAGCAGCAATGATAGAAGTAGCAGATAGAATATATCTGAGTGAATATGGTGTAAATATTTCCAATACGATTTTTACTTCTTTTTTGGAATAAAGGCAAAAAAACTTGAAAATACTATAAATGAGATTCTATAAACAAAAAAATTAAAAAACATGAATAATTTTTCAAAAACCTATTGACAAATGAAAAAATAAATGTTAAAGTAAAAAAGTAGTTAGCACTCGTAAGTTATGAGTGCTAACAATGAAGGAAGGGATAATATGAATGAAAGAAAAGTACGTATTCTTGAAGCTATTATTCAAGACTATATACAAACTGGTTCCCCTGTAGGTTCTAGAACACTTTCTAAGAAATATGACTTACAACTTAGTTCAGCAACAATTAGAAATGAAATGGCAGACCTTGAAGATTTAGGGCTAATAACACAACCTCATGCTTCAGCAGGGCGTATTCCTTCAGATAAAGGATATCGGCTATATGTTGACAATTTGATGGGAAAAACAGATTTAGGGCCTGATTTAGATAATCTTATAGTAAAGATGTTAAATGACAAGATGAATGACATTGATGCTTTACTAGAAGAGACGGCAAGGCTTGTTGCTATGATGACAAACTATGCAACCATAGCCCAGACGTTACCTCTTGCAGAACCTACTGTAAAAAGAGTTCAAATAATGCCGGTAGAATTTAAAAGTATAGTGTGTGTTGTTGTAACAGATAACAATTTAGTCAAGCATAATGTAATTACAACTTCATTAGAAGTGGATGAAAACTTAGCTAATGTATTAACTTCTATGTTAAATAAAGCTATCAAAGGAATGACTCTTACTTCTTTGAAAAGATGTAATTTAGACGATATAGACCCGATGTATAAACCTCTTATATTACAAATTATAAAGGTAATAATACAAATATTAGCAGAAGAAAATACAAACCAAATTTTTACAAGAGGAACAACTAATATACTGGATTTTCAAGAGTTTAATGATATGCAAAAAGCTCGTGAGCTATTAGAGCTATTAGAGGAAAAACCATATCTTACAAAGTTATTGTCAAAAAGTTCTGGAAATTCAGTCAATATTAGTATAGGCGAAGAAAATGCATTAGAGTCTATGAAAGAGTGTAGTTTAATTACAACTACGTATAAAGTAGGTGAATATACACTAGGTACTATAGGAATTATAGGGCCAAAGCGTATGAATTATAGCCAAGTAGTAAGCTTATTAGAACAAATTTCGTATCATCTAACATTAATGTTAGGAAATGAATTTTAACTTTATGAATGTAGAGTAATCATAAGTAAACTAAAGATTATTTCTTATAATGATGCAAAAGTAGATTAATCTAGAAAGGAATAAGTATGGAAAACGAAAACATTGAGCCGATTGAAGAAGAAATCCAAGAGGAAGAAATCCAAGAGGAAGAAATTCAAGAGGAAGAAATTCAAGAGGAAGAAGAAATAGTAGCAGAAGAGAGTAAGCAAGATTCTAATTTAGAAAAATTACAACGCCTTATGGCAGAGTTTGATAATTATAGAAAGCGCACAGAAAAAGAAAAAGCACAAGTATATGATATGGCACTTAGCGGGATTGTAACAGAAATGCTAGGTACATTAGATAACTTTGAACGTGCACTGCAACAAGAAACGTCAGATAAAGCCTTCTACGAAGGAGTGATGATGATATATAAACAATTAGTTGGAGTGATAGAAAAGATAGGTGTGACAGCTATTGAAACAGTAGGTAAAGAATTTGACCCAAATTTTCACAATGCTATTTTCCATGTAGAAGATGAAACAGTAGGTAAAAATACAATTATTGAAGAAATGCAAAAAGGATATATATATAAAGAAAAGGTATTAAGACATAGCTTAGTAAAAGTAGCTAATTAGTATAAATTATAAAATTGGAGGAAATTATAATGAGTAAAATAATAGGAATAGATTTAGGAACAACAAATTCATGTGTATCTGTTATGGAAGGTGGAAAGCCAGTCGTAATAGTAAATGCAGATGGAGGAAGAACAACCCCTTCAGTAGTAGCATTTACAAAAGATGGCGAAAGACTAGTAGGAGATACGGCTAAGCGTCAAGCTATTACAAATCACGAAAGAACAATCGCTTCAATTAAGCGTCATATGGGAACAAATCATAAAGTAAATATTGATAGCAAAGCATATTCACCACAAGAAATTTCAGCAATAACGTTACAAAAGCTAAAAACTGATGCAGAAAGTCATCTAGGTGAAACAGTGACAAAAGCAGTTATTACAGTTCCAGCTTATTTTACAGACGCACAACGTCAAGCTACAAAAGATGCTGGGCGTATTGCGGGACTTGAAGTGGAACGTATAATAAATGAGCCAACAGCAGCAGCTTTAGCATATGGGCTTGAAAATGAGCAAGAACAAAAAATAGTTGTATATGACCTAGGTGGAGGTACATTTGATGTATCTATCATAGAAATAGGTGATGGAGTTATTGAAGTTCTTGCGACTAGCGGAGATAATCATCTAGGTGGAGATGACTTTGACCAACGTGTAATTAACTTCTTAGTAAGCGAGTTTAAAAAGATGGAAGGCGAAGACTTATCAGCTAATAATATGGCTATGCAACGTATTAAAGAAGCGGCTGAACAAGCTAAAAAAGAGCTTTCAACCAAAACTACAACACAAGTTTTAATACCATTTATTACGCAAACAGGGAAAAACTTAGACATTACAATTTCAAGAGCAAAGTTTGATGAATTAACAGCAGATTTAGTAGAACGTACTACAGGACCTGTTAAAAATGCATTAAAAGATGCAGACCTTAGTCCATCAGAGATTGATAAAGTTCTTTTAGTAGGTGGTTCAACTCGTATACCAGCGGTTCAAGAAGCGGTAAAACGTATTGTAGGTAAAGAGCCGTTTAAAGGAATTAACCCAGATGAATGCGTAGCTATAGGAGCTGCTATCCAAGGTGGAAAATTAGCAGGAGATGCAGGTGCTGGAGATATTCTATTACTTGATGTAACACCTCTTACACTGGGTATTGAAACATTAGGTGGCGTGGCGACACCTCTTATCCAAAGAAATACAACTATACCAACTAAGAAGAGCCAAACCTTCTCAACAGCAGCAGATAACCAAACAGCGGTTGATATTCACGTTGTACAAGGTGAAAGACCAATGGCGACTGATAACAAAACTTTAGGTAATTTTAAGCTAGATGGAATTATGCCAGCACGCCGTGGTACTCCGCAAATAGAAGTAACATTTGATATTGATGCTAATGGTATAGTAAAAGTATCTGCAAAAGATTTGGGGACAGGTAAAGAACAACACATTACAATTACAGCAAGTACAAATTTATCTGAAGATGAAATTAATCGTGCTGTGGCAGAAGCGGAACAAAATGCAGCAGCAGATAAAAAACGTAAAGAGGCTATTGATGTTAAAAATGAGGCAGATAGTATGATATTCCAAACAGAAAAAATGCTAACTGATAATGAGCAAGTTTTGGATGCAGCAGATAAAGCAGATATTGAAGTCAAATTAGGAGCTTTAAAAAGCTTAAATGATACAATAGACTTAGCTAATATTAGTGATTCTCAAGTAGAAGCATTAAAAACTGCAAATGAAGAATTAACACAATTGTTCTACTCAATATCTGAAAAGATGTACCAACAACAAGCACAACAAGGTGATATGGGTGAAGATTTTAGTGGAGCAGATGCTAAAGATGATGTAATTGATGCTGACTTTAAAGAAGAATAATAAATAAATTTTAAGTCAAAGATACCCTCTTTGACTTTTTGAATGACAATTAAATTGGTGGTGAAACATGGCAAAGAGAGATTATTATGAAGTGCTGGGAGTGAATAAAGGTGCTTCAGATTCAGAAATAAAAAAGGCATATAGAAAGGTAGCTAAAAAATATCATCCTGATACAAACCCTAATAATGCAGAGGCAGAAACTAAGTTTAAAGAGGCATCTGAAGCTTATGAAATTTTAGGCGATGGGGATAAAAAAGCGGCGTATGATAGATATGGTCACAGTGCATTTGAACAAGGAGGTGCTGGTGGCTTTGGCGGATTTAATGGTTTTGAAGGAAGTTTTGAAGGCGGATTTGATTTTGAAGATATATTTGGCGACATATTTGGCGGTGGCAGACGAAGTGGTAGGCGAGGTCCAAGACCAGGAGCAGATATTCACCAAAATATGCAAGTTACATTCTCAGAAGCAGCTTTTGGCTTAGAAAAAGAAATACAAATTATGACATCAGAAACTTGTAGCACTTGTAACGGTACAAAAGCAAAACCTGGTACTCACGCAGAAACTTGTACAAAATGCGGTGGGCGAGGACAAATTCGAGTTACGCAACGTACAATTTTAGGAGCTATGCAAACTACGCAAACATGTGACGAGTGTGGCGGAGATGGTACAATTGTAAAAGAAAAATGTACTACTTGTCGTGGGCAAGGCAAAGTTAGAACAACTAAAAAAGTGACAGTGTCAATTCCAGCTGGTATTGATACTGGGCAAACATTACGATTGTCTGGCAAAGGTGAGGCAGGCGAAATTGGTGCTAATAATGGAGATTTACTGATTACTATCCACATAAAGTCGCATGAGCTCTTTAAGCGTGATGGATATAGCGTAAATATACGTATGCCAATTAGTTTCAGGCAAGCAGCTTTAGGTGCAGAAATTTCTGTCCCTACATTAGATGGAAATGTAAAACTAAGTGTTAAAGAAGGAACACAAACAGGTACAACGTTTAGGTTGCAAGGAAAAGGTATACCAAACCTTAGAAATCCAAAGCAACGAGGAGACCAGTTTGTAGAAGTATTTATAGAGGTGCCGAGAAATTTAACGCAGACTCAAAAAGATTTATTAGAACAGTTTGATACTGATACTAAGGAAAATCAACCTCAACAAAAAAGTTTTAAAAAAACTATGGAAAAGATATTTGGAAAAAAGGATTAATAGGAAGGGTCACAAATGGATTATATAGAAATTTCAATAGAAACAACGACTGAGGCTGTAGAAGCGATTAGCTATTATATTATAGATGAATTAAATGGAGGAGTAGAAATTTGTGACCCAAAAGATGTGTTGCATCAAGATAAAACTCAAGTATGGTATGACTTTATAGACGAAACATTGCTAAATGTAGATATGGATATAGTAGTAGTTAAAGGCTATTTTGAGAATAATATAGATACTCATGAGTATATAAAAAAGATTAAATCGCAGCTAGAACATATATCACAATTTTTGAATGTAGGCTCGTGTAAAATATCTGCATCAGATATACCAGAAGAAAAATGGGCCCATGAGTGGAAAAAATATTATAAAGTATTTACGATAGGGAAAAAAGTGGTAATTAAGCCTTCTTGGTTGGATTACACCCCAAAGGATAATGATATTGTCATAGAAATTGACCCTGCTATGGCATTTGGCACAGGCACACATGAGACTACATCCATGTGTGTTTGCCTTATAGAAAAATATATATCTAATGATGATAACATTTTAGATGTTGGTACAGGCAGCGGAATTTTAGGAATTGTATCAGCGAAACTAGGAGCCAAATGTGTTATAGGTATTGATATTGATGATATGGCAGTTAAGGTTGCACAAGATAATATAAAAATTAATAATGTTGATAATATAATGAAAGCTGTGCAAGGAGATTTACTTGATGTAGTGGATAAAAAAGCTGATATAGTTGTGACAAATATTATTGCTGATATAATAATCTTATTGGCAGCACAAGTAAAAAATGTTATTGCAGAAGACGGCATTTGGATTTCTTCAGGCATTATAAATACTAAAAAAGATAAAGTTTTAGACGCTATAAAAAATAATGGTTGGATTATCCAAGAGATTATAGAAGAAAATGAATGGATAGCGATTGTAGCAAAACTAGGTGAGAATGATGCCTAAATATTTTGTAAATAAAGAAAATATACATCAGGATATAGTTCAGATTACAGGAGAAAACTTTCATCATATTAAACACGTAATGAGATATAATATTGATGATAAATTATTAGTTAGCGATGGAGATAATACAGATTATTACTGCCAAATTGCTAAGGTAGATACTGAGACTATACAGGCTACAATACTTGAAACTATAGTATCAGACACTGAACCTAAAATAGATGTGACGTTATTTCAACCTCTTATTAAAGGTGAAAAAATGGAACTAGTTATTCAAAAGGCAGTAGAGCTTGGGGTGAGTAGAATAATTCCTACTTATACTAAGAGATGTGTAGTAAAGCTTGATAAAAAGGTAAATTCTAAAATTGATAGATGGAATAAAATTGCGGAAGCTGCAGCAAAACAAAGTGGGCGTGGCAAAGTGCCAGAGGTTACGCTGCCAATGTCGTTTATAGAAGCATTAGATTATGCTAAAAATAACATAAATATAAATTTTATCCCATATGAAAATGAAACTCAATCTACTTTTAAAATACCTACTTCAAAAATACCTACTTCAAATAGTTTTGGTATATTCATAGGGCCTGAAGGTGGTTTTGAGCAAAATGAGATAGATTTAGCGATGCAACATAATGTATCTGTAATTACACTCGGCAAACGTATATTACGCAGTGAAACTGCAAGCATTGTGGCACTGACAATTATTATGCATGAAATGGGAGAAATTTAATGATTTATTTAGATAATGCAGCAACAACTAAACCTTTACCACTTGTTATAGAACGAATGAGCTATGTAATGCAAAATGTATACGCAAACCCTTCGTCGTTGCATAAAAAAGGGATTGAGGCAGAGAATATTATAAAAGAAGCAAGTGAATTTTTTGCAAGTAAATTGGGTTGTACTAAAGAAGAAATAATTTATACATCTGGTGGCACAGAAAGCAATAATCTTGCGATTTTAGGAGTTGCACATGCGTATAAAAGATATAGAAATAAACTTATTACCACTCAAATAGAGCATAGCTCAGTTAAAGAAGTTTTTAATTTTCTTAAGCAAAATGGCTGGGAAGTGTATGAATTGAATGTGAATAACGAAGGATATATTGATTTAGACGAGCTAGAGCGAGAGATAAACGATAATACAGCGTTAGTGAGCATTATGCATGTTAATAACGAAATTGGAACTATACAAGATATAACGAAAATTGGAGACATTATTAAAAGGATTAACAAAGATACTATTTTTCATGTAGATGCCGTACAATCATTTGTAAAAATGCCTATTTCGGTAAAAAATTCTAGAATAGATTTACTTAGTGTTAGTGGGCATAAATTTTATGGACCAAAAGGCGTAGGATTTTTATATAAAAATAGCAAGGTAAGACTTACTAATTTATTTTACGGTGGAGGACAACAAAAAAACATTCGTTCGGGAACCGAAAATGTGCAGTCTATTGCAGGAATGCATACTGCAGCAAGTGTTTTATTTAAAGTATATCCAAGTTTAGAGACTCATAAGGAATATTTTGCGAATAAGATACTTATGCAAATTGAAGATACTAAAGTTAACGGGCCTAAATTAGGTGAAGGTGCACCACATATTTTGAGCATAACATTTGCACGGATAAAATCAGAGGTTCTTTTGCACGCATTAGAAGCAAAAGATATTTATGTATCATCAGGTTCTGCCTGTTCATCAAATAGTAATAAAAAGAAAGGTACTCTTAATGCTATAGGTGTTGCGGAGGGGGCTATAAGATTTTCGTTTGGAATAGATACAACAAAAGAAGAACTTGACTACGTAGTAAAAGTACTAGATAGTCAAGTGAAATTACTACGGTTAATTTGAAATCATATTAATAAAATATTTGTGGACTGTATTATCATCTGTAAGTTCGGGATGAAAAGCAGTAGCTAACTGATTATTCTCTTTTACCGCAACTATTTTATTTGAGATGACGGATAATACATCTACATTTTTGCCAATTGATTTAACATAAGGTGCTCTGATGAAGGGCATCTCGATTGGAGTACCGTTAAAATCTGCAGTTGCATTAAAGCTATCGTATTGTCTACCGAAGGCATTTCTAATAACGCTTATATCCATAGTACCGATATGAGATTTAGTATCATTTTCGATATCTTTAGCCAGTAAAATCATTCCAGCACATGTGCCTAATACAGGTAAGCCGTTTGAAATTTCTGTTCTTATATCGTCCATTAAATCAAGTTCCACTAGCAATTTACCAATAACCGTACTTTCGCCACCTGGGATAATTAACCCAGAAAGCTCTTTTGTAAAATCTTTTTTCTGCCTAATTTCTATTGCACATATATTTAGGTTTTCTAAAATTTTTATGTGCTCTATAAAGGCACCTTGTAATGCTAAAACACCTATTTTCATTATTTTCCACGCTCAGACATTAATAATGCAATCTCATCTGCATTTATGCCTACCATAGCTTCGCCTAAATCTTCTGAGACTTCTGCAAGAATATTACTATCTTGATAGTTGGTTACTGCTTTTACAATGGCAGCAGCACGTTTTGCAGGGTCACCTGACTTAAATATACCAGAGCCTACAAATACTCCTTCTGCCCCTAGTTGCATCATAAGTGCAGCATCTGCCGGAGTCGCAACACCACCTGCAGCAAAATTTACTACTGGAAGTTTGCCATTTTCATGTACATACATAACTAAATCATATGGTACTTGAAGTTCTTTTGCAGCGTTATATAATTCATCTTCTGACATTGACATGAGTCGTTTCATCTCTTGTTGCATCATTCGCATATGAGTTACAGCTTGAACAACATCACCAGTTCCAGGCTCTCCCTTAGTTCTAATCATAGTAGCACCTTCATTTATTCTTCTAAGTGCCTCGCCTAAATCTTTTGCTCCACAAACAAAAGGAACCTTAAATTTACGTTTATCAATATGATAAGTATCATCAGCTGGGGTTAAAACTTCGCTCTCATCTATATAATCAATTTTAATGGCCTCTAAAATTTGTGCTTCTACAAAATGGCCAATTCTACACTTTGCCATAACTGGAATAGAAACAGCTTTTTGGATCTCTTTTATCATTTTAGGGTCGCTCATACGAGACACTCCACCGGCTGCACGAATATCTGCGGGAATTCTTTCTAGTGCCATTACTGCACAAGCACCTGCTTTTTCTGCAATAACCGCTTGATCAGGAGTCATAACATCCATAATAACCCCGCCTTTTAACATTTGTGCTAATTGTCTGTTTAAAATATATTGCTTATTTTCCATACTAACCTCCAAAGAATTTATTTTAGACTCTAAGTCCTTTATGTTCACTAAGAAGTATAACCAAATATACACAATTATGCAAGGCGGTTTTCTAAAACCGATACTGTCAATTGATAATAGGAATGACAATATCGTGCCAATTATATAATTTCCATTCTTCCTCTTCTTTAATAAGCTTATATTCTTTATAAAGGGTTCCAGATACAAAATTATGCTCAATAATAATAAACACAGTGTCATCGTCAGGATAATCAGTTTCTACCAATCTGCTATCTACTAAATAATTTTTTTCTGCTTGACATTTTGCCACATCTTCTTTTAATAGTTCAATCTGTCTTTCTTTTGCATTGAGGGCTAACAATTCTTTTGCGTAAAATCCTCTCATTAAAGGAATAGATTGTTCTATTATTTCTTCATCTGATTTTTGGGTATATTGAAATCTTAGTAGCTCAGTATACTCAAACATAACTTCTTCGGCAGTTGAGGGATATTTTGTAGTTAGTTGTTTTTGCATAAGCTCTAGTGAAGACAATAAATTGGCTTTAGAATTAATTGTAATATCGTCGCTCCAACTATATTTTGAAATTCCTATTAGAATTAAAAAAATAATCCCTATAATCCCTAAAGATATTATAATGACTTTTTTCACCGAAATTCCTCCTAGTTTTTATAATATAAGACTAGTTTATTATATATCGATTGTCGATATATATCAAGGCATAAGAGTTAATATGGCTTGACATATGAAAAATAAAATTATATAGTTATATATAGATAGTCGATATATGTTTAAGGAGAGTGGTTATGAATACACAATTATTGATACTTCAACTTTTATCTAAGCAAGATATGTATGGTTATGAAATGATTGAAGAATTAAAAGTAAAATCAGGAGAAGCGTTTGATTTAAAGGTGGGCACGCTATACCCATTACTGCATAAGTTAGAAATAAACGGACATGTAAAATCATATGAAAGAGTTACTGAGACTAATAAGGTGCGTAAATATTATTCACTGACTCCGAAAGGAGAAAAATTGCTAGGAATTCAAAAATCAGATTGGAAAAAATATATGACTGCTGTTCAAAAGGTATTAGGGAGTAATATATATGAGTAAAATAGATGTTTTTCTTGAATCCTTAGGTAAGCAAATATATGATAAGGACATAAAAAAACGTGTGCAACAAGAATTTCAGAATCATATTTTGGATTCTATGAAGGAAGATAATATTGATAAAATATTAGAAGAAATAGGAGACCCTGTGCAAATAGGACAACAATTTAACCGGTTATATGCTAGAAAAGTTAATAAGATACCTATAATAATGTTACCTATTGCAATATATTCAATAGGGTTAGAAGTGTCGTACTACCGTGGTTTAGACATTGTTAGTATAATTTTGATGCTAATATTTTTATGCCCTGTGTATAAGCTTTTGGAGAAAAAACCAAATCCGTGCGTAGGCACGCTTAATAGATGGGGGAATACTTTTTTTATTGCAGGTATTATTGGGACTATAGGAGGGCTTATCCATTTTTATTCTATTGCAAAATATTACCCTGACATAGCTCCGTATATATTAAAGTTACAATTCTTTCCGTTGCTTTATGGAATAGGGTGTAATATTATTTTGATGTGCATTGACATAATGAAATATAAACAGTTTAATAAGAAACGAGGCACATAATATGACTAAATCTATATTAAAAGTTGCACTAGCATTACTGGTGTTTAAAGTATCTATATTTGCTATAAATTATGCAATAGAGCAGATGGCATTTTTGTTGCAAAATAATTATGGAATATCTATAGATGATAATTTGAATATCTATTTAATTTTATTTAATTGCACCACATTATTTGTTGGATTTCCGCTATATATGTTGATAATGGGATACAAAAATATAAATATAACTCCTGTTAAGCTTCCTAGTAATCAATATATTATCAAACGAGTATTGATACTGTTATCAGTAGCGTCTATATTTTCTTTAATGTTTATTAATTCTCCAATTCCTAAAATAGATACAACTACATTGGTAAGAGATATAATATTCACTGTTATTTTATTTCCTATTATGGAAGAGATTATGTTTAGGCAATCTCTATTTAAGGTGTTCGGAGGCCTAGGAGCTGTGAAGTATATAGCTATTAGTACAACGTTATGGGCATTTGTAGCACATAATATGCTGGCTAATATAATAATAGCAATGGTCGCAGGATTTACTTTATTAGGTCCTATGTACTATACTACTAATAATATTTTGTTAGTTATCATCTTTCATTGCATGATAAATTTATTATTTGGAGTATTACTACCTATAGTAGCACCTATAAATTTTTATGTAACAATATGCATTGCAAGCATAGTATGCTTAAGTACAATTATATATATTGTGAAAATACGCCATGTGAAATCACATTAGTAAAATTAGGGGTTGATATAAATGTATCAACCCCTAATTACTATTTAATTACTATTTAAAGAAATATAGAGGATTAATACTTAGCGAGTTAAAAATAAGAGAATATCTTATGCGTTTGTTTGAAAGGCTAATAGTATAATTTCAAATAAATAATATCATTTATATTGACATAATTTGGTTTGGTTGTTAAAATAAAACTAAAGTTATACAAAATTTTTATATATATTAAGGAGAGAGTATTTATTATGGCAAAATTATTTTATGCCCAAGATTGTAATTTAGATGTTTTAAAAGGTAAGAAGGTAGCTATTATTGGTTACGGATCACAAGGACATGCACATGCACTAAACTTACATGAGTCAGGTGTTGATGTAATTGTAGGATTATATGACGGTAGTCCATCTTGGAAAAAAGCTGAGGATGCAGGACTTAAGGTAATGACAGCAAAAGATGCGGCAAGTGCTGCAGATGTTATAATGCTGCTTGTAAATGATGAAAAACAACCAACTATATATAAAGAGAGTATTGAACCTGGACTTACAGAAGGTAAGACATTGGCTTTTGCACACGGATTTAATATTCACTATGGGCAAATCCAACCGCCAGCTAATGTAAATGTTATTATGATTGCACCAAAAGGACCAGGTCATACTGTACGTAGTGAATATGAACTAGGCAAAGGAGTGCCAGCTCTTATTGCAGTTTATCAAGACCCAACAGGAAAAGCAAAAGAGATTGCTCTTGCATATGCAGCAGGTGTGGGCGGAGCTCGTGCAGGTATATTAGAGACTACTTTTAAAGAAGAAACTGAAACAGACCTTTTTGGAGAACAAGCAGTTCTTTGTGGTGGTGTAGTGGAGCTTATGAAAGCAGGTTTTGACACATTAGTAGAAGCGGGATATGAACCAGAGAGTGCGTATTTTGAATGTGTGCATGAGATGAAATTAATCATTGATCTTGTAAATAAAGGTGGAATGAATTTAATGAGATATTCAATCTCTGATACTGCAGAATATGGAGACTATGTTACAGGAAAAAGAATTATTACAGACGAGACTCGTAAAGAGATGAAGAAAATTTTAACAGAAATCCAAGATGGAACTTTTGCAAGAAATTGGATATTAGAAAACAGTGCAAATCGCCCATACTTTAATGCAACTAAGAGAATAGAATCAGAGCACCTTGTTGAGCAGGTAGGCAAAGATTTAAGAGATAAAATGATTTGGCACAAATAAAATAGGAGAGGATTATGTCTAGACAAATTAAAGTATTTGATACCACACTAAGAGACGGAGAACAAGCTCCTGGGTATAGTATGAATTTAGCAGAAAAAATTGAGATGGCGATACAGCTAGAAAAGTTAGGCGTGGACTCAATAGAAGCTGGATTTGCTATCGCTTCAAAAGGCGACTTTAAATCAGTTGCTAAAATTGCTAAAATTATCAAAAATACCGAAGTGGTAAGTCTTTCTCGTGCATTAGTAGCAGATATTGATGCATCAGCAGAAGCCTTAAAAGATGCTAAATTTCCAAAAATCCATACCTTTATAGCTACTTCTGATATCCATATGAAGTATAAACTCCAAAAGAGCGAAGATGAGGTATTGGAAACTACAAAAGAGATGGTAAAATACGCAAAAAAATACTTTCATAATGTTGAGTTTTCTGCAGAAGATGCAACACGTTCACGCCGTGAATTTTTGTATAGAGTCTTAGCAGAAGCGATAAAAGCTGGAGCAACTGTATTAAATATTCCGGATACAGTTGGGTATACTTCACCATTAGAAATGTATGATTTAATATGCGATATTAAAAACAATGTGTATGGCATAGAAAAAGTAGATATTTCGGTACATTGTCACAATGACCTAGGACTAGGCGTGGCAAATACTTTATCTGCAATAAAAGCGGGAGCTACTCAGGTAGAGTGTACAGTAAATGGTATAGGTGAAAG
>MDSQ01000097.1_pt1 | contig 15389 bp, 10 predicted proteins | sample 1008251 | NCBI WGS metagenome assembly MDSQ01 (sample SAMN05526597, study PRJNA338239) | gut metagenome | isolation source: Hindgut content | host: Naso unicornis | place: Saudi Arabia: Red Sea | collected 2016-05
CAACAGAGGGTTGTGTTGCTTTTACTGTATTTACCACCATCTACATTTATTTATGCAGATAGTAAATGGGTGGCATTTAAACACCATTTTTCCTGTCTCTTGACTATTTAAAGCTCTTTACATGAACATTTCCCCATTTAGACATACCGCAGGGCCGTCTGTACATAGTGCCGACCTCCTCATCAGAAGCAGACGCTCACACACAGATGGAGAAGCCATCCGGAGCAAATTGGGGTTCTGTTATCAGTATCCTTGACTTTGTGTAGATTGGAGGAGCTGGGGACCGAAGCACTGACCTTCTGATAAGAGGACGACCCGTTCTACCTCCTGAGCCAGAGTTGCCCCAAGATCCCTACAATAGTTAGAGCTGTGCCGAAATGCAGGAAACACATTTCGACAAAAATAATTCAAGGTCTACTTACCGACTTTTTCCAGAACAAACCCTCGATCAGCAGATTGGGTTTGTTCATTTGTCATGAATTTGGCTTGGTGGTCGCAAAAGCCCAGGAAAAAGCTCATAAGTGAGTCTTGATCCATGGCCAACACTCAGAGAGATTGCTTCTGCCGTCTTTTGAAAATTTTGATTAAATTTAACTGTAATATATGAAAATTCAATCAAACACACATATAAATGCGTTAAAAAAATAATTTTGTTGTGAAGTTAGCTACTAATTTATATTCCTTACATATTTGTGTTGTAACTGCTTCTTTTCGCCCCTTTCCTCTCATGAATATGCATCACTTAAACCTCTTTTGTGTCCTAATCTGTGTGTTTCAACACTCACATGGACCACCACACTCATGCACAGAAGACACTGTGCAAGAGTTATATGATTATGTGATTCTATTACAAGTTTCCAAGTACACACAGACAGCTCAACTATATCAACACAGACAGACTTCAGATTTAAAGTGACATTTTGTCATTGACAGAGTGAAAAGCGCATACACTAACACTGTTGATGTAGAGCTTAAGACTCAGCTGCCTTGCTGTTATCTCTGCCGCTCCCTCGATGCTATATTTTCTTGCAGTCAGGAAGAAGTTTCACTTTGTTCCAGACTTAAAAAGGGAGAATGGAAAGAGTCCAATTACTATGTACCTGCAACGATTGCACTCACATTTCCTCCTTCTCCCCCTGCCGGGTAGGAGAAAGCTCCTTCGATTCAGACAGATAAGGCGCTTGACAAAATGGGAGAGAGACATAATTCCATTTGTCTTGGTCGAGTCCATCCCATGTGAGGTGTAAGTGTTGCTGCTGTCAGCTCTGCTCTACTCCTGTTTGGGGGAGATAAAATCGCATCTCCTGACAGCTGCCCTTTAATCACTTCTGCTAGAGCCAGACAGAGCAGAGTGCCAGTGGTGCACAGTAAATAGGCCCCCACAAATGTCGCCACTCCCTCATAACTTTGCTGATGGTTTCAATAAGTAAGAGTCAATCATACTAAATTTGCATGCGCAGCTTCCTTTAGATTCTTAACTTCTTTACCATTCTGAGAGATATCCTTTGAGTGAACCATAATCATGAAATCTTTCTGAAATTATCTGAGCAGGTAAGGATGAGCCCATCTTGCTGTCTGGTTGCTTGGAGACTGTTGCATGCTATATCTGGCCTCTCTTTTCTAAATGGAAAAAAAACAATGCAATTTATCTACCCTGAAAATCAAACTGCCATTTCTTTTCATTTCATGCGTCAGCCTGATGTAATTTTCATGTTGTTCAATTTCCTGTTGAGACGTTGTGTTACATATTCAGCCCACTGAGGTCATTTTAAGTCATCACACAATCTTAAGTAGCTTCTTAGGATCCGTTAGCTTATTTCATATCAATTTAAGAAATATATCAATATAATAATAGTTATTACTTGCAACTTACAACAACCCGTTCACATATAATTTGACTCCGGTTTGACATTATTCTCAGCGAACTTACAAAGACACGGACAAGAAATACTGAACAAATAGCCTGAAGAAGGGTGACTGGGTAGGACTGTACTGTAGCCTAATAACGTGAAAAACGTAGGTGTATACGATATATTAAAATCACCAATGGCTTACAGGTATACACCATTAAATCTGTATGCAAGATAACTACATGTTGTAGTAGTATGAATGGAGTAAAGTGAGCAGAATATAGAGTGACCGCGCATGATGTTAATTCTGCCAAACAAAGCTTTCATTGATCAAGTGTTCTACCTACCAGAAACAGCCATTAACAGGCATAACACCAAAACCTGTTGGACCACATCTTGGTTGACAATTCAGAGCTCTATAGCCAGACTGCAGTTTATTATCCATGTTGTTTGTGACAGACTTTTATGTGTCTGCTTTTTATTACAGCCTATAGGTCATCATTACAGTTTTATTGGCTGTTAGATAACTTGAGGACAGGATGCACATGTAGACACTGATTGGAGTTGGTTGTTGAATGACATTGTCTCCCAGTTGCAATCGGAGTCCTCTAGCAAGTGTAACGAGGTCTCTTAAAACTTGGATGACAGCTTATTCAAGAAGGAGGATTTCGTCATTTGTGCTTTCAAGAACATTAGCAGGATACTTACATGCACTCGACCACAATGCCAACATGCCGGAGTGTTTAGATAAGTATGTTTACCATGTTCACCCTCTTAGTTTTACATGTAAGCACGCTTACATGTGCCATTTAAGCACTGAACATGAAGTGGCCAAGAGGTGAAGATGACAGACATGTCATTATTTATGCAGGTAACTAAAGAACTGATGTCTGGCAATCACAAAGTTTTCACAATTGATCCTGAGAGTATAATGAATGTGTGCAATTTTTTAGGACAACCCATCCAACAGTTGTTGAGAGATTTCAAGAATCTGGAAAGTCAGTAAAAAGTCAGATCACCAAAGTCATTAGAATGATCTAGGACTGATTAATGTTTCTAAAGTCTTTACTAATACATTCCTTCGTTGTTAGAAAAAGTCAGGCGATGACCAAAGTCAGTAGAAAATGATGAAAAAATGATGGAGCCAAACTTCAAGACCAATCCACTGTTAAGACATGTTATTCTGCATCAAAGTGTTGGACCAACAGACAGCCATACAGCCATGCTACTAGAGTCTCAGCAAAGACAGTTCTGTTCTCGCCATTTGCAAAACAAATTGCCAATACAGCATTACAATCTGCTCCCTCATTATTGCTCTAGGAAACCAGTTACTGTTCCTGTCAATTCAAAAGGTTTAAATATCTTAAAAAGGCCTCAAGGTAATCGTTAAAAGCCTGCGAGGAATGCTGTGATGTCAATATCCCTTCCTAAATAAGTTGTACAGGAGAACCGCCGTTTAGCCAACTGGATGGAATCAATGTTTCCATAGAAACATTACCCAGAGCGTATAGACGTTAAGAATATCATGAAAGGTCAGTGTCCTGCTGTGTGTTTCCAACCATACTTCAATACATTTCTGCCTAAATAAGTCAGAAGGCATGGCTTACAGCTGGAAAATTCTTGCTTTCCACTAAATTAACTTCCTTTTAAAAAGGCTCTTGGATCGTCACATTTACTGTCCTTTGATTTATGACACAATATCTTACTGCGAGAAATAACCGCCTCTCCCTCTATAACAAAAGGTGAAGTAGTTTCTCAAAGACAGAGAAAAGGATATTCACTTAAGGACTCAGAGATGCAGCAAAAAATAACCAAAAGCCGCACCCTTGTATTTTTCATGAGTCATTACCCATACAGAACACGCCTACATTGATATTTCAAATATCAAATCCATTATGCTATTCCTCTGACAGTGATGGACTGGCCTTGAGTGGTGCTTGGAATTAGACAGTTGCATGCAACTTCTGATTCAGACGTCAGTATTGCCTCTAAAGTTTGTGATAAATCATAAGTTCAGAAACAATTACTGTAACCATCAATATTTTAATGTGGAGTTGCAGGCACTAGCAGATGAAAAAAACATGTTTCTTTGTTTCTTTGTGTTGAGACACTCTTGGTTTCCAGGTAGATATCCTAATTTGCAACAAATTTAAAATTAAAACACTAAAATGATAAAAACACCTTTGCAAAACTCCTATATGCTTGTTTGAAAAAGTCTTTAAGTCATGATAATTGCTTTCCTAGCTGGTAAATGTTGTTTGCTGTCATGCCTCCAAAATGAAATAAAAAATAATAAATGTAATGTCAGTGCTTTCGTCTTACAGACACTGGAGGAGGAAAGAAGCACTAAGAGGACCGAGATTCTTATCATTTAATTTATCTTGCTCGGAATGAAACATTCCGGTAGGAATCAGTAATTATATACAATCCACAATTCACTCTGCATGAGCTAGTGAGATGGCCTTATTTCAACAGGATATGATAACACTGCCAGCAGACGGAGTTGAGAATTCATTCACTATCCTTTTAAGATGAAAAAAGAATGGACTGTCTCTTCGATCAAAGATCAGCGTGCTACTTTCTGTTAGCAGGCTGAATTTTTCAATATATTTGTTATAAAAAGGAAGCTTGGTTGGAGCTTGATTTTTTTCTTCTTCTTTTTCTTCTTTTTTTTTATTTCAAGAGATGATGGAAATGATTTCTTCACAGCTGTAAATGCAAGTCTCTCCTGGACATGTTAAGTGAGAAGTGATAAGAAGGAAAAAAATAAACAAAAACATAACTGTTGCAGTGTCAGACATAATTGTTTATCAATTGTCTCAAGGCATATGTAATTAATTGAAGTTATATTGTTTGCCTCCCACCCACTGTAAAGTAAAAGCCTCACATTGTGATGTTAAGAAAAGCAGCAAGAGATTTGACCAGTGACGACATTTGTCCTTCCAATGAAACCCTCTAATAGCTTCATTTCTTCCAACCTAATGCAGTTCAAGAGGAAGAGAATGATGGCTTTGATAGATTGCTCAGTCAAATTTGAGAGCCATGTCACACTGGGTTCAGCGATCATTTCAGCTGAAGACCCAGCAAAGCACTTGGGTTTTATACTCCTTTTTCTTTGAAATATTGCAGTTAATGGCATCAGTCATCCAGCTGAGCCTCTCAGAGAGTAAAAAAGTGATTGTAATACCTCATATCTCGACTTCTTAAGTATTTATGAAATGACGTGACTTTCAAACTTAAAGATTTTGAGAGGACATTTCCTTGATACCCCCAAAATAATTTATGGGATTACTTATTTATTTGTGTTTTGCTCAGAATGGAGGTAGATTGCATCATGAGAAGAAAGTAAAAATAGTCTTCATACAATCGATCCTAAAAGACAACAAAATTCAAAATAATTTAACAAATATATAGTCAACAATGAACAAAAAGAGAGAGAGGAACTCACCTGGTGCAAGAAGCATTATCAGGCTCCAGAAAATAGTCTGGAGCTTCTTTTAATATCAGCAGTAAAATAAAACACCATTTTCAAAGCAAAAGTATTTTTCATTATGCTACTTTTTAAATGAATTACAGTTGGTACGGGCAAAATCCATAAGGACTTCATTTAGCAAATTAGTTTTTTTTCTTGCTTGAGGTAGTTTTAGTCTTTTCCAAAAAGAGTTTATGCATTACATGGGGGACCAAAACACCTTATCAAAATAAATTCTGACATAGTATAGAATGATCAACTGTTTCATTTCCTTTAAAAAAAAAAGAGTAAGAAGAGGGTGTTTCTGCTGATGCTTAGTAAAATAACAATTGTAAATGGTCTGATTTAAAAAAAACACCAGGAGACGTCTCAACATTGTCCTCGGGTAGATGGATGAGGTAACTTATTTTAGTTTCTTCATCCTCTTTATCTTACTTTTTGGTTATTTATGATCAGAGGGTAGACAACTGGTTTTGTTTACCATTTATGACTTCTACTTCCTCTGACTGGTTCATTACAGCCAGACATAACATAGTCTTTACTGTTAATACCTGACAAAACTACATCCTGTAGAGCCCGGTTAATTTGTTCCAAAGCAGATTATATTTTTTATTTACTTGTTTTTTGCTTGTTTTTGTAAAATTTCAGCTTTGCTCTATACGGAAACATGGCATACAGTCTGCATAGAGTCTGTGTATCTGTACGTAAGGTATCCTTGAGTGCCTGCGAGAAACCCTAAACTTTTAACAAACTCAAATGGCAGTGCAAAGAATGACAAAGTGCAACAGATACATCTACAGACTTTCTTTTTCTTCATTCATCCACAGTATGATGAATATAGCAGTTGATGTCATCAGATGGTGTCCAACTTTCATTAGATGTCTCGACCCTCTAACGCCCTCTTGTTGGTGAGTCAGCAGTGGTGGTCAAATCACTGCGTATCTGCTGCTGGTTTCCAGCTTCTTTCCTCTCTCCGTTCTGTAGCAAACAAGAGATGCTTTCTGCTGCCTACCCCATCCTGCCTCTCTTCCTTCGGTCCTCCTCTTCCCTGTCATTCCAGCCGTTGCATTCTCCATAACGATGAGCAGGGAACCTTTGACTACCGAGCTCGACTGGTAATAGCTCCCCAAAAGATCTTGTATTTTGCACTTTTCCTTTTCAAAGATTTAGAAAGAATTAGAAATGTGAATACAATCAGAATCATCATCTTTGCATCACCAGACCACAGAAGCACATCCAACCCCTGGACAGCCTGAGAGAACGGCAACCTTTCTACTACGTCCACCCTCATATCCCATCATTGTTTGCTGTGGTTGGTAACTTTTCTCCCTCCCTCAAAAACCTGATTGATGGTGTTGGTTTCCCCTGTGTTGCTGCTCCCAGGTGTTGGTGAGTGTCATGAGCACCTTGACATGGCACCATCTGTACTTTGGGTAAGTGCTGTTTTACACCCTGACAGAATGCACCTCTCCTCACCAGGCTTCTGCAGGGGTCCTCTCTCTGCCCAACCTGAGCAAATTTGTTGGGGTTGGGAGTGCGTCATAGACTGATCGCAGCAGGAAGAGGATGCAGAAAGGTTTCAATTTCCATAGATTTACCCGTGTGATCTTTCTCTTCGGGAGGTCCCCTTTTGTCCAGTCCCCTTGGCGTGCTAGCTCTCCTCCAGGCTTACCTCTCCATAGTGTCAGCCTTTCCCCATTGTTGAAAATGGGGAGTTTCGAGAGATGCAAGTTTGTGCATGGCATTCCAATGATGTTATGTAGCTTCAGCACACTGTCTGTTTGTGTGTCAGAGGTGTCAGCTGCCCACTTGCATCCTGATCTTGTAGTGACACCTGCATGTCTGACTTGTTCATCCCTGGAGTGTCTGTACATCGTTACCACTCTGCACTTTGCCACTTTGAATTCCTCCACTAAAGATGACAGAGGAAGTTGGAGCTGTCCAGTTTTTATGTAGAGTCCTGCTGAAGTAAGGCCGGGACAGACTCCCTACCACATTTGGAGGTACTTGACGACCTTCCTCTCCACTCCTTTGGCACTTGTCATACATAGATTTAGTGGATCCAACACAGGATGAACAAAATTCTTTCACTGACATTTTGATGCTTGAATCTACAGAGTGTGCAGAGTGTGCAGAGACAAACATTGACCAACCGACCTTTGACCTCAAGGTGTCCACATGTCAAATAAGACAAAAAAAATGAGCTAAAGGAGTCAGTCTTTGTACGGCCAACCAAAATGCCATCTGTATTCTTCTATATAAAGCTTTCTACAATCATAAACCTTATCACACTTCTCTGACTGTGCTCGTCGCTCTTCTTAATTTACCCTAAGTGTCTGAAATCATCATAACTCTCTACTTAAATGTATATAATTATGTACTTTGTGTTTTTGAAAGCTTTTTGAGTTGCATGCAGATGCTGAAGTACCTTGTCTGTCTGTATTAGATGCCAAGGGGTGTGGCAAAAATGTCTGTATTAGACAAGCTGGGATGAGAATGCGTTGAGTGTAACACCAACACTGTGGCAGCCTGCCAGCTGTTGTCAACCGAACAAGACATCGGCACGCCCCTCCAGCCGGCTGAGATATATTTGATATTTCCCCAAAGATTCTCTCAGCTATACAGATACTCCTCAAGCTGCCTTGAGCCACAGTCAAAATTGCAAACAAATTTGTTAAAACAGCCCAGTGTCCTTCAGTTTTATTCATAAATAAATGATTTTGCAGTGCTTGATTTCCAAAAATGCTGTCATTCAGTGGTGATGCCTTGCCCACTGTCACTTATGTGTGCAACACACTTTCTGTGTTAGATCTATGTGCATCCAACTCTCTGCACTGCTGCAGCTCATATGCCTGTGGCATCCACATAGACAGTGTTGTGTTGCTGTGCTTTTACTGTCAGCCCTGTCTTTTACACCAAATTTGCCTTTGATGATGCCGATCAATAACAGTAATGACAGAGAGAGAGAGAGAGAGAGAGAGAGAGAGAGATACTGCCCCTCTGATGCTAATATTTTTTCATGTCTGTGACATATTTTACAGGTAATAGAGTAATAGACATGGACTCTGTAGTAAAAGGTTTAATGTTGTTGGTATGATGTCCATATCAGTAAGTATCTAAAGATCATTTCCACTCTACACTTCGCTGATAACTGTGCTTGTCATATAAATAAAGCGGGCAACAAGCCAAATCTCTAGGTGACGTGGCATTTCAGGTGAGTCGGTATGACTGCTTTAATCTGTTTCCATGACTGATAAAATGAAAAGCCAGACACACACGCACACACACACAGAGCGTACTTCGGCAGTGCGTCCTGGCTATTAAGATTCTGGTATTAGTTATGTTAAGATCTGACAACTTATGGGTTACAATGATGACTTTTGGCCACTACATGAAAGTGCATCCTTTGTTTAGTGAGGCAGAAAGTGGTCAGAGCAATGGATGGCCGTGTAATGCATGAAACCGACTGACCAAAATCAGACCTGTAATTAACATTTATTTATTCTCGAACACTGCAATCACAGATTTTATGTCCAGAGCATAATATAATGCAGCAATGTCAGCAACCAGAATTCTGCATCATTATAAATTATAAAAATGTTTAAAATATTAAGCTGTTGGTGCTGTTATAAATCTTGTTAACTTGAATGACATGGTAAGCATACTGTGGTTGCCTTCCGTAGATACTGAGACAATACTTTTCAACAAACTTGGGGATTGGGATTGTCTGATATTGCATTTTATGAAATTAGTCTACATTTAAGGCTAGGGTTAAAGACAATGCTGCCATACCATTTCCATATCTTAAATTTCCAATATGCAATATCAATTTCAGACTGATGCTGCATGGTAGTCATGCCATTTTTAACACAGTCCTCATGATATTGCATAGAAAATAAGCATTAAGCCACACACTCAGACGTAGAAAATTCTCACATATGAGACTTGTTGAGTACCAGACAGCTTAAATAAAGCTTCTCCAATTGCAGCTGCATTATTCTGGATCACGCTGGTTAAACATAAGAGGAAGCCACAGCTAGAGAGGAGAGGGGAGCTTTGTCTAATATGGAATTAGTTTATTACTTTCAGCCAAAGAGGGGCACAAAGAGAAGAGTTAATGACACCAATAGATTGAGGTGAGTGCTCCCATTCAAGCACTGCTGAATCTTTGACTACATCTGTATCGATTTTGTCCACTGATAGTTGTCACGAGACAGCTGATAGATAGTGAAGGATACACTTCATTAGCACCCAGCCTTTCCTTGCCTTCTAAATCTTAGCAGTTTTTGTGTGGCTCTGTCAATAAGAATGCAGTCACAGGAGAACCATTCCCTGTTCACTCTGAATACTGTAGACTGACGTCATCCAACAATGAAGATATAAGTCATGATATGGTTGGGGAAGGAGATGGAGAGAGGAAGGTTAAGGAGTTGTGCAAGCTATGGAGGGGAGCTCAAGCAATGTAGCTTTGCAGCTGATCCTCCAAGCAAGAATTTTAATGCACTGAGGCTTTCAATAAAATGTTAATTTTCATACTTTAAATGACTCATTGCGCATTATGTTTTGAAATAATGTTACAGACCCTTCCACAAGTGCAAACTCTCAGCTTTTAGAGTAATCCAGGTCTATAAACTATTTAGAAACAGAGCTATTGTCTCCCCATTGTTCTTAAATGTAAAGTTTATTTTATTGCACAATATAACATCCTAAACAGTCCTATTTGCATCATTACTGGACAGACTGATTGCATATAATAAATGCTAAGAGAAGTCTAAGAAATAGAACATTTAGGAGAGGTCTGTTCCACAATGTTAGGTAAAATGATAAAACTGACCTCAAAATCTCTTTGTGCACATTAACATAACTTTTGCTTTGGGATTTATTATCCCTGGAAATACAAAACATGTATTTTTCATTTTGCAACGGATGCCCAACATATATCAGTACCAAAAACTGACAGCAGTTGGCTACTGGGACCTGACCAGTACAACCATATTAATGCAATTCTATTGAAGCAGGGCTCAATGTACTGCTCAGGGGCAACTCAACACTAGCTGCTGAGACAAAGTACATATTACTCATTTACATCTCTCTCCCACATTTTCCCAGGTTGTCCAGAGGTTTCAACTGGCGACCTTCCAGCCACAAGCTTGCCTGACATACTGTTAAAAAAGTACATGTGCAGTCACGAGCATATGTGCATGTGTCAGAAAAACCATTCAAGTGAAATGTGGAATGTCAACAAAACCATCCAGCTCGCTTTGTATATGGAAATGAGCAAAATTTGCCCCCCGGCTACAAACAGCAAAGACAGAGGAAATCAGTCCAGCTGTTCATTTTCTTTCATCCTGTTCCACCCCAAGAGACAGTCTCTGCTGCTAATGGAGCACAGCAAAGGTTAGACTCACTGGTGAGCAGAACAGACCCACATGTGGTATGACCTCTGACTCACCTCAGCAAATCCATTGAAAATACTGTTGTCTTTTCTGTTACACTCAAATGATCCCATGCTTTAGCCCTGTGCATCCTTAAAGGCTAAATATCACAGCGTTAAGCCTGCCAATGGGTCCTGAGAGACTTTTACTGACGCTACAGTATATGCATGAACTGCTGAACTACACAAAAAAGTTCTGATTTGTGCACAGGTTTATTCATGAATATGGTTCAGTATTTGTGTGTCCTTGTGCATGTGTGAGGTTAAACCACATCCATGGCAATGTGTGCTTTTTTTATATATTTTACAGGAGTTCAATCTCATTGCTGTCATTTCCATCATCCTGCATTTGTTTTTCTCAGATTCCTGACAAAATTCACCATTATGCATTCAGGGTTAAGGAGAAGTCACCTCACATTAATCTTTTAAAATGGGAACAAGAATTTGTTGTTGTCAACACCAGTCGCTCATCGCTTGCTTTATTTTTGTTACTTTTCTTTTCTGTCTTCTTCTTCTCCTTCTTTTTAAATCAAAACAACCCCTATTTAACACCACAGACCATGATTATGGTAGAGGTGTTTGTATTTGTGGAATGCACTTTTTGACATATTTGTTGTATCTAAAAACTTCAAAGATGTTTTTCTACATTTCCCCGTGTGTATTCTTCTCTTTCAAAAGTGCTTTGATTTTGGTCCGTATCTTTTAATTAAGATGGAAATTGCATCTGGTGACTTGTAGAGAAAGCCCCATATGAAATACACATTACAACAAAGATAATAAAAGCAGTTCCAAATGTACAGAACAACAACAAAGCTTTCTGCATATTTGCACAAGACGAAATATATCTTTCCTTTCTTTTGTTTTTGTGATGTAGTCAGTGATATATGAACAATTTGGCAATCACATTAATATATTATAAATGTTTAGTTTTACAGCTTATCAAGCAGCAATTAATATCCAGACAGTATCACAAGTGCAATGTAAGACTACAAAATACTAGTTACTGAAGCAAACAGAGGAAACAATAGCAAAGACATCAGTCATGTAGTGTTTACAAGCTACTGTTTCATACTGCATAAACAGTATAGACAATGTGACATGAACCTAAAACACTCACATGCAACATTTTATCCACCTTTCCAGCATGGCTATGCTGCCATTTCTGTTGATGTCAGACACTTGTTGGCTTTAGAACAAATTAATCACAGCCCTCATTATGCTTATGAGCTGTGAGCAAGGAGTGATGGTTTTGTTTGTTTTGTTGGTTTGTTTGGTTTTCTCAGATTGTTTCACTTTAATAGTTTTAGGTGTCCTGTACAAAAATATTAGAGCTAATTTGTTAACACACCTCAGACCTGCTGTTTGATTGGGATGGGGCTCATTTTGAGAACCACTGAGTTATGGGTGTCCAATTATAAAGTAAGCAATGGTGCAAACATGAGTGCTCATGTAAAAATTTAAACAGAAAATGTTGGTTATGCTATTCTTACACCATTAATTAAGAATGTAGATTAAATATGGCCCTGAGGTTGCTATTTTTTCTATACGTCATTGCCTATACAAGACAGAAGGTGACTTAACAATTCGGAGTTTGCAAATTTAGGCTTTTGTCCTGTAACGTATTATTTGCTAAAATTAACATGTTCCTGTCATGTTCTCAATTGCTCAGAGAGATTTTACCTTCTGTTTTTAAAATTTGGTCAATCTCCATGTGGTAAATAGTTGATGCCTCATGTTGTTCTTGATGTAAATTAGGTCAGGAAAAACTATGGAAGCATAATTGATTCAGGTTTTTATTTGTTTAACACAGTCTCACAGCATTTTGTTAAATACTTATACAGTTTAATCTGCAAGGTTCATGTATATGTACAGGAATTTGAAGTAGTTTTTGTGATGATCAGCGCAACTATAATTCATGTCTAAACCACGATTCAGGCAGGAATCCAGGGTTTACCTCTTGTGTGGTCCGATTTAAGCAACAAATGGTTATCGTTTGAGAAAGATGGCTGTGTAACTGTCACAAAAATACTGGGTTTGTATAATAGACACTTTTTTGTAAGGAGGATTGTGTACACAGACATTAATTATCAATTTGAAAGTGATGCTGGTGTCATAAAGAAAATGTTACAAGATTTATGTAAATTGAAATTAATTCTCTCTTTAGTTATGCTAGCGATCACAAACTTAATGGCATTTTGACCTCATGTACACAAATATTTTTAATTGCTTTTCATGACTATTTCATGACTGCCATGATACTGTGCACTGCCTGCTTAAGGGTGCTGACAGACTGAGGGGCGTAGTTTACTTACAACATGCCATCACTGTAGTGCAATCAAAGGCACGATGGAACAAAGTCAGGCCTTGTGAGAAAAAGTAAAACTTTTCCCCAGAAACATAAAATCCAAAATCTGAAAATAGGTAGTGAAATTGTAATTCATAAATGTGTATGCTGTCGATTGAAGCAGTTTCCTGTTTATAAGGTGCTGTGGAGTTGTTTTTTAAGTCATGTTGTTAGTAACTTGTGAAACATCAAAAATACAAGCCATTTTGGACTTTGCATAATTTGTGAAGAAAAAAATTGCAGTGGGCTGTTCTTCTGCACTTCACTCTGCAGGGAGCCGAAGGCATTTCTCTAGCATTCTCTCTCCCTCTCTCTCTTTCCCTTGTGCAGAACAAGACCTTGTTTTTTGCTGTAATAGATTTACTTCTTTACATGCAGATAAACACACAAGCATTCACGGAAACACAAGCACATGCACATATACACAGAAATTATTTTAAACTGTTGAGATATATAGTGGAAATGTACTCACAGCCAACATAGAAGTTGATTTTTATTTACTGTCTGTGATCTGAATGGTTGTTTAAACCCTTGGAAAGGTCATCATTATGCCCCCACATCTCTATCACTATCTTCTGACAAAGAAAGATGCTGCATAGTTTTAAATACCCCTGACCATAAATGTGTTCACAGTCCTTGTTACCAACAGTCTCCTTCTCATGTATTCTCCAGAGAGCCTGTCTTATAGACCAACCTGAATACATTGGTCAACATTTGACCCAATTCATCCCCCACTACCGACAGAGCACAGACTGTCAACCCCATATTCAACTACTCTACCTGGAAATCACAAAAAATGTCTAACACTCAGTAGATCTGTCCCCAAAGTATCTTGTTCTGTTAATTATGACAGTTGTGTTATTATTAAACACTATTATTCCATCCTTGCCTCCCCTTTCCTCAGATTTAAGTCTACTGAATGTGAGATCGTTGTCAAACAAATCACTTATTCATCAAGATTGTATTTCATCCTAAAATCTGAACTGTTTTTTTTATCATTGAGCTCTACCATGATGACCTCTCACGGCTTGTCTCATTTTCATCCACCCAGGTTACAGGGTTCCTCAGTTCTCTCGAGCTCCGAACTTGTGTTAAGAGATTTCCACCTACAATGACCTGGACTTGCACCTGCCTGTCTGTCTTGCCCCTCTTCGATCCTGCTCTTCTTCTAGATTCTTGCTGTACCATTAGATGTGCAAAAGCCTATGGAGAGACTCTTATCATTGTCAGTTTAGAAGCTGCATCATCTCATGCAAGTACAGAGAAAAACGTCTCTCTGTTTAACAGTACTGTTTTGATAACCCTTGACTCTTTTGCAATGGTAAAAACTAAACAACACGAGTCTTTGGCCTCAGCATGGTTTTGTTAGTGTGGAAGAGAATAAGGAAAGCATGCAGGGAGGCAGAAGTGCTGACAGGATTCATTGCAGAACACAGTTAAAATTCAAAAGGATGTCTTCAATATCAGCTGACTCAAAAATGCCAAGGCTCAATGCTTTTCTGATATTATTGACTGCAAATGCCACCAACCCAGGGCACTTAGTGTTTCAAACTCTAGCCTATACATCTTCCCTGAGAACACTGCAATTTTAAGTTTCCTTAACTCCATCACTCTACCAGAACTTTATCAGATTATCTCTTAGACCTACATGAGGACCTACACCTGTTCTCTCATTATTCAAAGTAGGCCTTTAAAAGAAGTTTTTGCAACCATCAAACCCAGCATTCTTTCAATTACTTCCTGAAACCAGCCATGTTCCCCAATATTCAAACATGCAGTTGTACAGCCAAAAATCATTAGAAAAAATGACTGTGACCCCTCCACAGTACTGGTTCTGCATTACTGACAATAATTAATGGCATTCTTCTAGCTACTAACTATGAGTGTTTAATCCTCCTGTCCCTATAAACCTTGTAATATTTGATACAGTAGATTTTTTATACTTTTATTTCCAGAATGAATTTAAGGAAAGGGGTCTTTAGTTCAGCCTCAAACTGGTTTTCTTCATATTTATCCAACAAATCTTCCAGTATCTCTGATAATAACTCTCATTTTTCCTTAGTCATACTCCAACGACCCATCTCTCACGGTGTCCCCCCAGGCCCTATACTTGGTCCATCCTCTTTTTCATTCATCAGGTTACGTTAGGTTAGGCTACATTATTCAAAAGTTTGTATTTTCACTCTTATGCAGATGACACACTTTCACCTAGAGTCAAGTCTAAAATTCTGGATAACCATAAACCTGCTGCAGCTCAATGAAAAGAAGTTATTTGATTTAAATCACAGC
>MDSQ01000098.1_pt1 | contig 15342 bp, 14 predicted proteins | sample 1008251 | NCBI WGS metagenome assembly MDSQ01 (sample SAMN05526597, study PRJNA338239) | gut metagenome | isolation source: Hindgut content | host: Naso unicornis | place: Saudi Arabia: Red Sea | collected 2016-05
AACCATGCTTTTTATAGAAGTAAATTTTAATAATTATAGTTCATATTTATCTAGCTAGATTTAATCGTCTACAGTCTGAGGCCATTGCATAGACAACAACCTTGCATCTATTATTTTGTCATTTTCTTTGCTATAGTATAGCTTATAAAGTTTAAACATAAAATTATTCCTAGTAATAAAACTGCTGCACCATATGCTTCTTCAAAAGACAATCCTTCTTTTGCCAACATATATAAATGCACTGCAAGTGTTCTGCCTGAACTCATTACATTATCTGGTATACCAAAAACTGTACCTGCTGTTAAAAATATTGCAGCTGTCTCACCTATTATACGTCCTGTACTTAAAATTACCCCCGTAAGTATTCCTGGAATTGCAGAAGGCAAAACAACTTTTACTATTGTACTAATTTTTGTCGCACCTAACGCTAAAGATGCTTCTCTATAACTTACAGGTACTGTTTTTAGAGCTTCTTCAGTAGTTTTTACTACAGTCGGTAGCACCATTAGAGCTACAGTTAACCCACCTGCTAATATGCACCAAGACATTTTTAAAGTTGTTACAAAAAACATCATTCCAAATAGTCCAAATAATATTGATGGTACTGCCGCAAGACACTCTGTGCCCCATCTTACTAGTTTAATAAATTTTCCATTTAAAGAATATTCATTAATATATATCGCAGCTCCTATTCCTATCGGAACCGATAAGCCAAGTCCAATCCCTACCATATATATGGTGGTCAAAATTGGCGGTATAAGTGCTGTAAAGTTTATATGCCCTAACCCTCTATATAAAATATATCCAATCAACCAGAATAAAAATCCTACTGTAATTGTTGTACACAATCCTAAAAATCCATAAATTAACTTCTCTTTATAATTAGTTTTAGGTGTTGTCAATTTTTGTTCAGGCTGTGAATACTTTAATATGCCAGAATTTTTTATTGCAGTTTCATTATCCATATTGCTTAATTCCTTTCCATTCTCTTAACAATTAATTGCATACCTATGTTTATCGCCATAATTATTATAAATAGTACTAATCCTGTTGCAAACAGTGCTTGTTGATGAGGACCTGCTGGTGCATAAGACATCTCCATCGCAATATTTGCTGTTACTGTTCTAACTGAAGATAATATCGAATTTGGCACTACTGGCGAATTTCCAGCAACTAACATAACTGCCATAGTTTCACCTAATGCACGCCCTATAGCTAACATTACTCCTGCAATAATTCCTGATTTTGCGGCTCTTAATTGTACTTTAAAAATATATTGTAATCGTGTTGCACCTAGTGCATATGCACCTTCTTTATACTCTTTTGGTATAGCTTTTAAACTTACTTCTGTCATTCTTATTATGGTTGGCAGTATCATAAAAGATAATATTATAATAACTGCTAATAGGCTTAGCCCGCCTGATGGTGCTCCTGTTAATTTAATTATAGGCACAATTACCATAAGTCCAAAAAAACCATATATAACAGACGGAATACCTGCTAGCAAATCAACTATTTTTGATATAACACTTGAAATAGCAGGCGGAAGTATTGAAGTTATTACAATTGCTGTACTAATTCCTACTACGACTCCTATCACTACAGCACCTAAAGTTGCAAAAAAACTTGCTACTAACATAGGATATATGCCAAAAATTTCGCCTGATGGTATCCAATTTTTACCTGTTAAAAAACTCCATAGACTAGTGTGACTAAAAAATGGCAAGGCATTAAATAATATAAATCCGCCTATAAATAATACAGCTACAATACTAATGGCGGCACACCCCCAGAATACACCTTTCATTATTTTTTCCATTACAGTTGTGATATTAATACTTTTATTTTCCATTTATGCCGCCTTGTTGCACCTATTAAAATCTAGATGCAACACCCTCCTTTCTAATTTTTAGTTTACCGGAATATAAGTTTCTGCTACAATCTCTTGACCATCACTTAATATATATTCAATAAAATCGTCTACTGCTGCTCCTTGGTCACCTGAAGTAACTAGAAGAAGTGGCCTTGATATTTTATAATCACCTGCTAATGTAGTTTCTACAGTAGGTTCAACGCCATTAATTTTTATTGCTGATATAGTATCGTCAATATATCCTAAAGATACAAATCCAATCCCATTCTCTTGTGCTGCAGTTGTAGCTTTAACGGCACCATTTCCTTCTTGAATAACTGCTGTTTGCACTACACTAGATACTGTTACCCCTTCTATATCCATTTCAAGCCCTATAATTTCTTCAAATGCTCCTCTAGTTCCTGAACCATCTTCACGACAAATCACAAGAATTGGTTGATTTTCTCCTCCAACTTCACTCCAGTTAGTAATTGTACCCTCATAAATATCTTTAACTTGTTCTATAGTTAAATCATCTACTGGATTTGATGGATGAACTACTATTGCTATTGAATCTTTTGCAATTACAATTTCTTCTAATCCTAGCTCTTTTTCTGATTCTTTAATTTCTCTTGATGCCATACCTATGTTTGCTGTTCCATTTGCAGCGGCTTGTATCCCTGCTGATGAACCTACTCCTTGTATTTCAATATCCACATTTGCTATTTGTTCATACGCTTCTTCTAATTTTTCCATCGGTGCCGCTACTGTCGTTGAACCTACAACTATAATTTTTTCGGTACCACTACTAGTTGTATTTGATACTGATGCTTGCTCCGTTGATGATGCCCCAGATGATGTTGACGAAGAACATCCTGTGGCCATGCTTCCTGTTACTAATATTACTCCTAATGCTAATAACAATCTCTTTTTCATTTTTATAATTCTCCTTCTAATATTCAACTTTTATTATTTTTTATACACTACTTCACTTAATACTTTTTTATTTTACTAATTATTTGTTTGGAGAATATTTGTTTCTTGTTAAATCTAAGTTAAATATTTATAAAAGGTATAAAAAAATGGAAGCCCATATTGAGCTTCCTCAGATCGTTCAAATTGAATATTATTAAAAAGTTAGTTGATAGACGTTGCTGTTCGGGAAATCCTATCTAAAGTTATTAACGATATCTCTTACAGTTAACATATTATCAACTGGAGTAAATTTTGGTACTTCGCATCCTGCACTTACCATTATTCTATGTTGTTTAGAAAATTCAAGACAACGCATTACTTCTTTTTGTACTAATTCTGTATTTCCTTGCAAAAGTACTGTAACAGGATCATAATTACCGCAAACTACCATATCTAAATGCTCACAAGCTTTTTGCATATCTACCATATAATCTATATCCACTATATCTGCACCAGTTTTTGAAACCAAATCGAGTACAGGATTTAAGTTTCCACAAATGTGTAGCTTAGTTTTTGCACCATAGTCTTTTATTGCCTTAATTATTTTTTGCTGGCATGGAAGAGCAAATTCTTCGTATAAATATGGTCCAATTAATGAAGCTGCCGCATCTCCTACCCCAATTATATTGGCTCCTGCATCTATTTGTGCTTTTGCAAATAATATCGCCTGTTCAACACAGATATCTAGCAACTCTTGCATAGCATCTGGTTCATCTATTAAATTCATCATGAAGCTACTCATATCCATTAAGTCGCATGCCTCGGCAACTGCTCCTTCCACCCAACCTATAATAGGTGCATCTAAGCCTACTCTTTCGCTAAGAAATCTTACTGCCATTAATCTATCATTCATAGCATAAGATTTTGATGGATCCCCTACTTTTAATTTTTTTATATCTGTAATTTGTTTTATTAATTTATCTTGGCTATGTGGCACGTTATCTGGCTCTATAATAACATTTGCTCCAAATCCTTCCGCTTCTCTCATCGGGTCAGATACAACACAAATAGTATCTAATCCAAATTTTTCGTAGCAATATAATACTCCTGCTGTTAACTTTTTATAATCTCGTACATATTCCCCATAAGGCACGCCTATTTGGTTAGCAGCAAATAACATTACAAGTGCTACATTTGCCACTCTGTCGTATTCATCACCATTAATTATTGCCATAACTCTTTCATATGAATTAATATAAAACACTCCTTCCAATCTATAAAAAAGATCATCTGTCATGGTAAATAACTCACATCAGACGATATAATTTTCTATTTTAAAATTTTCTATTTTAAAAGTGTATCATAAGAACCATTCACAAAATTTAATAAAATCAAATATAATTTTATATCCATTTTACAATCACTTTGCAATATTGTACTAGCCTCTTTTTTATCTACTAAGTAAGGGGTTATATCCTCATCAGGTTCCAAATTTTCAGTTGATATTTCACCTGTACAAACACAAAAGACTAGTGAAACAGATTCATCTGTCATACCTGGAGTTAAATATAATTTATTATAATTATATAAAATCTCAATTACTTCAAGTCCTGTTTCTTCTTTTATCTCTCTCTTAGCAGTTGTTTCTATAGTTTCACCCGCATCAATAAGACCTGCTGGAAGTTCATATATATATCCATTTACAGGCACTCTAAATTGTTTAATTACGACTAAAGATTTAGTTTCTTTATGGAAACTTACCATAACTACAGCATCTACAGCATCTGGTATATCTTTAAAAAATATATCATCTAAATCACTCTGACTTTTTCTCGTTGCTAATGTCCAGTGTTTTGTATCTCCATGTTTATTTTGATATTTAATATCATACATACTTAAAAATTTTGTTTGTACCAACGCCTTAATTTCTTTAACTTTCACAGTATTCTCCTCACACTCTAAGAAAGCACAGTTATTTTAACATTTCTTTTACTTGTTCAACAGTATAATTTGGAAATTTTGAGTGCAAAATAGTATGACAATTATGACAGATAGGGATTAAGTCTTTTTCTGGATTTACATCTAAATTATCCCATTCTTTAGTAGTAGATTTTAAGTTATGCACATCCATTAACTTCTCAAATTTATCTCCGTATGTGTACCCATAGTCTATTGAACATATTTCACAACTTGCTCCATAATACTCAAGGCAAGCTTTTTTCAGTTCATTCCACTTTTCTTTTTGTATAGTTTCGTCAGGCTTTTTAACAGTTTCAAACGGTTTTCTACACATTTTTTCTACCGCTGTTTTAGATGGTGTATTTACAAACGGGTCATGCAATAATTTTTCTATTTCATTTAGATCTTCTAAACTTGGTTCCTCATCTATTTCCAAGGTATCCTCATCTTCATTAAACAATTCATCTAAAAATGCATCTAATCTTTCCTCGTCATCAAGGTCATCATTTTCTTTCCAACTTTTTTTTGATTTCTCTTCTTCTTTAACTATTTCTTTTTTAACGTTTTCTTTTTTAACTATTTCTTTTTTAACGTTTTCTTTTTTAACGTTTTCTTCTTTGGTAGAGTTTTTAGATTGAACTAAGGTTAATGGATTGGATTTCTTATTGTCTTCAATATATATATTGTTATCCATATGCTCTATGACTCCTATTTCATGTTTATCATACGGTGCAACTTTTTCTTTTTTGAATAATGTCACACTAATGTGGTCTGTCTTTTCAGATTTACGTTTACTCATTTTATCAGAAAGTGAAATATGACTTGTAGTAAGTTCTTGATTAGTAATTAACATTTCCATTGCACTATATAAGTTAGAATTGATAGACCATTCAAACGATTGATTGCTAATAAAATATCCTGTAAAAATAATATTCCACCATAATTTATCACCAGTATTAGATATGGGTGTCTCTATTTTAGTATGGGACTTAATTCTTTTGCAAAGAGACATAACCACTTCTTTATAAGGGTATGTAGATGGATACCCATCTTCTTCGCTTAAATCTTGGCGGGTAATATTGATGCCGCCCGCTAGATACATTCTAGTTAGTAAATCTCGATTTTTTTCTGTAAAAACTTTATCATTCATAAATATTTGTGCCCAGTCATTCGATGTAATTTTAACTTCGTCGGTGTAATATACTTGATTGGTATTTGTAACTTGCATATTCTCACTCACCTTTTCACTTATTTCAACTTTTGAAGGTTGTTCAATATTTGAATGTATTTTAGTGTCTGAAGTTACTGTAGGTGCCTGTATTACATTTGGTGCATAATCATATTCCTTTAATCTCTTTTTAGCAAATTCCACAATATCTAGCGGAATAATATCTTTATACTTTGGGTCTGTTAAGAGAGCTTCAATTGATAGATCAAGTCGCTTATTTTCCCACAATATCCCAAAATCTGTTAAATAAGTTTCTGTAGTTATATATTTTAACCCTGCTTCATATCCGCCAAACTTATTAATCTGGTTTAGTAAGTTTGGAGATTTATACTTTATTTGCTGAGATATTTTTTTGTATAAATTAAGCATTTCTTGACTAAACATTTTTTTTAATTCAATTTTGATTACATCTTCCATATATCTCTCCTTTGGTAAATAATTAATGTTTATGGTTCAAGACGTATGACATTTAAAAAAATCTTTAGTATTAACACTATATTATAATATTATAATACTTTGTTGATATAAACATTCATTTTTTTGATATTTATTTTACTAATAAAGCTACCATGTTGGTATGGTAGCTTTATCTATTTTAAACTGATTCTTCGGTAGAGTCCTCATCTTCAAAATTTTTGATTTCTAAATACTCAACATCTTCGTCGGCATCATCATACATATCATCGTCATCTAAATCTTCGTCAAAGTATTCATAGTATTCTTCAATATCATCATCTTCTTTAGATTTAATGTATAGAATTAGGCCTAGTAAAGCTACTAATACCCCAACTCCTAACATGATCCAACCACACCTATGGCATTTCCTTTCTGCAGGAGTCACAACGCCTAGTCGGTCTTTTACTTCTTTGACTATTTTGTCCATGTCTTTTTTACTCATATTACACCGTCCTTTAATTGTTGATTTATGTCTATCTACTGTATAGTTTTTCATATTTCAAGCTAAAATATACTTAAAATATAATAATTAAATGATTTTCTAATTTATCTTATCATTTTTTCCATATTATGGCAAGCCATTTTAACTATCATATTATAGCAAATTAGATTGGTACATTTATCATATTTTTATTGTGCTTTCATAGTTGGGAATAAGAGTACATCTCTTATAGAAGCTGAATTTGTTAAAAACATAATCAATCTATCAATCCCTATGCCCAACCCGCCAGTTGGCGGTAATCCATATTCAAGTGAGGTTAAAAAGTCTTCGTCTATTTCATTCGCCTCATCATCTCCAGCCTGGCGTAGTTCTTCTTGATGCTTAAATCTTGCTCTTTGGTCTATAGGGTCGTTTAACTCAGAAAACGCATTTGCCACTTCTCTTCCTAAAATAAATAGCTCAAATCTTTCTGTGTATTCAGGCTCATCTTTAATCCTTTTTGATAGAGGCGAAATTTCTACCGGATGATGAATTACAAATGTTGGATTAGATAAGTTTTCTTCAACATATTTTTCAAAGAATAAATTTAATATATCACCTTTTTTATGATGCGTTTCTACTTCAATATTATGTTTCTTAGCTACCTTTTTTGCTTCTTGTGTATCTGTAATAGTATCAAAATCTACATTAGCATATTTTTTAACGGCATCTTTCATAGATATTTTCTCAAAAGGAGCTTCAAGGTCTATCTCTGTTTCGCCATATTTTAATATTCCTGTACCAATTACAGTTTTAGTCACATGTTTAATTAATTTTTCAGTAAGTTCCATTATTTCGTTGTATCCCACATATGCTTGATACAATTCTAGCATAGTAAATTCAGGATTATGTCTTATTGACATACCTTCATTTCTAAACACTCGACCTAATTCATATACTTTATCAAATCCACCTACTATAAGCCTTTTTAGTTTTAACTCTGGTGCTATCCTCAAATACATATCAATGTCTAACGTATTGTGGTGAGTAATAAACGGTCTAGCTGCTGCTCCTCCTGCTATTTGATGTAGTATAGGAGTTTCAACTTCCAAAAAGCCTAAATCATCTAAGAAACGTCTTATCTCACGGATTATAAGACTACGTTTAACAAATGTTTCTTTTACTTCAGGATTAACTATTAAATCCACATATCTTTGGCGGTACCTCATCTCAGTATCTTTTAGACCATGAAATTTTTCTGGTAATACTTTTAAACTTTTAGAGAGTAATTTAATTTCGTTAGCTCTTATAGATATTTCGCCTTTTTGGGTCTTAAATACAACACCATTTACTCCAATAATATCGCCTATATCATACTTTTTAAATAATTCATAGTCGTCTATCTCATCTTTTCTAACATATACTTGTATACGTCCTAATGAATCTTGCATATGAACAAAAGAAGCTTTCCCCATATCTCTTTTTGCCATAATCCTGCCAGCTATGCCAACTTGCATCCCTACCAATTGTTCAAACTCTGTAATTATTTGAGTACTAAAATGAGTCGCATTATATCTGGTTTCAGTAAAAGGGTCTTTTTTTGTATCTATTAAATTTTGTAATTTATCTAATCTTACTTTTTCTAATTCATTAATTGATAATTCTTCCACGTGTACTTCCCTTTCATAATTAAGTATAATCAGTTTTCTATTTTTAAAATTTTGTATTTATCTATGCCGCCATGGGTGTCTACTTCAACAATATCTCCTGCTCTACGTCCTATAATAGCCCGACCTACCGGAGATTCGTTAGATATTTTTCCGTTTAGCGGATCAGCTTCTGTTGAGCCAACAATTAAGTATACAACTTCTTCTTCAAATGTTTCGTCATATAAAGTTACTCTATGTCCTGGTTTTACCGTATCTGTCATCTCATCTTCTGTATCTATTACGGTAACGTTTTTTAACATTTTTTCTATTTCAACTATACGAGTTTCTATTTCTGCTTGTCTATCTTTTGCAGCGTCATATTCTGCATTTTCTGATAAGTCTCCTTGTGCTCTTGCCTCTTTTAATTCTTCTGCAACTTTGTTTCTCTCAACAGTTTTTAATGTCTCTAACTCGCTCTCTAATTTATGAATACCTTCTTTAGTTAATAGTACTTGTTTTTCAGCCATGTAAATCATTCCCTTCATATAATAATTTTATTCACTTTAATCATATAATTCTACGATTTTAACTTAATCTTATTTACTTGTCAACTGTTACCCTAAAATAATCTTCTGACACAATTGGGGTGGGTGCATATACGTTATGAATTTTTATATCAAATCTGCCTATAATTTTTCTAAGAGCAGCTTTTGTATATCCTTCTGCCATTAAATACGCTTCTACTTCTTCTACATTACTTTCGTACTTATTAAATAAGACATCAAAATCTCCCCACACTAAACATTTATTATTATTTTCTATATTCTCTATAGGCGATTTTATAAACACATAGACGCTATTAGGTTTGGCGTATTTTATACATCTATTTTTTCCAGTTAAGTCAAAAATAATGTCCATTTGACTTACATACGCTTGGTTTATAGGCATAATTTTTATTCTAATTTTATGCTCTAAATATATCTCTTTTAATACTTGCTCATACACACTTATAGAGGGTGTAAATATCGTAAGGTCCGTAACTTCAGAAGATAGAGGATATAATAAATCTAATGTAGTGTTAATATTTCCGTCTACTATGCCAACTTTGCTATATAATGCATTTTTGTAACCTAAATTATATTTATAAATATATTTTAACATTTGTGCTCCTAAGAGGGCTTTAACTTTTGTACCGTCATATACCTCGACAGATTCAAATGGAATATCAGATATATTCTTAGGTTTTGCTATATGCAATATATTTTGTTTTATTAAAGCTGTTTCTATCTTTCCCCAATCTCTATTTGTTATACACTTTATATCCTTTGAAATTTGCATCTTTTTTCCATTTTGTATTGACAAAACATCAAATTTTAGCTTTTTAGTATCGTTTTTGAATTCTAATTTTCCAAAATAACTCATAAAAAATTCCTCCTTTATAATACTAAAATATTCGTACAAGTTTCTTTATATGTCCTATGTTTTGTGATATAATACATTAAATAGACATAATAATATTTTTAAAGGAGTGTTACTTTATGATAAAAGAAGATTACAAGACATCTATTAAATCTTATAAAAAAGAAGCAAGACAAGGGTCTGCATTAGCTCAATTTAATTTAGGTATTTGTTACTCAAGTGGTTTAGGAGTGAAGCAAGATCAACAAAAAGCCATATATTACTGGGAAATAGCAGCAAATAATGAGTTACCTCAAGCAGCTTATAACTTAGGGCAATGTTTTGAACATGGTGTTGGGGTTGATAAAGATTATGCTAAAATGTTTGAGTGGTATAAAAAATCTGCAGATAATCGCTACATAGAAGCTCAATTTAAACTTGGTCTTTGTTACCAAACAGGCAAAGGTACAGATATAGATTATACAAACGCCATAAAATATTATAAACTAGCTGCAGACGGAAAACATCCTATGGCTATTACTAATCTAGGGGTTTGTTTTTATTATGGATTTGGAGTAAACATTAACTATAACCGTGCTGTATCTCTTTACGAAAAAGTTATATCTCATAATCTAAGAGAAACTCAATATTATCTAGGAGTATGTTATGACGAAGGAAATGGAGTAACTCAAAATTTTGACACAGCTTCAAAGTTATACGAAAAAGCTTCACTACTTGGATACACCCCTGCTTCTTTTGCTCTAGGAAGATTATATGAAAATGGTTACGGTGTACAAAAAGATATCCAAAAAGCTATTCAATACTATAAAAATTCGGTAAAACATGAAAACGTAGAAGCTCTTTATAAGCTAGGCACATTTTACCTAGAAGGGATTGGAGTTATACAAGATTTAGAACTTAGTATACGCTATTTAACTCGTGCAGCAGAACTTAATTTTGCTCCTAGCATATATAAATTAGGCTATTGCTATGATAAAGGGATTGGGGTTACGCTTGATATTGATTTAGCTATGAAATACTACCATAAAGCAGCAGACTTAAATGACCAATCCGCCTTATATCACCTAGGAGAGATATACATGGAAGCTTCCGATACGGATAAAGCAATTTTATATTTTAAAAGGAGTGCAAGCCTAGGCCATGTTAAATCTTGGTATAAATTAGGCCTTTGCTATCAATCAGGACTAGGGATAAAACTTGATCCAAAAGAAGCCTTTGAATGCTTTTTGCATGTAAGAAACGATTATCTCGATGCTAAGTATCAAATCGCTAAATGCTACTATAACGGCTTAGGTGTTACGCAAAATCATGAGCTTGCGTTTAAATACTTTCAACAAGCTGCCAAAAAAAATCATGTTAAATCTCAGTATTATACCGCAAAAATGTATGAAAATGGACAGGCTACCCCGTGTGATTATGGATTAGCAATTAAATGGTATATTTTAGCGAGCAATAACCAACATGCTGAATCACAATTTAAACTAGGGATGTTTTGCAAAAATGGCGAGATAATAGAAGCTGATTACGAAAAAGCATTTAAATACTTTTTAGCTGCCTCCATTCAAGGGCACGCAGAGGCACAGTATCATCTAGGCCTTTGCTACGAAGAAGGGATTGGTAATATTAAAAGCTATACAGAAGCCGCAAAATGCTATCTACAAGCAGCAAGACAAGGGCATGTGCTGGCTCAATGCGACATTGGCCTATGCTATGACTATGGCAAAGGAATACCCCAAGATTACGAAAAAGCGGTGTATTGGTACGAAAAAGCTGCTACTAATGGAAATGTAGCAGCTCAATATAATTTAGCTTGGGCTTATAAAAATGGCCGTGGCGTTGAACAAAATACCGAACTTGCAGATAAATGGTTTAGATTAGCAGAAGGGTATGGCTACTCTTCTAAAGATTGTGTATCAATTAACACACATAAACTAAATTCATCCACCAAATAACTATCAATAATTTCACTCTTTAAATCCGACGGTTGATTTGTGTCCAAAAACAGCTTCCATCCATATTTCGCCTTAGGCAAATTAAATACCAGTGGTTCACTATAATTATTAACAACAAAATAAATTTGATGATCCTCTTCTTGTAAAGTCCATGCTAAACTTCTTGAAAAATAACTCCAGTCTGGCGAATATAGTTTTGTTCCATGCCAGACTATATTTTTATCAGTTGGGTCTTTGAACCAATTTAATTTATTTCGTAACTTAATTGCTCTTTTAACAAATAAAGCAATATCTTTAAATTTCTCCATTCTATCCCAGTTTAACCATACTAGTTCATTATTTTGGCAAAAGGCATTATTATTGCCTTGTTGAGTTCTAGCTCCCTCATCCCCCATCAATATCATAGGGACACCTTTGCTAAAAAGTAATAATCCTAGGAATGTTTTAACTCGTTTAACTCTTAATGAATTAACGTACTCATCATCTGTTTCACCTTCAATTCCACTGTTATCACTAATATTATTACTGCTGCCATCCCTGTTATCTTCGCCATTTAGCAAATTATGTTTTTCATTATAACTTACTAAATCCCATAAAGTAAATCCATCATGAGCGGTTACATAGTGAATTGGCAAGCATTTTGAGTTATAATTATGCGATTTTAAGTCATTTCCTGCAATACAAGTAGCTAAATGATTAATTTGCCCCTTATCGCCTCTTCCAAACGAACGAACACAATCTCTAAATATATCACTCCATTCATGAAATGGGGATGGCATTTTTCCAACATCATATTGTCCTTTAGCATCCCAACTTTCACTTATTAGTTTAACATTGCTTAATATAGGGTCTTGCGAGATTTCATTTATGAGCGAATATTCTATCCAAGTACCTTCGTTACCTTGTGCTAAAATTGAAGCTAAATCAAATCTAAATCCATCTACACCCATCTCCATTACCCAATATCTAAGACTTGCAATAACTAGCTCTTGAACTATAGGATGAGATGTGTTTAACGTATTTCCAGTACCAGAACAGTTTGCAAAATATTGATTTTTGTGTCTATAATATGCAAATTTGTTTAGTATCTTAAAATTAAATATTGTATTTTTATCTCCTCCTTCTCCGGTATGGTTATATACAACATCTAATATAACCTCAAGACCTCTATCATGAACTGAACGTACAAACTTTTTAAATTCCTCACGTACATCTTGATTTTTGCTCATATAAACCGGGTCTAATGCAAAGAAACTAATAGGATTATATCCCCATTCGTCTGTTAACACTTGATTAGTTTCTGGATGTTTATTAGCAAGAGTATTTCTATTCCATAAATATATAGGCATAAGTTCAATTGTGGTTATTCCTAATTCTTTTAAATAATCTAATTTTTCTGTCACTCCTTCAAATGTAGCAGGCGAGTTTACTCCAGCAGATTTATCATGCGTAAAATGTCCTACATGCATTTCATATATTATAGTTTCTTCCCATGGAATATTTATACTTCTAGTATCATTTCCTGTTAGATCTACTATTTTGTTAAAGTATTTCCCCTGCTCCTGTATTACATCTAATGCATATGGATCTATTAGAAAATATTCTTTTCCATCAGATGACACACTCCATGTGTATAACATACCTTGTGATATCTGCGAAATTTTAGTATAAAAAAAGTCTCCTAGCGAATTTTCGTTGCGTTTAAGAACTTGTGTAAGTATAGGCTCTGATGTAGCATCTGTATAAATACTAAGCTTTATTTCATCTAGCTTACTAAGGTATATACCAAATGTCACATTATTGCCTATCTCATATACACTTCCCAATTTAGGTATAGCATTTTTTATTATATCCATAAACTTTCTCCCTTTTCTGTATTTATAGTATTTTTAATAAAATTTACTACTAAAATTAACTTACCTTAATTTATTTATTTCCAATTATATTTATGCCACAATTATTATTATGGGTCAAGGACATAATTAGTAATATTCCATCATTTTTCTTGTATAAAATTATTTGTTTATAAGAACTAAATATATACTGATGTATTATTTTTAATGATACACTTGCAAAACAAGGATTGTTATGTTAAAATCTGTAAAAATAAGGAGGTTTTATTGTATGAATGTTTTTGATACTTTACTCGAAAGAGGTTTTATTAAACAAACAACTCATGAAGATGAGTTACGTGAATTATTAGATAACGAAAAAGTTACATTTTATATAGGATTTGATCCAACAGCAGATAGCTTACATGTAGGTCATTTTGTAACTATTATGGCAATGCGACATATGCAACTAGCTGGTCATAGACCAATCGCACTGATGGGTGGCGGCACCGGTATGATAGGGGATCCTAGCGGTAAAACAGATATGCGTAAAATGATGAGTATAGAAACTATTAACCATAATGTAAACTGCTTTAAAGAACAAATGTCACGCTTTATTGACTTTGATGATGATAAAGCTATTATTGCAAATAACGCAGACTGGTTATTAAACTTAAATTATATTGAATTATTACGTGAGGTTGGCGTGCATTTTTCTGTAAATCGTATGCTATCTTTTGAGTGCTTTAAACAACGCTTAGAAAAAGGTCTGTCATTTTTTGAATTTAATTATATGATAATGCAATCATATGACTTTTTAGAATTATACAGAAAATATAATTGTAAATTACAACTAGGTGGAAATGACCAATGGTCAAATATTTTAGGTGGGGTAGAACTTGTAAGAAGGTTGCATGGAGACAGTGCATTTGGTCTTACGTTTACACTCTTAACTAATAGCGAAGGGCAAAAAATGGGCAAAACTGTTAATGGTGCCGTGTGGCTTGATAGAAACAAAACATCACCATATGAATTTTACCAATACTGGCGAAATGTAAATGATAGTGATGTATTTATGTGCCTTTCTCTATTAACATTTTTACCAATGGATGAGGTGAAACGCTTATCTAGCCTAGAAGGCTCAGAGATAAATAAAGCTAAAGAAGTTTTGGCTTTTGAAGTAACTAAAATCGTGCATAGTGAAGATGATGCCATAAAAGCACAAGAAGCTTCTCGTTCTGCTTTTTCAGGCGGTGGTGCTACAGGTTCCCTGCCTACAACTGATATTACAGAAGATACACTGAGCGATGGTATTGATATAATAACTTTACTTGCTACTACAACAAAACTTGCACCTTCAAAAGCAGAAGCACGTAGATTAGTTACACAAAATGGAATTAAAATAGATGGAGTTACTATATCAGATGTTAAACATACCATTACTAAAGAGCAGTTTACTGAAAATAAATTAATGTTACAAAAAGGCAAAAAAGTCTTTCACCAAATAAATTTGAAATAGGGGAAAATCTCCCCTATTAATTTTGTTTTAACCATATTAAATACGCATTTATAAATTTATCTATATCTCCATCCATGACGCTATTTGTGTTTCCGGTCTCTTCGTGGGTTCTATGGTCTTTTACCATATTATATGGATGA
>MDSQ01000100.1_pt1 | contig 15221 bp, 13 predicted proteins | sample 1008251 | NCBI WGS metagenome assembly MDSQ01 (sample SAMN05526597, study PRJNA338239) | gut metagenome | isolation source: Hindgut content | host: Naso unicornis | place: Saudi Arabia: Red Sea | collected 2016-05
CACCACTGAATGTTAGTTGCCTTAATCTGAAAAGATTACTTGCTCTTTATCTCACCGCCTAAGAGGCGGGAGTATTAGAGCAAGTTCTTTCAGATAAAAAGCATAGTTTTTGTAGCAGGGTCAAGGGACAAAGTCCCTTGGAGGGGTTTCACCCCTCCACCCCGATTATAAGGATAGCTCTAATAAATAACTATTTGTCAACAAACTTTAATACATTCATTAGTATTTTGTAATATCTTGGTAGTTTTAGACATAGTATAGAAGTAAAAAGGGAAAGGAGACTTTAAAAATGTGTAACAAACAATATAACTATACATATCCAACTGTTTTATGTACCAATACCCGCCTCAGTGATAACATAAATAAGAAAGTTGATTTTGAGCAAGGCATTTATTATCCTTTTAGTTGCATATCATTTGAGCTCACTGAGCAAATCGACCCATCTAGGGTAGTGCAAATAATTTCTGAATCAGGTTATAAAATATCACTAAAAGATAAAGAACTATTGAACTATTTTGATATTACAAGTATAATAATAAATAAATTTTCTCTCATTAAAAGAGTCTAATATACAATCATTATATATAAGAAATAATTTAGTTAGTAAAAGTTCCTGTTTGAGGTTCGGGACAAGGCCCCGATTGGGGTCTGCGACCCCAAACCCCTCTTTGTACAGGCCCCTCTTTTACAAGACGCTCTTTTAATTTATAGACTGAAGTCGCCCTAAGGCGACCTATATTAGTCTATACAAATAATTTTGAAACAGATAAGTCTTCATGTATCCTTCTTATTGCATCTGCAAACAGAGGGGCAACGTGTATCTCTTGTAGCTTATCTATTTTTTTTGCTTCTGGAATAGATATAGTATCCAATACAACCAGCTCTTCTATTACAGAATTTTGTATCCTACTTACAGCAGGCCCTGATAATACTCCGTGCGTACAACAAGCATATATTTTAGCTGCCCCTTTTTCTTTTAAGGCACTTGCCGCATTGCATATCGTTCCAGCAGTATCTATCATATCATCTATTAAAATTACTTTCTTATCTTTTACATCTCCTATAATGTTCATAATTTCAGATTGATTTGCTTCTGGTCGTCTTTTATCTATTATAGCTAATGGCGTATCTAGTTTAGTTGCAAATCCCCTCACTCTGCCAACACTGCCTAAATCCGGTGACACAGCTACCACATCTGACATATCCTCATTAAATTTCTCGTAATAGTATTTTGTAATTACAGGCATACCTACTAGGTGGTCAACTGGAAGATTAAAAAATCCTTGAATTTGTGCACAATGTAAGTCCATTGTAAGTATTCTATCTGCACCAGCAGTTTCTAATAAATCAGCAACAAGTTTTGCACTAATCGGATCTCTTGCTCTAGTTTTTCTGTCTTGTCTTGCATATCCATAGTAAGGCATAACTGCAGTTACTCTGCCTGCAGAAGCTCTTTTCATAGCATCCATCATAATTAACAATTCCATTAAGTGCTCATTAGTCGGCGTTGATGTAGGTTGTATGATAAATACATCTGCACCACGTACTTTTTCGTCTATTTTTACATTTATCTCTCCATCACTAAATGCAGTGACTTCTGCTCTGCCTAATGTAATCCCTAACTCTTGTGCTGTCGCTAGTGCTAATTCTTTATGGGCATTACCTGTAAACACTTTAATATCTGTGTAGTTTCTAATCATGATTCTTAAAATCCTCCTTAGTATCTGCGTATACAAACTACTAATATTATATCATACTCATTACATTCTGTAAACTTACTTATAATTTACGTTTATCTTTCGCCCCACCTTCTTTATTTACTTGCCTTGCACGTGCTATGGCCAAAGCATCTTCTGGCACATCGTCAGTTATTGTAGACCCTGCAGCTATATATGAATTTTCTGCCACCACAACAGGTGATATTAAGTTTGTATTACACCCTATAAATACATTATCTTGAATTTCTGTTCTATACTTATTTTTACCATCATAATTTACCAAAACTGTTCCACAGCCAAAATTTACATTTTTGCCAACATCAGCATCTCCTACATATGTTAAATGCGATATTTTAGTATGTTCGTCAATAGTAGAATTTTTTATCTCTACAAAATCGCCAACCTTTACATTATTTGCAATGTGGCTATTTGGTCTTATATAAGCAAAAGGGCCAATGGACGAATTTTGCCCTATTGTACTATCTAGTATTACGCTACTTTCAATATGCACCTTATTTGCTATTTGACTATTTATTATTTTTGTATTATACCCTATAACGCAATGGCTACCTATTGTAGTATTCCCTTTTATTACACAACTAGGTTCTATTGTGGTATTAGGACTTATTTTTACATCAGGCTCTATATATACATTAGACGGGTCTTCTATAATAACTCCATTTTCAAGATGATACGTATTTATTCTATTTTTCATAATAGCAGCTGCTTCTGCTAGTTGCACTTTTGTATTAATTCCTACTATTTCATTATTATCCGCTACAATGCATGCTTCCACTTTGCCTCTCTCATTAATAATTATATCTAGTACATCTGTAAAGTAGTACTCCTTTTGAGAATTATTGTTAGTGATCTTAGTCAAAGCTTGCTTTAATACTTTTGAGTTAAATATATACATTCCACCATTTATTTCTTTTATCCTTTTTTCTGGATTAGTAGCGTCTCTTTCTTCGACAATCTTTTCAAACTCTCCAAAGCCATTTCTTATAATTCTACCATACCCCGTTGGATTGTCTATTTTTGCCGACAAAACTGTAGCAGTACATTTATTTTTTACATGATAATCTCTTAACTTACAAAGAGTTTCTCTTGTAATAAGAGGAGTATCTCCATAAAGAATAAGCACTTCACCAAAATCATCCATAAAATCCAGTGCACATTTTACTGCATGCCCAGTTCCCAATTGTTCTGCTTGCAATCTATAACTTACACCGTCCCCAATCTGTTGTTTCACTTCTTCTGCCATATGCCCAACTATTAGGCAAATTTCACCTACCCCAGCTCCTTTGGCAGAGTCTATCGTATACTCTACTAATGTTTTGTTAAATATTTTGTGCAAAACTTTTGGTATATCAGAATTCATTCTAGTCCCTTTTCCTGCTGCTAATATGACTGCTTTCATTTCCATAATTTCTACCTTCCTTAAATATTTAATCTATACTTTTATAATATTCTTTTTGCTGCAATATTATACAGACCAAAAAAAGTTCTCGTACGCTTTTGGTCCGAAAACTTTATGTAGTATTATTTATTCTTCAAACGCGGCAACTTCATCAATTGAGTCGTCTTCTGTTAAAAGAACCATCTCATATTTTTCTAATATCGTTTTTTGGATGCGGTCTCTTGTTTCAGAATTTATTGGATGTGCTATATCTCTAAATTCTCCATCAAGTGTTTTGCGACTTGGCATTGCGATAAATCTTCCTTTATCACCTTCAATAACTTTAATATCGTGTACAACAAACTCATTATCATAAGTTACTGACACTACTGCTTTCATTTTCCCATCTTTATTAATTTTTCTTACTCTAATATCTGTGATTTCCATCTGCAAACCCTCCTATTTATTTTTGTGTACGTTTGGTATAATTTTCGTATATTCTCATAAGCATATCACGGTATATAAACCATCTCACGTAAATTTATTCTACAACATTTTTTTCATAAAATCAACCTTTTTCTTAAAAAAATTCAGGAATTTGTAATATTTATTTTTATTATTACAAAATTCCTGATTATTTTTAATTTATTATATAATTTGACCTTTTGGTATTACTTTAATATTATCTGGAGTTCCTATTATTTGCTTTCCATCACCTATAGTAACGGACTTATCTAATATAGCATTTTCTACTACGGTGCCTTTTCCTATAGTACACCCTTCCATGATAATAGCATTTTTAATATATGATCCCTCTCCTATAAATACTTTTCTTGAAAGCACAGAGTCATGCACGGTACCATTTATTACGTCTCCACCATTTAAGATGCTGTTTTTCACGTTGCACCCTTGACTATATTTAACTGGCGGGTCATCTTTAGCCTTGGTTAAAACATATGAATATTTCTCAAATATTTCATCTCTCATATCCGGATTTAGAAAATCTAGATTTGTTGCATATAAAGAATCTATATCTTTTAAAGCTTGCCAATATCCTTCAAATTTGTATCCATATATTCTTAATTTTTTTCTATATCTTGTAATTATATCGTCTGCAATACTTGTTCTGCCCTCGTTTGCAAGGTCTTCTAATAGCTTTATCAACAGTTCTCTTGCTATTACATAAATGCCTAGGGAAATATTAGTAGTTTGAGGTTCTAATGGCTTCTCTTCAAAATCAGTTAAGCGATATTGCTCATCCAATTCTAATGTACCATAATTTCTAGCATCTATTTCTGGCATATTTTTATACACAACTGTAATATCTGCCTTTTTTTCTACATGGTATTTTAATACTTCTCTATAATCTATGCGCATAATATGGTCAGAAGGGGATATTATAACATACTTTTCGGAACTTTTCTTCAAGAACTCTATATTTTGGTATATTGCATCTGCAGTACCTTTAAAAGATAGAGTATCCGAATTTAACATATCTGGTGTAAAAAGATAAATACCACTATTTTTTCTACCCAAATTCCACCACTTTGAAGACGAAACATGGTCTGCTAAAGAACGTGTGTTATATTGCGAGATAAGTGCAATTGTTTTTACGCCTGAATAACTAAAATTTGTTAATGCAAAGTCTATAACTCTGTATGAGCCGCCTACTGGCATAGCCGCACTATTTCTATGAGATGCAAGAACCTCTAGCCTGCTTTTTTTTGTACCTGCTAAAATAATTCCTACTGCTTTCATTAGATACCCCCCTTTAAAACTACTGAGTTACCACTTGGTAAATAACCGTTTGGATAATGCTCATGAGTCGTATTTCCTACTATTTCACAATTTTTACCTATACCTACGTTATCTGGTATAGTAGTATATGCACCTATAACAGAAATTCCACTATTATAAACGTGTGGCTTATCATGATTGTGAATATCCTCACCATGTCCTATGCGTACATTATCACCGATAACACTATTTTCAGATACTATACACTTATCCAGTATTGAACCAGATTTTATTATGGTACCTTGCATTATAATACTATCTTTTATTACGCACCCCTTCTCAATTCTAACATTCGGGCTAATTATCGAATTATATATCTCTCCTTCTATCTCACAACCTTTTGATATTAAAGAGTGACTAACATTCGCAGTGTTACTGATGAACTGTGGCGCAAAATTATCAGAGTTTGTATATATACTCCAGTAATCATCGTATAGATTAAATTCTGGTACAACATATGCAAGCTCCATATTCGCCTTCCAATACGCTTCTATTGTACCAATATCTTTCCAATATGATTTAAATGGATATGCAAATAGTGGTTCGCCGGCATTTAATAAAGATGGTATAATATGTTTTCCAAAGTCACTGTCAGGGTGAATTTCTTTATCTTCAACCAAAGATTTACGTAAAGTTTTCCAATTAAAAATATAAATACCCATTGACGCAAAATTACTTTTTGGTTGAGCTGGTTTTTCTTCAAATTCAATTACTTTTAAATCACTGTCAGTATTCATAATACCAAATTGTGACGCTTCTTCCATAGGAACTTCAATTACCCCAATAGTGGCTGTGGCTCCTTTTTGTTTATGATAATTAAGCATTTGTGCATAATCCATCTTATAAACATGGTCTCCAGATAAAACTAGTACATATTCTGGATTATAAGAATCAATATATCTAATATTTTGATAAATTGCATTTGCAGTTCCACTATACCATTCTCCTTGTTTTCCTGTTACAAAAGGAGATAATATGGTTACACCACCATGTGTTAAGTCTAAATCCCAAGGTATACCTATACCTATGTGTTTAGTAAGGGTCAGTGGCTCATACTGAGTCAACACTCCTACTGTATCAATGCCAGAGTTTACACAGTTACTTAATGGAAAATCAATTATTCTATATTTTCCACCAAACATTACTGCGGGTTTTGCTATTTGTGTGGTTAATGCTCCTAAGCGGCTACCTTGGCCTCCCGCCAGTAACATAGCTATCATTTCTTTTTTTTGCATACCTAACCTCCTTAATTTTTACCTTTCTACTTTCATACGTATTGTACTATAAAATACAAATTTATTCAAGGTTCTTTTGGTCAAGTTTTAAATATTTTCATTAAAATTGCATGTAATTTAGAGTAAATTTTTGCAAATAGTTTCCATTAAATTCCTTATTATTTTACATGTCTCTTACATTAGTTTTCCCCAATAACGACAATTTAATTATCAAATATTATTGTTTTTATGGTATATATTGTATATAATAGAGATATATTATATTTTAAATAAATAACCTAGACTAATTGCAATTAAAAATTTAGTATTTAAAGCTCGATATTTGAAGTTTGTGGCAACGTTTAGATTGCACCTCAAATACCTAAAACTAATTTAAAATACTACCAAATGATTACTTTTATAGTTTTTTGCATATAATTAGATAACACTTTTTATAAAAGGAAGGACTATTTATTATGTTAAACAAAAGTAAAATACATTTTATTGGTATTGGTGGAATTAGTATGAGCGGGCTGGCTGAAATTATGGTCACACAAGGACATGTTGTTAGCGGGTCTGATATGCAAAGCTCGGATATTACAAAAAAGCTTGCTAATTTAGGAGTTGCAATAAGCGCATCTCATGCTAAAAGTAATATTACTCCAGATATAGATATTGTTGTTTATACAGCAGCAATCTCAGAGGATAATCCTGAGCTTATGGAAGCACGTCGCATAGTTAAAAGTGTTTTAACTCGTGCAGAATTTTTAGGCCATATTATGAAAACGTATGACTTTTCTATTTGCGTATCAGGGACTCACGGAAAAACTACCACTACTTCCATGCTGGCAAATGTTTTACTTGGTGCAGATAAAAATCCAACTATTACTGTTGGTGGTATAGTTGATAGCATTGGTGGTAATATTCATATTGGTGATACAAAATATTTTTTAACAGAAGCTTGTGAATATCACAATAGCTTCCTTGACTTTAATCCAAAAGTTGGTATTATACTAAATGTTGAAGAAGATCATCTAGACTTTTTTAAAGACTTAGAAGATATTCAAAATTCATTTACTAAATTCTCTCATCTTATACCAGAAGATGGCTTTTTAGTTATTGAACAAAAGGCTCATGACGCTTGTCTTAAGATTTCTAACATCAAAGGTGTCGTAGAAACTTTTAGTTTTGACGAGAATTCCACTTGGTTTGCTAAAAATATTGTATTTGATGAATTAGCCCATGCAAGCTTTGATGTTTATTACAAAGGAAATTTTGTTACTAATTTAACTATAGGCGTTACTGGAATGCATAATGTATTAAATGCTCTTAGCGTGTGTGCCGTATGCAACTTTTTAAACATACCGTTTGATATCGTTAAAGAATATTTAGTAGATTTCTCTGGTGCAAAAAGGCGATTTGAAATTAGAGGGAATATTCATGGAGTTACTTTAGTTGACGATTATGCTCACCACCCAACAGAAATTCGTGCTACGTTGGAAACGGCTAAAAAATTCCCACACAATGAACTTTATATTATTTTTCAACCTCATACGTACACCAGAACCAAGGCATTCTTATATGATTTTGCAGATGCACTCAGCACATACGGACATATCATTCTAACAGATATTTATGCTGCACGTGAAAAGAACCCTGGCGACATTCATTCTATGGATATAGTTAATCTATTAAAGCAAAAAGGGACTGACGTGACGTATATAGAAAACTTTGATGAAATTGCTGATTACCTGCTTGCTACCTGTGTTCCAAATGACGTAATTATTGCTATGGGAGCTGGCAACGTTAATCAAATTATAGATATTTTACTAGGTGAATAATTTTACTGCTAAAAATTTTTAGCAGTAGTTTTAAGGAGCGATACTTTTGATAAAATTTACAAATAATACAGTCAAATCAATATCCGTACCTGTATGGTTTATAAAAAATAATCTTGGGCAAATAAACTCTAGTCATCTAAAAGTTTATTTGCTACTTCTTTCATATAATCAATTAGGAACAGACATAGATATTGAAAATTTTACTACCTCTCTTGATATGCTGTATAAAGAGGTTATATCAACATTTCAGGCTCTCAGCTCACAAAGATTAATTGAATTTACAGAACTGTCAGCAGATAACTTCGAGATTAGAATTTGTGACGAAGAACCTAAAGCAGCAACCGAATATAATTCAAAAAAATCTCTACATCTTGTTGATAGACCTGAATATTCTTATCAAGAACTTAACGAGATTAGCAGCCAAAATAGTTCTATTGCACAGTTATTTAGCAAAGCACAACAAATTCTGGGCAGACCACTCAGCCCTACTGATTTATCAATCTTATTCAGCTTTCATGATTGGCTACATATGCCTATTGGTTTAATCGAATTTTTGTTAACACATTGTGCTAATAATAATCATAGAAAAATACGCTATATTGAAAAAACGGCCATAAGCTGGGTAGAAGACGGCATCATGGATATTGAAACCGCAAATATCAGACTAAACTCATCTAAAATTTATTTTCAGATACTCAACCAACTGGGTATAAAAACATCTACTATTACAGATATACAAAAAAAATATTTAGATAAATGGTTAGTTACTTTTCAATTGCCTATAGATATTATTTTAGAAGGGTGCAACCGCACTACTTTACAAATATCTAACCCTAATCTTAAATATCTAGATAAAATTTTAACCAATTGGCATGACGCAAATGTTAAAACTTTAACCGATATAGAAGAATTAGATAAATTGCGTACCACAAAGTCTAATAAGCCTGTTGCCAAAACTTCAAATAAATCTAAAAAATATAACAATATGCTCTCACATAACTGGGACTATGCTCAAATAGAATTACTAGAAAAACAATACCATGATAATATAAGAAACGGGGGATACAAATGACAAAAAGAGAGCATTATGCTCAGGTACTAAAACAATTTGATGCTAAACGTATACACAATCTAAAACTGCAAAAACAACGAACAGAAAAAATTTATAAACTTATACCCCAAATTGAAGATTTGGACGAGAAACTCAGACTTAATGGGTTAGATTTAGTCAAAAACATGCTAGAAAGCCATGGCACAACCAGAGGGGAAAAAAATTTCAAAAAGCGAAACCAAGAACTGCTAAGTTTAAAAAATAATTTGCTTATACAAAATGGATATAAATCCAACTATCTTGATTTAACATACAATTGTAGTAAATGTAAAGATGAAGGCTTTTTAGACAACAACACCCCATGTATCTGCTTTAAACAAGCTCTTATTAATTTAGCATACAAGCAGTCCAATCTTAGTCATCTGTTACAAACAGAAAATTTTGATACATTTAATTCCGAGTTATATTCTAATGAAAAAAGTTCAGATGATGGTGTATCTCCTAGAAGACAAATTGAATATATCAAACAACAGAGCATATTCTTTATAGATGCCTTTGATGTAAAATACCAAAATCTAATATTTCAAGGAGAATCAGGGGTTGGTAAAACCTTTTTATGTAATTGCATAGCCAAAACTTTGCTAGATATCGGAAAAACAGTTCTTTACTTATCTGCCGGTCAGTTCTTTACGTTATTTGAAGATATGAGATTTAATCGTACAAAGTTAGATATGCAATCTAAGCTAACACTTGATGCTGTATTTACTTGTGATTTATTAATAATTGATGATTTAGGCTCAGAATTTGGGACAACCTTTACTGGTCCAGACTTATTTAATATTATCAATTCAAGACATTTGAACTTAAAACCTACTATTATTTCTACAAATCTGTCCACAGATGATTTACAAAACTTCTATTCTGAGCGTGTTGCCTCCAGGCTTTTGGGGAATTACGTATTATACAAATTTTTAGGTGCAGACCTGCGACTTAGCCAAAAATATCAACAAAGGCTATAGGTTTTCATGGGATAATTTTTTATATTTTGTAATATATTATAATTAAAGGAGGAGAGTTAATAACTATGTTCTGTGCTATCAAAATTTCCAAATCCGACCCTACACCGTTATATATACAGCTTGCGAATGAGCTTATTCGTCTAATTGACGCAGGAATATTACCTGCTCGTACAAAATTACCAACAATAAGGCTATTGGCAAGTAAATTAAAAATTAATAGAGATACTGTTGTTAATGCATATAAATTATTAGAAAGCAAAAACTATGTAATCGCACATATGGGCAGCGGAACTTACGTTGCTCCACAACCAAATATAGGTACAAAAAAAGATTGTCCCCCTATAGCAACCAGCAAAACCTACTTTAATCGTGATTTGTTTAGCATTGATATGTGTAAAAATATTATGCTAAATATTTTAGATAACGAAGGATGGGATAGTTTTATCGACCCATTAAATAGGGAACGAAATTTAATTCGCATTTCTATATGTAATTTCTTAAAAACTGCCGGCGTTTCTGGAACAGTATCTAATACACGTTTAATTAAGAATATACCAAATTTCTTATTAGAGCTTATTAAATTATCTTCTAAGTCTGCCATATGCGTTGAGGCATTTAGAGATTTAAGTTACACTTCAACTTTAAATTATTTAGGCTTTAAGGTAATAGAAATTCCTATAACAGATAATGGACTCAATCTTGATGTCCTAGAAACGCAGTTAAAGTCACAAAACGTATCATATATTTTAATAAACCCATGTAACCAAAATCCTACTGGTATAAGTTATTCACTAGAGAATAAATTAAAGCTTATTGAGCTTGCCGATAAATATGATACTTATATAATAGAAGATGGTACTTTTAGCGATTTTACATACTATAGCACAAATATTAACACTTGCTATGATTTATGCAAAAACGATAGAGTGATATATTTATACAACTTCTGTAAATTATATTTGCCTAATCTTGATTATAGCTTTGTAGTATTACCTGCAAAGTTACAAAAACGCTTAATTGACGATATGAATATTACTATATCTGAAAGATTTGTACGATATTACTTAGAATCTGAGTATTTTATTAATTTACGCCAAATTCTTATTAAAGACAGTGCCCGCAAATACGCTAAACTAAAAATGTGTTTAGATTTATCTACTAATTTAACTAATACTAGCACCAGTGGATTATTTTTCTGGTTAACTCCTTTATCAAAGGAAAAAATTTATAATACACTACTGGAGAAAAATATTGTTGTTTCGCCCAGCGATTTATTTTCTGTATCTCATATTGATAATAGTTTTAGACTTTCTATAGCCCCTCTTAGCGATACTGATATAGAACAAATTATAGACGTGTTGGAAAACTATGTATAATTATAATCCATCAATATAGAAGGCAACTTCATTCAGTATGGGGTTCTAATCCCACCACTGAATGTTAGTTGTCTTATTTAACAACTATAACTTTACCTTTTTTCTAAATGGTATATAATTTACTAAGAACATAAGCTCATGCCCTATAGGCATTATAAGCAGTGCCAAGTTTAATGGCATAAGTTGCTTTTGGGTTAAAATTCCTAACAATATTATAAATAATCCATATACTAATATTATCTTGCCCATTTGCCCCGTCTTATTCTGCGGATCATATCCTATATCCATATAACCTAATATTGCATATATAGGCATTGCATCTGTAGAAAATATAATCAAAGGAATTGGCCAAAATTTTTTCATCATATATCCCTTAGTTATGTTTTTTCCATTGAATATAGGTACTTCCTTTGTATTTTCTGAACCATACCTCATTACTAGTATGCCTTCTATGAGATGCAAAAATCCAATCAACACTATAAATTGGTTATATGGCAAATTAAACCAAGTTATATTATATCCAAACGTTTCAAGTACTTCTCCTAAAAAATATGTAAAAGGTATGACATAGCTATAACACCCCCACTTTGGATTTACGCTTGTCATAAGTAATGTCAGAGGAATTAAAAGTAACATACCAAATGTTAATTTTATATTTATTCCCCCCACACTCATTATGCTACTAAATAATATTCCAAGTATTGTACCTCTATAAACGTCTTTGACTCCGGTTATTTCCCAGGTCTCATTTTCTCTTTTGTACATGTATACAATAAGTATGGCTATAATCAAAAATATTGCATCAAAGACTACAAGATATAGATTATTTAGCATACTTATTATAAAATCATAAATAAACTCTATAAAAACACCCCCTACTCCATTTCAGATATTAATACCTGTAATGCCTTTTGAAGCTGTAAATCTTCTTCTGTTGTTAAATTCGGTTTTATCATAAGTTCTGCAGGTAATTCCACAACATAATCCGGCTCTATGCCCGTCCCTTGTATACATACTCCAGATGAAGTGTAGTATTCAGATGTAGTTACCTTTATTGCTGAGCCATCTATAAGAGGCAGTATTGTTTGTACTATTCCTTTGCCATATGTCCTAGTTCCAACTAATTTTGCCCTGCCATGGTCTTTTAGTGCCCCAGATAGTACTTCAGATGCACTTGCACTTTGTTCATTTACCAATACAACAAGTGGTATGTCGTTATATAACTCAGTTGCTAACGTATCTTGCTTTCCGCCTTTTCCATCACTTATAGAAACTATTATACCACTTGGTATAAACTCGTCTACTATTTGTTCAACAATGTGTAATAATCCGCCTGGGTTATTTCTAAGGTCTAATACCAGTCCTTTTGCACCACTATTTTCTAATATTTGTATGCCCTCTACCAGTTGAGTATACGTTAATTCTTCAAAACTTCTAATTTCAACATACCCTATATCTTCTTCTAGCATCTTATAATCCACTGAAGGGTATACTACATTTTCTCTTATTATATCAAATTGTATCTCCACATCTTCGGAAGGTCTGTATATAGTTACCATAACGCTAGTCCCTTCTTTCCCCTTTATAAGGTCAGGCACAATCTCAAAGTCATCTCCGTCTAGCTTTGTATCATCTGCACCTATTATCTTATCTTTTGGTAATATACCCGCCTTTTGAGCCGGAGAATTTTCAAACACTTCTATAATCGAGATGCTATTATCAGTTTTATCAAGCATCATCTGTACACCTATCCCAGCATATATTCCTGTCGTACTTTCCATAAATGTCGTAAATTCTGATGGTGTAAAATATGATGTATACGGGTCGCCTACGCCTGCTACAAATCCCTTGTATATACCCTCTTCTAATTTTAATGGGTCTATCTCACCGATATATCTGCTATCTAGTTCATCTTTTATGGTATTTAACTTGCCGTCTATTACATCTGTTTTATCTAATGCATCTACTGTATAAAATAACACTCCTGTTGTAATACTAAAAGTTATTAAGGTAATAATAAAAAATTTTTTCATCCATCTCTCCTTTTGCTAGGTGTTTTTTAAGCATCCTCTCCTTTTAATATATTGATAGCTGTTGTTATTTGGTTATCAAGGGTTATGTCCTTTGTACCATAGGTTACTAAGTTTAACGTATATTGCGTATCTAATGATACCACTACCTCAGGTTCTATGGGAGATTGCTCTAGATTATCCACATATAGTTGTTTTGTAGAAATTATCAAGGCACTGCCATCATCTAGTTCTATAAATTCACTTGCAGTACCGATTCCCTTAGTTGAATTACCTACTATAAATATAGACGGGTCAGGCTTTAATGCCTCTACCATAATTTCTATGGTACCTGCAGTTGTGGAGTTTGTAAGTATTGCCACTTGATTATTAATTTTGCTTGTAGTTGATGCATATTCTATAACTTTACCTTGTTTATCTACTGAACTAAACATTATACCATCATCCATAAATAAATCAGTAAGCAAGACTACTTCTTCAAATTTTGCATCATCTAAATATCTTACATCAAGTATAAAACTGTTTACTCCTCTATATTTAAAACTTTCTATTTGATTTTTAATTATATCAGTGCTGCCAGTATTTAAGTTTATAACTTCTATATAACCAATATCTTCATCTAATATTTGAGTTTTTACACTAGTATATGTTATATACGTTGGTATCAGTGGCACCTCAGTTATACTTTTATCTTGCTTTTGTATAGTATAAATCACACTGTCTTCTCCTGTGTATGTCAACTTTTCATATATTTCTAATTCGTTACTAAGCATACATAGGGTATCATCAATCTGCAATATCCTATCTCCCACTGCTATATTAGCAAAATAAGCTGGTGAATTTTCTATCACTTCAGTTACAACCAAATATTGACTACTGATCCCCCAACTAAATTTTATTCCCACACCTTTTTCTTGCCCTTGTTGTTGCATCTTATATATTTGAGCTTTTTCCGCGCTTAAATACATTGTATTTGCATCTTCTAAACTTGCTACATATCCTGCATATAACCCTTCCACTCTATCTGAATAATCAGATTCTTTAAAATATTGTATTCCTACTATTTGGTCTAATCCTATTATTTTTGTTGTGCTATACAAACTTTCAGGAGTAGATGCAAGGCTCATTGCTGTTATCGCTAATGATGTGCCCAGTCCCAAAAATATTGCTGATATCCACGTAATAATTTTCATCTACTTATCTCCTTAATTAAATAAGAGGTCTTATTAAGTTAACTCAGTTAACAATCCTCTTATTTTATAACAAATATTAATTTAATGAGGAGTATATTATTTTACGGCCTTGCCCCCAGATAATTCCACGGATTTGTATGCGTTCCATTAATTCTTACCTCAAAGTGGCAGTGGTTACCTGTCGAAAATCCTGTGCTTCCAACTCCAGCTACTTTATCTCCTTGTTTTACCATTTGTCCCACTTTTACGTGCAACGAAGAGTTATGAGCATATAGAGTCACCAGTCCACCCCCATGGTCTACCATAATTGTATAACCAAATCCATTTACCCAACCAGACGTTATTACCTTTCCATCCGCCGCTGCTATAACTGTTGTACCATATGCAGCCTCCTGCTCGATGTGAAACTTGAGCAACTTTGAACAAAGAGCCATCACTGATCGAGAGTGGCCAAGGTTGGCTGTGAAAATATCAAAACAATTTGACTGAGGAGTCACACACCATGACTGGAGTCCACCTAAAGCAGTGGCTGAATATCTGATTAACTGAGCACCGAAGTAATGTTGCCAAATTAAACACTTGA
>MDSQ01000101.1_pt1 | contig 15200 bp, 13 predicted proteins | sample 1008251 | NCBI WGS metagenome assembly MDSQ01 (sample SAMN05526597, study PRJNA338239) | gut metagenome | isolation source: Hindgut content | host: Naso unicornis | place: Saudi Arabia: Red Sea | collected 2016-05
TTTTTATTTCATTATATCCAACTTTTGTGAATGGGCAAGCTGCGATACATATCGCACAGCCATAACGACAAAAACCACTATTGCATTTTTCATTAGATATACATTCTACATGACCATTTACATCAATTTTTGCAGTTTCATAAATGGCATCATAAGGGCAAGCGTTTATACACTTGCCACATTTTTTGCAAAATTCATGCCCCCATGTGTGATCATCATTGTTTTGAATAAAATCGCCTAAATTTTCAATGCTGGTGTAAACAATACTAAGTCGGTTACATGGCCCACTATGAGGTGTAATAAGCATACCATGCTTACCAATAAAACCTAAATTTGCTTTAAATCCTGCTTTTGTATAATCGACATTTCCTCCTAAGCTGTGGTTTGGCACTGCTCCAAAATTCATATTTCTTAAAAAATCTGTCGTTTTAAGACTGGCAACTCCTGTATCTCCATAAACTTTCATAACTTCAATCATACATTCCATGTTCGGAAGTTCCTTTACCACAAAAGTGTCATCTTCCATGTGTCTTGACATTACGAGAACAGTTTTGTAGGGTATACCATCGCCTTTGTATATTTCATGTGCTTCAAAAACACAGACACCAAAACTATCCATTCCTAAATCGCTTAGTATATATTTTTTCAGTCGATTGAATTCATCTGATGTAATTTTAGTTCGATATTTTTTTTGCAAGTCATGTTCTTTTATCACTTTTGCCGCTTTTATAAGAGATAAAAGCGTTGGTCGAATATGTCTTTGGTTTTTAAGCATTTTTCTGATATCTTTCATGCTAAATTTTCTTTTAGGGAAAAAGCCTTTTGCTTTGGATTTTTCGTTTGCATGGATAGAAGATATTTTATTAAGTTCTTTTTCTTGTGGTCTTGTCATGAATTCCATAATTTCCCCCCATGGTATTATATAAATAATCTCACATCTTCAAGATGTGGCTTTGTTTTAATCATTATAACATATCTGTATGCAAAAAGTCTATTGATGAAACTCACAAACCTTGTCAGTACCTACAATGATGTTTCCGTTACTCGCTCTTTGGTTGGCTTTGGAATATTCACCTTTGCACGTTCTTCTTCAATGATATTTTTCACCTTTTCTGCACTGCCAATTTCTTGTTTTAAGGTTTTCATTTTCCATTCACAAAGAGCAATATCATGTTCAAGTGAAGTGCGTTTTTTCTGCCACTATTTAGTGCTGATTTTACCCCTGTCTAGTTCATAAGCCCATAGCCCATAATTACACTACTATTAATATCATAGTCACGAATTTTACATACGTCATTTGAATTTCCCTCTACAGCATATACTCTTGACCCATCAGTACCAATAACTATGCCTACATGGTCTGAATGTCCATTGTTTTGCCAGTCAAAAAATATAATATCTCCTGGTGCAATATCTTTATAACCTCTGTTTGCCCATCTACCATTTGAAGTAAAATACGGCACACCTTGATTTTGACAAGCAGCAAATTTAGGTTCGCTATATCCAGCTTGATTTAACACCCACGATACAAAAGTAGCACACCAAGGGGCCCTTGAAGTAAAGCCATACCAACTCCAATATGGTTGCCCAGAGGCATTGCCCACTTGAGAAAGTGCAATATCTACAATAGTTTGATTACCAGTACGAACTCCATCCACAAAATCAACCCCACTTAAATCGCTAGAAGTAGTATTATCTACTGTTCCACCTCCAAAGAGTAGTGGCTTATTACCTAATGTTACACGATATACGTTGTACATTTGTAGTTGCTCAGCTGTTAAGGTGCTATTTGCAATATCGTTAATAGATTTACTCGTTAGTTTTACGTCTAAAATATAATAATTATAGGCAACTTCAACCGTATATGTCCTTGTCTGGGTATTTCCAGCACTATCTGTATAGGTTTCTGTTCTTTCTTCAGTCCTGTATCTAATTTCAGTTACAGGCGTTATTGTTAAGTTGTACATTTTACTAAATAAGTTTCTTATTTCTCCTTGCATTTCATTTGCTGTAAAAGATGGATTTAATGCTGTTAGATAGCTTGCTAATTGATGTGGGTCGTGCATAATGCAATAAGGCAGGTTTACTATGTAATCTGCCGCACTACCCAAATCGTAATTATATTCATCATAATCTGGGTAATCTGCTTCAATACTATCTATCTTTGCTTGGAGTTCTATTTCCATTGCAGTAAATATATTGTCTGCCTTAATTAGTTCTTCATCTTCTGAGGCATACGAGGTAACTAATATTTGATTAGTCATTCCTTGAAATGCCATTGATACCGTACCTATCATAGACGTACAAACTATTACCACAATTAAGCCTATCAAAAATAAAACTACTACTTTAGGATTTTTACTTACTTTAACCACCACATTAACCAATTTTTCAGGGTTAATGTTAGTTGTATTAACCAGGTTGATTTTACTATTTTCAGTTACATTAACTATATTTATAGAATTCATTTGTTTATTATTTCTATTATAATGAGTAGCCATATATTGTTTTCTAATTGCTTTTTTCTGTTGTATTTTTGATAGTGGGTTAGTTGTGTCTGGGTTATCTAGCCTACTTTTTTTGTATAAATAATTTACAGCAGCCTTAATAGATTTTTCTTGTGCCTTTTGAAGTCGGGTATAAGGCTTTAATTTCTGGGTACGATAAGCACTACTTATCTTACTAGCTGTAAATTCTGCTCCTTTTTCCACGCTATGCACCGATTGAACTCCAATGTTTTCATCCTCATCTTTTTCTATTTCACTATGAACTTTGTTCGCTACAATCCTTTTAGGAGTTGCTTTTATAGCGTGTTCTAACTTAGATGGTGGCTTTGCTTTTTCAACTTCCTCAGGCGGCAGATTACAAAGTAAACCTGCCTTATTGAAGTGTAAACGCACTATTGTTTTACCCGTGGTTTCATCAATAGTGCGTTCCTTTGTTTTTATTGTTTTGGTTGGAATTTTAGCTTGTGCCTTGTCTACCTTGTCGGCAAGCTGTTTAGATTTAGTACAAAGTTCTTCTAATGCCTCTATAACTTTTTCGTTATCAGTAAATTGAAGTTTTGAATGTTTTTTCATATATCTTCCTTCCCTAAATCTATTAAATTAAATTTTAACATCAAAAAAAGACGAGATGTTTCTCTCGCCTAACTTTTTTAAATTAGTACCGATTATACCCTTAATTAACGCTTTTCGTATACCAAGTCAACAATTCCATTATAATTTTGGGTAGACTTTAGCTTTAATTTTGTTTCTGCACCTAATTTATCAAACAGTTTGATTCCCTCACCTAAAATAGTAGGTATAATTGACAGGACATATTCATCAATTAACCCCTGAGTATGAAACTGTTGTATGATATTCGCACCACCACAAATCCAAATGTCTTTTCCATCTTCTGATTTCAATGTGACACTTAGTTTTTCAATGCTTTCACTTGTGAAACTTATTTCTTCGGTATTTTCTATTTCTCGGTGGGTCAATACATAGCTTTTTTTGCCTTTATATGCCCACTCGTTTGGAGATAGTTCTGTGATAATTTGAGAATATGTGCTATATCCTAAAATAATTGTATCAATGGTTTCAATAAAATTTGGGTAACTTCCAAAATTATCTTTATCACTTTCATCTCCACCAAGCCAAGAAACACCACCATCTTTATCTGCAATATATCCATCTAGACTTATTGCAATATATGCTATTATTTTTTTCATTTTTCCTCCAATGACTATATAAATAATCTCACCTATTAAAAATATAATTTTTTTATTAAGTGTACCATACTATAATTTCAAATTCAACAACCTCATTATAATAATTATATCTTAGTCTACTTCAACTAACTTAGTAGTCATAATCCTATAAAGCTCTGTATCTTGTGGGAATTTATCTACAAAAGGCAAAATAACATTACCATAAAAGAGTAGACCCTCACCAACGCCACTGCCTGTTACATATGACAACTGGTGAGTTGATATATTAAGTTGCTTTGCTAGTATCTCTCTATCACCAGAGGCTTGATTGAGCATATAAATAATGTGGCAGATTACAAGTAAACCTGCCTTAATGAGTCACTATTTTCAAATATATTAGCGACTTCACGAGAGGAGAGCATATCTTTAACATTTTGGGTTATAGCTGTTGGGATACCTCCCCATTTTCTAAATCTTTTCCAAATTTCAACGGAATAGGCTGCCGTTTGTTCATCTTTTAGAAGTAGATGGAACTCGTCCATATAATATCTAGTAGACTTTTTCTCAGCACGGTTTTTTGTAACCCTGTTCCAAACTTGGTCTTGAACTATTAGCATACCTATTTTTTTGAGTTGCTTGCCTAACTCTTTAATATCAAAGCATACAAGCCTATTTTCTATATCAATATTTGTATGATGATTGAATACATTAAGACTACCTTTTACATATATCTCTAGGGCTGAACGAATATGCTTTGCTTCCTTTTCCTCTTGTTTTTCCAGTGCGTCGTATAAATCTTCTAGTATAAGCATTTTGTGTGGTTTTGGGTCTGAGAAATATTCATTATAAACTAATGTCACACAACGGTCTATTATAGATTTTTCAATAGGAGTAAGTCCATCTTTACCCCCTACAACCAATTCACATAGAGATAATATAAAATCACTTTTTAAAGCAAGTGGGTTGTCATCATCGCTATAGTTAAGATTTATGTCCATAGGATTAATGTATTGCGAACTGGTCGGTGAAATCTTAATTACTTGCCCGTTAAGCCGTTCAACCAAAGGAAAATACTCACCCTCTGGGTCACATAGTAATATATCATCATTAGTTATAAGAAAAACGTTTGTAATTTCCCTCTTAGCCGAGAAAGATTTACCACTCCCTGGCGTTCCTAAGATAAGTCCGTTAGGCTTGTTGTCAAGAGGAACTTTTTTAAAACAGGAAAAATTTTATTGTGTGATTGCTTCAATCCCTTTAAATATAAGGGTTTGGCTTGTTTTCAAAAAATTGACTTATTGTTACTTACTCTTATCATTTTAAATGCTAAAAAGCTACCTCCTAAACGGGGTAGCCTATAGTTCTTATTTTCTCAAATTCTTATAACTTTCTTTTGCCACTTCCTCCATAATGGATTTATAGAAATTTTTATCTTCAAATAGCTTGGCAAATGAATCCATAGAATCTGTGTAACATTCCATAGTGATTTTCTTAAAAATCTCGGGGAAGATGCTTTTTTCAAATTCTTCTGAGGAGTTATTTTTTGCATAGCGTTTTAGCTTTTTGTTGTCTGTTATAACCTTTTTAAATATCGTTTCCACAATTACTTTATCAGCCTCGGTAAAGTTGCCACCAAACCTTTCATTGACCCTATTAATAATATTTTCCAACAACTCATCTTCAGCATTACTAACATTGGTGGGTATCAATGATTTTGGGGCATTGAGCGTTTTGTCATCTTCGGTAGTTTCTAACTCAATATTCCCCTTAAAAGTTTCTTGTAACTTATAAAATTCTAATTGTAGATTGTTCTCAATATCCAACATTCCTGTAGATTTTTCTTTAATTAGCTTAGCAAGATAGGAAGTAAAGCTAAACTCCTTTTGCAAGTCCTTATCAAACATTCTAATTATTTGTATAATATAGGCGTACCACTTATTAAAGCTCCTAAGTGTGGCTCTAAAGTCTGCCCTTGTATCGTCGTCTAACTTATTGTATTTATCGGCTACGGGTTTTAATAAAGCTGTCATCTTGCCTAAGTCTGCCTCCGTCTGCTTGCCATTCTTATAATAAATGCTAACAAATTTTTCTACGTCGCTATCATTATACAACCCAAAGTCCCTTAGAGTCTTATGAGCGTTGTAAATTAGGTTTACGTTGATTTCCTCATCAAGAATAGTATCCTCATAAAATCTAGCAAACGAATTTTGTATGTCCTCTTTGTCGTTTGCAAAATCTAAAATAAAAGTGTCGTCTTTCCCTCTGCAAGTTCTGTTTAGCCTTGATAAAGTCTGCACTGCCTTAACGCCCTCTAGCTTTTTATCTATAAACATAGTGTGGAGTAGTGGCTCATCAAATCCAGTTTGGTATTTTTCGGCTACAATCAGGCAATTAAAGTCATGCTTAAATTCTTCTGGTAGCTGATTTTCTTTTATAGATGAACCGTCTTCTTTCCTCTTGTTTAAGCCCGTTTCGGTATACTGCACCTTATCCCCACTTATGCCTATATCTTCAACAATCCCCGAAAATGCAATTAATATATCCAAATCATCATAGTTATTCTTCTCGAGATATTTTTTAAATTCGTGGTAATACCTCACTGCATGTAGCCTTGACGCTGTGACTAACATTGCCTTTGCGTTACCACCAATTTTATTTTTGGTGACACTTCTAAACTGTTCAATCATAATAGCTGTCTTTTGCCCCAAATTGTGAGGGTGCAACTCTTGGAAACGCCTAACCACCTTAACTGCCTTAGAAGTTGGGACTTCGGGGTTGTCTGGCGTGTTCTTCACAATTTTATAGCACGTCTTGTAGGTCATATAATTTTTGAGTACATCAAGTATAAAACCCTCCTCAATGGCTTGTTTCATGCTATATGTGTGAAATGGCATAAATGAGCCGTCCTCTTGCTTTTCTCCAAACATCTCCAAAGTTTTGGCTTTTGGCGTTGCTGTAAATGCAAAAAATGATAGGTTGGAGTGGTGACCATGTGTTACAATTTCTTTAATTAGTCGTTCGTCTGTATCGCCTTTTTCTTCCTCGTCTTGCTCTAGTTCTGCATATTCTTTTAAGGCTTGTTCGGTATCTGCAAGACCTGCTTTTAACTTCTTAGCACTTTCACCCGTTTGTGATGAATGTGCCTCATCTACTATTATTGCAAAACTTTTACCTTTGTTGTCGTCCAGTTCCTCATATATCACAGGGAATTTTTGTAGTGTAGTTATAATAATCTTTTTGCCATCATTTATGGCGTTTTTTAGGTCGCTAGAATTTTTCTTAGAGTCGATAACTTCCACAGTGCCTTTTTGGTGGTCAAAGCTAGATATATTCAGTTGTAATTGGCTATCAAGAACACGCCTATCAGTCACCACAATAACAGATGTAAAAACAGGGGTGTTGTCCTCTAGGTGCAAATTTGACAGGCGATAGGCAAGCCACGCAATGGAATTTGATTTCCCACTACCTGCACTATGCTGTATCAAATAATTTTTGCCACTGCCGTTTATTTTAACATCTTGGGTTAATTTTGTTACCACATCTAGTTGGTGATAGCGTGGAAATATTATTTTCTTAGTTGTCTTTTTGGTTCTCTTGCCATTCTGCTTTACTGTTTCTGTCGATACGTCAAAATGTATGTATCGTTGTATGAGAGAGAGTAGGGCGTCTTTTTGTAGTACATTTTCCCAAACATAGGAAGTTACATAGCCCGTTGATGTATTTGACGGGTTGCCTGCCCCTCCCACGTTTCCAGCTCCATTAGAGCCTTGATTAAATGGTAAGAAGTAGGTGGTTTCACCTTTTAACTGCGTAAACATTGTTGCCTCATACAAATCTATTGCAAAATACACCAAAAACCTATTATTCAACTTAAATATAAATTCTTTGTGATTTCTATCGTACATCCATTGCCTTTTAGCATCGTCTACATTTTGCCCCTTGAGTTGGTTTTTAAGCTCTATTGCCACAAGGGGTATACCGTTTATAGATAGTACCATATCAATAGTATTTCTATTTTGCGTGGTATATCTAAACTGGCGTATAACTTCAACAATATTGGCGTTATACTTTTCTATTACCATATCATTTAAAGCCGTTTCTGGCTGAAAGTAGCATAGTTTGAATGTAATTCCCCTATCCTTTATGCCATATCGTAGCACATGTATCAAACCAACTTCAGAAATACATTCTTGCAAGCGTATATAAAGTTTCTTTGGTGCGTCTTTGCCATCTCGCTTAACTTGACGCTCCCAAGATTTGGGCTGTGTCTTATCTATAAATTTTACCAAACTGTCTAGGTTTATAGCCTTATCTAAGTCATAGTTTTTTTGTGTTCCTTTGGTGTAGCCTCCTGTAGTTGATAATAGAAATGTTTCTATGTCTTGCTCAAAACGTTGCTCGTTATCTTGCATTGTGTTTACCTCTCTATTCTTGTCAAAGGAAATTGTGGATATTTCTCATTCCATTCCTTAATTGATAAAACTAAAAATTCATCTATTAAGTTGCTTGTGATACGACTATCATTTTGTAATTTAAAAGGTAATCGCTTTTTAGACTGAGTTCTAATTTTCTTTCTCACTACTGGGTCAGCCTTTTCACACTCTAGTATTAGAATAAAACTAACTTTCTTTGAAGTGACACCTGTAGCCATAACATAGAACATTCCACCGTAATACTTCTTAATAATACTTGTTGCAAAACTACCATCAGATATTTTGTTTAGAAGTCCCACTGGGTCGCCCCGTTCAATATCTGTATTTTTGTATTCAATTAGATAAATGGTGTCTTGTGTTTCGGCAATAAAGTCCACCTCTGAAAGAAAATGTCCTATTTGACTGTATTGCCTATTCAAATCTCCAATGGCAGTTACTGTATTAGTTAAATCAATTTGGTAAACTCCGTTTTCTTCTGCAAATATCTTTTCCATCTCTAGTCCCCCAAATCTAAGTCAAAAACTTCATCTAGCAATTTATCAAAAGAGGAAATTATATAATTGTGTTCTAAATCTCTAAAGTTTCTGTTAGACTCGCATTGTACTCCTTTATCCTCAGTTTTATACAATGAATGAAAACATACCTCATCGGTATCTTTTGCAAGCACTTCCACATATTTAGCAAATATATAGTTGTGTGTTGTGACAAAAATTTGTACTCCTTGTCTTGATAGCTCTAACAAAATTTGCACTACATCTTTTATTAAATTTGGGTTTATATTTGCCTCAGGTTCGTCCCAAAACAATATGCTATTTGGTTTTATGCTACCATTCATTAATAGTTGCCATATAATAGCCAACCTTTTTATGCCCTCAGCCTCCACTGAAAATGGTGTTCTATCCCCACTTGGTGTTTCTATAAAGAATACTTCATTTTCTACTACTACCTTACCACCTATAATCTTTTCTATTTTAGGTAAGATATTTTTGCCAATGGGTGGGGCTTTCTTTAAGTTTGATAGCAATGCCTTGCTTACAATATCGTAATAACTAGCATCAAAAGGAATTTGGTACTCATTATGCCAAGACAAAAATCCTTTTGAATGCGTCAAAATATCTTTAGCTGGTATAAATATTGATTTATTGTAAGTACCATCAATATTTATGGTTGGTATTAAAATCACCTGTTCATCACTAACTACCTGTGCATTTTTAGTTGCTAAAGTGGTTGCTCCAAAATAATCATGTAGTGATTTTTCATTGTAGTGTAGGGCGTTGCGTGAATACAAGGCTTTTAGTAAGTGAGTTTTTCCACTCCCATTTTCCCCGATTATGGCGTTAATTCCGTTGCAGAAATTAATTTTTGTATTGTGAAATACTGTAAAGTTTGATATTTCTATGGTTTTAATGCTCATTTGCTCCTCCTAAATTTTTATTTGCTCCGTAAGTGCTGCCCAAATAGTAAGCATATTTGATGGCAATGTAGTATATTTTTCTAATGTGTCGTTTATGGTTTTTGCTATCCCTTTTATGGAGAACTTATTTTTATTGTCCATAGCTGGCAATATTTCTCGACACGCTTCTAATAATTCACCCTTATCTTCATCTTCTAAAACATCTGAACATTCCACTGCATCTATAAACTGTTTTAATGTACTAGCAACGTTTTCCCCATTTGCATAATTAACTGTTTGTGTTGCTGTTCCTCCTTGAACCAATTGAACATTTGAATTCCTATCTGCTGTGATATTAATATTATTTGCCACTTTTTTCTGCTCCTTTTCTTTCATTTCAAAGTATGTTTTTCCCTTATGGTCTAGGGCAACTTCAAAGTTAATTAAACCTGTAATATCCTCAAATACACTTCCTTTTAACATTCCCGCACTAACTAAATGTTGCCATACAGCTACATCATCGCAAATTTGAAGACATAGGTTATTGTCGTCAAATAATTCCTTATTATTTACGTATCCCTCAACTATTTTTTGTAGTACCTTCTCACTTTCACTATCTAATTCTATAAAGTTCATGTTATCCCTCCTATTTTCACTAAACATCTTTTTCTTTTTGCTTTCAAAATACATTTTTCCTTTTTGAGTAACAGTAGATATAAAACATATAATACCAGCTCCGTGCATGTTATAATGTCCTATTACATATTCACCATCTATCAGTTCCTTTGCAACCATATTGTTACAAGAACAAGGTAGTTCTGTAGGAGAATCTAATAGCCCTCTTAATAATCCTTCGCTTTCATCATCTAATTCTTCAAACTGCATATCATCACTCCTATTTTCACTTCTGGATCGCTCTAAAATTATAACTCCCGTTTCCCCGTCACACATTCATAAATTAAAGACTTCTTGTAACTTCCAAGTTCTTTCACCAATGATTGCTTTTTAGAGATTATGTTGTCTATCTTGTTACATTTCTTGTCCAAATATTCAGATATTTCTATTTGTTCTTCAATAGGTGGTAGTTGTACTAATATTTTAGATAGCTTACCCCAATTTCTATAATCACTAGACCTTATCCTAATTCCCTCTGATAATGACATCAGCACATCATTAAAAGCCATACTCCGTATCAGGTACATATAATAACGTTTATATTGCTTACTTTCACAAACATGTACAACTGGTGTACATTTTCCCCTTGAGTCTGAAATACCAATTGCTCCTGCAAATGCATCCATACCATGAATAACTAAATCTCCTATTTCAACACCTTGATAACCATGCTCAGTATCAGATACAGTATAACCATCTGGCTTTTTATTCTTTCTTAAAGTAACTTCACCATTTCTAAAGCAAGTTATAATATCATCCGTTTTAAAGACTTCTCTTTGCAAGGGTGATAAAATATACTTGATTTTTCGTAAATTCCAATGACTAGGTATTTCCCCAATCCATTCAACACCACTATCTTTCATTTCCACATTAGGATTTAATCCCTTTGTAACTGCCTCTGTTATTATAGATTGCTTCAGCTTTTTGTATTCCTCAATGGTATTGTTAGTTTTTATAATAGCATTTTCAATTTCCAAGCATTTAACATCTAAGTGGTTGACTATCTTTTGTTGTATATTACAATTCTGGACTAATAATTTAACTTGATTTAATTTTGACATTTGTATTCTCATTCTAATTTCCAAAATCCCATTCCCTATCCCACGTAAACTCCTTTGAAAAGGTTCACACTGAAATAAGTAATTGTAATATTTGATATTATAGCATTTATCCCTAGAGTATAGCATGTAATATACTGGACTAACGCAACCAAAGTACTGTGATAATCCCACTGAACCAATAATAATATTCATACTATTTAACACAATATCATTTGGATAAGCTAATTTATAATCAGAAATTTTATCTTTAGATTTATTTCCAACAGCTCCTTTATCTAGATATGGGATTACTCCTCTATCATTTGTAAGCGAAAGTATAAAATTAGTTCTGATAGGATTGTTATTTTCCTTGCGTTCTAGCAGTATTGCTTTTAAAGGTTTAACTTCCCAATCAACGGGTATTTCCCCAATCCATTCCACGCCACTATCTTTCATTTCTTGCATAGTAACCATCTCCAAATCATTTTTTATCTATTTTTCTAAATTAAACCACTCATCATATACTTTTAAAGTAGATTGATAATTAGAATCTATCCTATCATAAGAACCTCTAGTTGCTTCATTTGTTACAATCTTTCTTATCTCTTCATGATAGGTCTTTTTAAACCTTTCTTTATCGGTTTTTCCATCGTTATATTTTGCACAAGCTTCGTCATAGGCATTTAATAAACTTTCAAGGGCTGAGTTCATTATCTGATTCAATATTTTATTGTTTTTATCAGTTGCAACTTGGATCGACAAATCTTCAAAACGCTGTCTAGCACCAGTAATCATATTACGTATTTCCATCTCATTTACTCCGGCTGTTAACCTATTATTTTCTTTATTTAATACTTGTTGTTCTTTCTTAATATTTACAGTTTCTTGTTGCAATTCCGTTTGTTTATTTAGTACTTGATTTAATTCATCTTGTATTTTAGTTTGTTCTTTTTTTAGTTCGTTATTGACTTTTTGTAACTCAGTCGAATTTTTATTGCTATTGTATGCTATGATTGCCGCACATAGACTAATTATAAAGGTTCCTATTTCAATTATGTTGTTCGTAATAAACTCTAACATTTAATAATTCCTCCTATTTTTTCACTTGCTCTTTTATCATTTTTACTAACTTTAAAAACTCTTCATTATCAGATTCTTCTAAATATTCTTGCCCTTCTTGAATAATATCGTGTATTGGACACTCAATATACTTTACGACTTCCTCTTTATCCCAAGGGCTTAAATAGCTACCATCTTCATATTGTGCCTTTTCTATTTTAAAAATAATTTCTCTAGCTTTCTCGCTAGTTTGATTGTTTTTTAATTCATTTCTTAGATTCAATGCAAACTCTTTTAATGTCATGATTTTTTACCCCTCTCATCTTCTGAATTATTTTTACTGTCTAACTCTTGCTTTATTAAGCTTATTAATTTTAATAACTGACTATTATCTGACTCGTGTAAATAAAAGCTCGAAAAGCTCATTGCATTTAAAATTCTATTGATATCTTCATGCGACAAAGGTTCTCCGTTTTTTTTGGTTAAATTCCTAATTTCCCTTACAATTATATTAGCAGTTTCAATTGTAGGATTATATTCTAATACCTTTCTAAATTCCCTTCCACATTTTTGTGTATTCATTTTAGTACATCCTTTCGTTTAGATAATTAAAAGCCATGGGGTTCATGGCTTTATTAATTTTTTCTCACGTTAAATTATAATTTAAATATTCTTTATATTCAATATTTTTTTCTTTATTATACGTTAATATTATATTGTTAGTTATTTACCAAATAATTCCTCCAAGCTCGCCTGTATTTCCCTCTCAATACTCCCAATTCTACTTGCTATATCCTCGCTTTTTTCTGGTGCAACGTATTTATAAAAATACCTCGTGAATGGTATCTCATAGCCTACCTTAGTCTTAGCCTTATCTATCCAAGCGTTGGGGTTGTAGGGCTTAACTTCTCTCTCAAAATACACATCAATATCTTGTGTAAGAGGTACGTTTTCGGTGTCACGCTTTTTGGTGTCGGGTGCAACTTTCTTACCTTTCATAACCTTGTTGCCGTCCTCATCAAAAAGTGGCGTTTCAATCGTAATCTTATTAAATCCTAAGTCCACCAAATCTATAATTTTACTTTCGCAAACTTTGCCTTCAAGTTCATACTCCTTATTTTTGAACTCACCATATGCCTTTACAATGACATCTCTACATTCATCGGTTATGTCATACCTCTTGTTTCCGATAGATTTTCTTCTTTGTACTACCATTTTTGAGGCATCAATAAGTTGTACTTGACCTAGCCTATGCTCTGGTTTATCTTTAGTAACAATCCATATATAAGTTGTAATACCTGTATTATAAAATGTGTCTGTTGATAGCTGAATTATTGCGTCTAACCAGTCATTTTCTATTAGATAACGCCTTATTTCACTTTCGCCACCTCCTGCATCACCACTAAAGAGAGGTGAGCCATTTTGAATTATAGCCATTCTGCCAGTGTCTTTTAACTTTGCCAAACCATTTTGCATAAATAACATTTGCCCGTCAGATATTTTTGGTAGCCCTGCCATAAACCTACCCTTGTCACCTAGTTTATGTTCTGCTTTAACTGCCTTTTCTTCTCGCTTCCAGTCTATCCCAAACGGTGGATTGCTTATACAATAATCAAACTTGTAGCCTACAAACTTATCATCTGAAAGGGTGTCGCCATAACGCATATTTTCGGCGTTGCCACCTCTTATTAACATATCAGATTTAGCAATGGCATAGGTTTCGGGGTTAAACTCTTGCCCAAACAGACGAACTTCTGCCTCACTGTCAAGTTCTCTCAATCGTTCTTCCATACAACCTAGCATTTGTGAAGTTCCCATTGTTTGGTCATACACGGTTTTTACAACCCCATTTTCAATTAGGTTATCTTTTTCATTGCAAATTAGTAAATCGGTCATTAAGTATATAATGTCCCTAGATGTGAAGTGGGCTCCAGCTTCTTCGTTGTAGCTTTCAGAAAATGTTTTGATTAAATCCTCAAAAATATATCCCATATCAATGGCTGTTATTAAGTCTGCACCCAAGTAGCTATCTTTTTTGTTGAACTCCTGTATAATATAAAACAAAATATTGTTCTCTATCAATTTATTTAAAGTAGTATCAAATTCAAAATTCACCAGTATATCTTGTACATTGCTAGAAAATCCGTTTAAGTATGCCCTAAAGTTGTCTGCTATATGCTCGCTGTCTGCAAGTAGCGAAGTAAATGTAAATTTGGATACGTTATAAAATTGATACCCCGATGCTTGCTCCAAAAAGCCGTCTTTAACCTCAAAGTTTTTGACCCTTTCATACGTTTCTAATACCTTATCTTTAGTGGGTAATAACGTATCGTGAAACCTCTTAATTACCGTCATTGGAAGTATAACTTTTCCGTATTCATGTGGCTTAAATAGCCCTACAAGGTGGTTGGCGTTATTCCAAATCATGTTTGACTTTTCACTAATGTTTATTGCTGTTTGTTTTAGTGCCTTATCTGACATTATATTCTCTCCTAGGTGTGATATGATTTTTAGATTTATTATACCACATCACAATAAAAAACAATACCTAATAAATAAATAATTCCTTATCTATCTTTGTAATGTAATATACCCTTAACACCTTATCATTTTATACTACCCTTTGTATTATAGATTTTCTTTCTCCAAGTCATTTATAATTAGCCTTGTCATTTTATCGTCAATAGTTTCCTTACTGGTTTGGCTAAAATGTACGCCTACAATGCTTTAACGCAGGTTTACTTGTAATCTGCGGCATATGTGGTATTGCCAATTTTTTTAGTAAATGTAGTTGATGATGGAGTAGTAGTTCCTGTGTTTGCTTTTTGTTCTACCATGATGTCTGTTCCCCTCTCTAATTAAACCTAAAAATGGCTCTATCTGATTACATCATCAGTAGTAGCCAT
>MDSQ01000102.1_pt1 | contig 15178 bp, 17 predicted proteins | sample 1008251 | NCBI WGS metagenome assembly MDSQ01 (sample SAMN05526597, study PRJNA338239) | gut metagenome | isolation source: Hindgut content | host: Naso unicornis | place: Saudi Arabia: Red Sea | collected 2016-05
CTCAGTCGGTAGAGCAGAGGACTGAAAATCCTCGTGTCACTGGTTCGATTCCGGTTCGGGGCATAAATAAAAAGAAACTTCCTTAAATAGATGTTAAATCTAACTTAAGGAAGTTTCTTTTTTGCGTAATAATATTTTGTTTAATAATATTTTGCTTAGTATCAAATTGTTTTGCTATAAATCTTAAAAATTTATTATTGCTGTAAGGAATAAGTTAATTATAATCTAATTATATTGGAGTTAATTTATTACTTAAAGTTGGATAAAATATAGAATAACCCAAATAGAATTTTACCTTCTCTTTTTTTTATGCAAAAAATTGAAAAAAATTTTAAAAACTATGTTTAATACTTCTTGAAATTGGAAATAATATCATTATAAGTATAAGAGCTGTTAATTTTTAGTTCTAGGGAGAAGCCCTAGGTCACTTGGCTTTTAATTGCCAGTTATAGCAGCGTTTTAATCATAAAGGAGGAGGCGTTTATTATGAATTCAGATGTAAAAGGTGTAAAATACATATACCCAAAGCGTGGCGAAATATATGAAGCTGATTTGGGTATAGGGGATGGAAGTGAGCAAGCAGGTGTTAGACCTGTACTAATTATTCAAAACAATACGGGGAATCATTATTCTCCAACTATAATATGCGTACCACTTACGTCAAAGTGTAAGAAGCATATGCCTACACATCATACATTGACTAAGTTAGATTATGAATTTTTAACTTATGATTCTATTGTGCTTTGTGAGCAAATAAAAACTATTTCTAAGCGTAGGCTTTCCCATAGAATAGGGATGGTTTCAAAAGAAGATATGAAAACTATAGGCGAGAAATTATGTGTTAGTATTGCCTTATAAATATTGTATAACCTAAATAGTTTTTTGCGGTTTATTTAGGGGGCTTTTGGCCAGTAATTATTAGCCTAGAGCCATACCCCTAGGTTAGGAGGAATTTGATGAGTGCATGTTTTTATTGTGAGAATGGCGATAAGTTAAAAAGTTTAATGATAGAAGTATGCCAACTTAAATATTCTATTGTTTATCTTAATAGAGACCAGAAACATAAGGGGCGCGTAATTGTCGCATTTAAAGGGCATAAGGAGGAGTATTTTCAGTTTACTCCTGAGGAGAATCAAGGATATTTTGCTGAGTTAGCTCTTGTTGCTAAAGCAATTTTTGTTGCCTTTGAGCCTCAAAAAATAAATTATGCCACATTTGGAGATTTAGTACCTCATGCTCATATGCATGTTGTGCCTAAATATAAGGATGGTTTACAATGGGGCCGGCCATTTAATGATGGTGTCGATAAGGTATTTTTAGATGATGCTGAGTATGATAGTATTATAGGTATACTTAATAATGAAATAAAAAAACTTCTAGGGTAATTTGTTGCCTAGAAGTTTTTTTTATTACAAAATTTATTCAGTATATATATAGATAGTTTAACAAACACTAAGTTACGACTATTTTATGAAAAGAGGGTGTTTATGAAATTTTACTTAGATTCAACATTACAAACTGCAGCGACAATTGTTCCTATTTTTGAAGGTGAGAATATAGAAGATGGTTTTATTAAGCAGATTATTGATATAGACGTTTTTAAGGCTAAGTTTAAAGATATTTATGTTTATATAGATAAAGATACTTTGCACCAAACTATTTTAGTTGGTTTAGGTGAGGAGGATAAGTTAGATTTAAATAAGTATACAGAAGCTATTGGTAAGGCTGCTAGGCATGCGAAGTCTTTAAAAATAACTAAGTATGGTGTACATTGTAAGTTATATAAGGATATGACTCAAGCGGAGTTGGTGCCAGTAGTGGTACAAGGTACTGTTTTAGCAACGTATCAGTTTGAGAAATATAAGTCAGAAAAAAAAGAATATGATGCAGAGGTTGCAATTATATTTGATAATGAACCACAGGCTGAGTTAGCTGATATATTAAATGAAACTGTGAATATTGTTGATGGTGTAATAGTTGCTAGAGATTTTATTAATGAACCTGCTAATGTTTTATACCCAGAGTCGTTTGCTAATAGAGTAGCCAAGCTTGGTCAAGATATTGGGCTAGAGGTGCAAGTGTTTGATGAGAAGCAAATTCAAGATATGGGTATGGAGGCGCTTTGGGAGGTTGGAAAAGGTTCTGATAAGTTGCCTCGTTTGATTGTAATGCGTCATATGGCGGCTCCAGATGATAGTGAAATTCTTGGTGTTATAGGTAAAGGATTAACTTTTGACACTGGTGGATATTCATTAAAACCTAGTGACTCTATGAAGGATATGAAAAATGATATGGGAGGCGCTGGTGCTGCTGTTGGGCTGATGTATGCTATTGTGAAAAATAATGTTAAGAAAAATGTTATAGGTGTAATTGCAGCTGCTGAGAATGCTATTTCTGGCCATAGCTATAAACCAGGTGATATTATTGGGTCTATGGGCGGTAAAACTATTGAGGTTATTAATACTGATGCTGAAGGTAGATTAACTTTAATTGATGCTGTTACTTATTCTATTGAGAAGGAGAATGTAACTAAAATTATTGATATGGCAACTTTAACTGGTGCTGTATTGGTGGCGCTTGGTGATATTGCAACTTGTGTAATTACTAATGATGATGAGTTTTACCATAAGTTAACAGAAGCGGCTAAGTATACTGATGAGAAGTTTTGGCAATTGCCAGCTTATGAGGAGTATAAGGAGTTGTTTAAAGGTAAGGTTGCCGACCTTGCTAATGCGGGTAGTAAGCTTGCTGGCTCTATTACTGCAGGGATGTTTATTGGTGAGTTTGTGCAAGGTAAGCCTTGGATGCATTTAGATATTGCAGGTACTGCTTGGTCTGATAGAGATGTTTCGGAGCTTTCTATAAAGGGTGCAACAGGCGCTCCGGTTAGAACTTTATATAATCTAATAAAATAGGGTATAGCCCTGGTATACGGAGGAAATCTAATGTTGAATACGCCACTTTTTGATGCTTTAATGAATTATTCTAACAATAAATATCCATATCATATGCCAGGGCATAAGTTTGGTAATAATGTGGATTTGGATTTGATGAAATTAGATGCTACAGAGGCTACTGGTTTAGATAATTTATATGATGCTGATGGTATTATTGCTCAGGCTATGGAACTGATGGCTAAGTTTTATAAATCTAAGCATTGTATTTTTTTAACTAACGGCTCTACGGCAGGTATTATAGCAGCAATACTTACTGTGTGTAAACCTGGAGATAAGTTGATTGTAGCTAGAAATTGCCATTATAGTGTGTGGAATGCTATGATTCTAGCGGATGTAGTTCCTATATATGTGTCGCCTGAGTATGTTAATAATTGTGTTATAGGATGTATTAAAGCTCATGAGATAGAAATAGCATTGATGGAGTATCCGGAAGTTAAGGGTGCAATTATAGTTAGCCCTACATATGAGGGTATAATTTCTGACGTTAAGAGTATTAAGAAGCTGTTAGGAAATAAGGTTTTAATTGTAGATGAGGCTCATGGTTCGCATTTTATATTAAGTGATATTTTTCCTAGCAGCAGTATAACTCAAGGCGCAGATTTGGTGATTCAGAGTATGCATAAAACACTGCCCGCAATAACACAAAGTGCATTAATTCATATTTGTTCGGATACAATAGATTATACCGATGTTATCCGAAGCCTTAAATTGGTCCAGACTAGTAGCCCGTCTTATATTATGATGGGTATGATGGATTATATACGTGGGTATATTGAGGATAATTTAGGTTTGATACAAAGTACGTATGTTGTTTCCTTACTTAGGTTGCGTAAGCAATTACACGAGTTGGATAATTTAGTTTTATTACAAAATGATGATATTAGCAAGATTGTTATAGGTACTATTAAGATAACGGGTTATAAATTAATGGAGTGGTTAGAACAATCATATAATTTAGGGGTTGAGGCAGCTTTTCCATCTTATGTTATATTGATAACTACTATGGCAGATACTATAGATAGATTTGATTTTCTAGCTGATGCTTTAACTGAGATTGATGTTAAATTAACTAAGTTCACAGATATAGAAGAAGAACATGAGTTACCGAATGCTACACACACAATCGGTATGTCAGTTAGAGAGGTTTATTTTAAAGAACATTGCGAGATAAATATAGAGGATGCGGCAAATTATGTTTGTGCTCAGAATATTATGTTGTATCCGCCAGGTGTTCCTTTAGTATGCATAGGCGAAGTTATAACGGCTAGGCATATTGAGCTGATTTTAAAATATAAAGATAAATTAAAAGGGGTACGTGGCCAAAATATATTAGTGGTTGTTGTTTAAGAACAAGCGAACGGGGGAATACTATGAATAATAGCATACAAGTCCAACAGTTGCAAATGCCACAGCTTAGGGAAATAAGTGCGGCTAAAGACATTGTTACTGATAAAGCTTTTAGGTTTACATTGCTTAGTCAAATTGGCGAGAGTGATTTAGAGATTAAGTTAACTCAGATGGTGGAGACGATTACTGAGCAAGGTAAGAAAATTAGTAAGCATATGGACATTAGAGATATTAAATCTTATAGGCAAATGATAAGTGAGTTTATGAATGAGGTTACTACTAATAGTCATAAATTTTCAAGAGAAAATACTTTAGATAAGCGCGGCAGGCATAGAGTTTATGGTATTATTAGAAATGTTAACGATAAGCTTGATGAATTAGCAGAAGAGTTAATGAGGACGGAAAAGAACCAGATTTCTATATTAGATAAGATAGGAGAAATTCAGGGCTTAATATTAGACTTATTTACTTGATAGGACTTTTTAAAGTCCTTTTTTTTACCCTGCTATCATTTTAAGGATAAAGTATATGGAAAGAATAATAGGACATAAAGTTATAAAGGAATATTTTACAAAAGTATTAGAACATAAAAAGCTAGCACATAGTTATATTTTTGAAGGTCAAGAAGGGGTGGGGAGGAATTCTGTTGCTAATGTTATCGCAAAAAGTTTGTTATGCCTAAATGGTACTAAGCCCTGCAATACTTGTAGTGCTTGTCATCAATTTGATGTACATACACATCCAGACATTATTAGAATAGATAAGGATGCTCGTTCAATAAAAATTGATGTTATACGTAAGTATGTAGTTAGGGAGTTGAGTGTTAAGCCATATCAAAGTGAGTATAAGGTTATTGTTGTAAATCATGCGGAGGCTTTAACTGTGGAGAGTCAGAATGCGTTGCTTAAGGCGATTGAGGACCCGCCGAGTTATGGGGTGATTATTTTTATTACTAATAATATAGATATGTTGTTGCCTACTATAAAGTCTCGTTGTATTCATATTAGGTTTAGTGGTTTAACGGATGAGGAGGTTAAATCTTGTATTAAGTCTGGCAGCAAGGCTATTATTAAGTTTGCTAATGGTAGTATAGGAGTTGCGAAAAGGTTAGTGGAGGATGAGGATTTTAAAGAGCTTAGGGCAAAGAGCGTGGAGTTTTTATCTAGGTTAGAAACTGCGGATATAATGCAGTTGTATGATATAGTTAATAATGTAGTGAAGCAAGTGGAGATTTTGGATTTTTGGATTTTATGGTATAGGGATTTACTTTTGTATAAAAGTACTGGGTCACGTGATTTGTATTATGCAGATTATGAGCGTATGTTGGTGGATATGGCAACTGGTTTAAATTATCATACGATTAGTGATAATTTGGATAATATACAAACTGCTAAATTGGATATTTTGGCTAATAGCTATGCTTTGTTTGTGATTGAGAATTTGTTGCTTAGGTTAAAAGGGAGTTGGAGGTAAAGTTATGGCAGTAGTAATAGGTGTTAGATTTAAAACTGTAACAAAGGTTTATTTTTTTGACCCAGAAGGTGTGGAGTATGCTAAGGGTGAGAATGTAATTGTTGAGACATCTAGAGGGCTTGAGTATGGGGAGGTTGTGCAGTCTAATAGGGAGCTTGAGGATAGTGAGGATATACCTCCATTAAAGCCTGTTGTTAGAATTGCAACTCCGGAGGATTATGAGATTGTTAAGGCGAATAAGGTTAAGGAAAAAGAGGCTTTTTTTATATGCAAAAATAAGATTGCTAAGCACGGTTTAAATATGAAGCTTATTGAGGTTGAATATACGTTTGATAATACTAAGCTGTTATTTTATTTTACTTCAGAGGAAAGAGTTGATTTTAGGGAGTTAGTAAAGGATTTAGCGGCGATTTTTAGAACTAGAATTGAGCTTAGACAAATTGGGGTGCGTGATGAGACTAAGTTATGTGGTGGTGTAGGTATTTGTGGTAGGGAGCTATGTTGTCATGCATTTTTAAATGATTTTCATACTGTGTCTATCAAGATGGCTAAGGACCAAAATCTTTCGCTTAATCCTGTTAAAATTTCTGGAATTTGTGGTAGGCTTATGTGTTGTTTGCAGTATGAGGATGAGAGTTATATTGAAATCCGAGAGAGGTTGCCTGAGGTTGGAGAGATTGTAATGACTCCAGATGGCAAGGGCGAGGTGCTTGCTGTTAATGTGTTGCGAGAGCAGATTAGGGTTGCTGTTAAGAGGAAGGATAAGGATACTAAGGAGGCTTTTGTATATTCTAGTGGGGATATAAAGCTTGCTAGAGAGATGAAGGGTTGCGGGGGTTGTTCATCGCAAGGTTGTTGTAATGATGATAAGCCAGCAGTTAGTAAAAAGAAGCCCCAAAAGAGGCCACCAAAGAAGAAAGGTAACGACAAACATGAGAATAGATGATATACAACGAAATGGGTATAGGATTTTTCAGAATCCAGATGTATTTTGTTTTGGAGTAGATGCAGTTCTATTAGCGCATTATGTTAAAGTTGGTAGGCAGTGTGAGCGGATTTTAGATATAGGGACTGGCACGGGTATTATTCCTATATTGATGCATGCTATTTATCAGAAGGGTAAGTATGTTGGGATAGATATTCAATCTGATATGATTGATATGGCTAAGCAGTCTGTGGAGCTTAATAATATTGGTAATGATATTGCTATGGAATGTATGGATATTAAGGATTTTAGGCTAAATTTTAATAGAGAATCTTTTGATGTGGTTACTTGTAATCCTCCTTATATGAAAGGTAAGGCTGGGCTAAAGAATGAGAATTATAGCAAAACTGTTGCGCGACATGAGGTTGCTTGTAGTTTGGAGGATATAGTAGAAGCGGCTTCGTTTGTTTTAAAGGAGAAAGGTAGGTTAGCATTTATCCACCGTGCTCATAGGCTTGTGGATATACTTTTTTTGATGCGTAAGTATAAGGTGGAGCCTAAGCGGATGAGGATGGTGTATCCAAAGTTAAGTAAAGCGCCGACTATGGTGTTGGTGGAAGGGATTAAGTATGCTAATGCGGAGCTTAAAGTGGATAGGCCTTTGATTGTTTATAATGAAGATAATACTTATACGGATGAAATTTTAGAGATTTATGGGAGGAATTAGTTATGTATGGTACGTTAATATTGTGCGCAACACCTATTGGGAATTTAGAAGATATAACGTATAGAACGGTTAGAACGTTAACTGAGGTGGATTATATATTGGCTGAGGATACGAGGCATACTAAGAAGTTGTTAAGCCATTTTGATATACACACGCCGCTGACTAGTTATCATGAGCATAATAAGCTGGAGAAGGCACCTAGATTAATTGAGTATTTAAAGGAAGGAAAAAATTTGGCGTTAGTGACCGATGCAGGAACTCCTGGTATATCAGACCCGGGTGAGGATTTGGTTAGGATGGCGCTTGAGCATAGTATATGCGTTACTTCAACTCCTGGCGCAGTGGCAGCTATTACAGCGCTTGTTATATCTGGTAAAAGTACAAGGCGGTTTGTATTTGAAGGGTTTTTGCCTGCTGATAAAAAGGAGAAAGCTTATATTTTGGATGTTCTTAAAGACGAGGTTCGCACGATTGTTTTATATGAAGCACCGCATAGATTGGTTAAAACTTTACAATGTTTGGAGCAAGTTTTGGAAGACCGGGCTATTTCGGTGGTTAAGGAATTGACTAAAAAGCATGAGAGCATTTTAAATACTACTATTTCAGATGCAATAAGATATTTTAGCGATAATCAGCCTAAAGGTGAGTATGTTTTGGTGATAGATGGTAAGGATAGAGAGTCTATTAGGCAGCATGAGCAGTTGTTATGGCAGCAGATGTCTATAGAAGCGCATTTACAGTTATATGTTGATAAAGGAATGGCTGAAAAAGATGCGATGAAGCAGGTTGCTAAGGATAGAGGGGTTAGCAAAAGAGATATATATGCTGTTGTCAAACATTAAATCACTCACCCTGTTGACAGCATAATTATTTATTAAGCAGGTCTAATTGCAAAACGTAGCTGTGGTAGCAAGAATTTGCTAGTTAGCCCTAATAGAACTATATTTATAGGCAGTGTTATAAGATTAACAGCAATCCGCGTGGATAATACTGCTATATAACTATCGCCATAAAGTAAACTAAGCCATATTGTGTTAAGTCCAAATGTTATTATCACTAGGCTAAGTACTTGAATTAAAATAATCCGCCACCAACTAAAGTGCTTATTATATAATAAAATACCATAAATAAAACCTGATACCATAGCACTAAAAGTAAATCCTGGATGGAATGCGCCAGTTGAGAATAGGAAAAATCCTAATACCTCACCAGCTCCACACCCAATAGCAGTCCACATAGGACCAAAGAATGTGGCCATAATAGCTGTGCCAACAAAGCCAAAGTTGATTCTTATCGTGTTTCCAAGGTTTATGCTTAGATAACGGCTAAGAATAATTTTCATAGCTATTAGTACGCCCATAATTACAATTTCTCTAGTTGTTAATTTGAATTTCATATCTACCTCCTTATGAGTGGAAGCAGCTTTAAAAGGCAGCGGAATGCGAGGTAGATACCGCAAACATTAGTTTTTCGTCAAGGTGACAACTTCCCGTTCACCAAGCACTTAACGCATCTACCCCTACTCTGCCAAACAGGGGTTTTGTGATAAGACGATTATAACATAACTTGTTTAAAAAAACAATATGGATTAGTTTAGTTTTTGTTTGATGTATAAAATGTTATGACTAATTAAGTCAGAAGTAGCGCAGTTTTTATTTAAGCTGAGCTATTTTTTATTGTTTTTATTGTGCCTATAATTTGACTTGTAATAAATTTTATGATAAAATATAAATTATCTTCTAAATTAGAAAGGAAAAAAGTCATGAAAAAGCCAATAGCAACAATAACTATGCAAGATGAGCGCACTATGGTATTTGAGCTTTACCCTGAGCATGCGCCAAATACTGTGAATAATTTTGCACAGCTTGCAAATTCAAGTTTTTACGATGGGTTGCCATTCCATCGAATTAGGAAGGATTGGGTGTTACAAGGAGGTTCTACAGACGGTACATGCCTTAGTCCAACGGAGTTTTCTATTAAAGGCGAGTTTTCTCTAAATGGGGTTGATAATCCTATTAAACATGTGAAAGGTGTTTTGTCTATGGCTAGGTATGACCATACTGATAGCCAAGCTGTTCAGTTTTTTATTGTACATAAGGAAGTTGCCGATACTTTGGATGGCAATTATTCGGCTTTTGGGAGTATTGTAGCTGGTCAGGATTTGCTTGAGGAGCTAGCTCATGTGCCAACTGATGAAACTGATGGTAAGTTTAATCCGCCTTTAACGCCTGTTATTATTAAGAGTATTAGGGTGGAGGCTAATGATTATGTTTTACAATTTCCGCAGCGCATTGTGCCGGCTGTTTCAAAGAAGTATACGGGTAATGCGAAGTAAGGGGGGATTTTTGTATGCCAGGAATATTAGCATTTACTATTTTTGCATGTATTTTTACGCTTAGCGAGTATATCGCATTAAAGACTAGGGCGACGCTTTCAACAATTTTTGTTGTTGGGGCTGTTTTGTTATTTAGTTTTTGGTTTGGGTTACCTGCTGAGATATTTGAAAGTTCGGCTATTTTGCCTATTGGTAGTGTTATGATTGGTATTCTTATTACTGGGATGGGTAATTTGCTGGATTTTGCAGAGCTTAAGCGCCAGTGGAGAACGGTTGTTGTAGCTACTCTTACTGTTGTTATTGCAACTGCTTGTGTGTTTTTAATAGGCCAGTTTATAATTGGTCGCGATTTAGCTTTAGCAGGCGCTCCTATTTTTGCTGGCAGCAGTACTGCTTCTATAGTTATGAATTCAACCTTAATAGCTCAAGGTAGAGACCAATTATCTCTTTTTGTTGTACTTATGTTAGTTTGCCAAACTTTTGTGGGAATTCCAGTAGCTTCTTATTTTTTAAAGATTGCCGCTAGAAAATTTTTGCAAAGTGATGCTAGCAAGGAGCCAATTAAGTTGGAAGAGCTTTATGAGGATAATAAAAAGCGTAAGTTGTTACAGTTGCCAGATGAGTTAGAGCGACCTTCTATGTCTCTAGCAAAGCTTGGTATTGTTACTGTTTTAGCTTACTATACTTCTATTTTAATGAATGGTGCACTAAATTATATTGTAATTGCGCTAGTGTATGGAACTATATTTTCTGAGTTAGGATTTTTGGAGAAGAATGCTCTAGAGAATACTAAGGCGTATGGCTTTATGTTATTGTCGTGTACTATCATGATTTTTTCAAATTTGCCAAACGCTCGCCCAGCTCAGTTGTTAGAGTTATTAGTTCCACTTGCTGTAGTTTTAGGCATAGGGGTTTTGGGCGCTTGTGTATCTGGCGTTGTAGTTGGTAAAATTTTTAAAGTGGAGCCATGTATGGCGATTTGTATGTGTCTTACTTGTATGTTTGGTTTTCCTACTACTATGTTTATGTCAAATGAGGTGTCGATTGCAATCGGTAAGGATAAGGATGAGCAAAAGCTTTTGGATAGTTATTTGCGACCTAAGATGATAACTGCTGGTTTTATAACTGGTATTATTTCTATTATTCTTGCAGGCTTTGTTGCTGGCATTATTTAAAATACGCCTCTTAAATAGGAACCTCCCCTTAAAATGGGGAGGCTTTTTTTACTTTTCAGTTTGCAAGTGGCTTAGCACAGGATGGATGTCGGGTGTAATTTTGTCAGTTTCAATTATTAGTTGTCCATCGTCACCTAAATATAAAAATACATGTCCATCATCTAGCAAACCTAGGCTGATGTTGAGTATAGGGTTAATATTAACTATAAAAGTTTGAATGTCGCGTGATAATGTTGCGATAAGCATAGTAAATCCTTGTTTTTCCTTAAGCCAGCCAGTTGCGCTATAGTCGTTTTCATGGTTGTTGCCCGCAACAATTAAGCTAGTGAAAGATTGCTTAAGCTTAGCTATATCTTCGTCGCATTCATTTGGAAAGTAGATAATTACTCTATTGCAGTAGTTAAAAGCCATTTTAAATACATCTTGTATCGTTCGTAGTTTTAGGTCTTTTATATGGGTGTAGTATTTCATTAATTTATCTCCTTAGGTTAAAAAATTTCAAGTCGGTGCTTTACAGTTACCTCGCCTAGTATTTGCATTATAATAAATAAGTCAGGAGTGTTGACTCTATGAGTAAGCGCGCATCTTACTGCTCCTGCTACGTCTGAGACCATACCTTTGTATTTATCAGGGTTATTTTTATATTCTTTTTTATTAGCACAATAGCCAATTTGTAAAGCGAATTGTTTTAGGTGTTCAAACCATTGTTCTTGTGATGTTAGATTGTGGTCATAAATTTGTTTGTACTGACTAATTATATCTCTAGCCGTTTCTATGCTAACTCCTTTTGGCAGTTCTAACTCTTGTTCATTATCAAAAAATTCATCAAATAAATATACTATTTTTGGTTTAACATCAGCCCACTTTGCAAAGTCTTTTCGCGGTTTAGCCGTGTCTTTATCTATGCCAAAGAATGTTTTAATTCCATCTGACTTTGTTTCCACCAAGTCATGCATTTGTTGGTCATATTGTTTAGCCCACTCCATATATAGCTCATAGACTTGTTCAGCTGGCATTTTCGATATTATATCTTTGCTAACGTCGTTTAGTTTAACAATATCAAATAGCGCTCCACTTTTACTCATTTTATCTAATGCAACTTGAAACTCGGTGCAATCAGCAGTAGGATTTTGCTCTCTCCATTGTTCATATGTTGAGTTTATTATGTTTAGTAAATATTCGATTACGCAAATTATAGGATACCCTTCTTCATCGTAGTATGTTACAGCGCTTTCTACATCTTTTCTCTTGGATAATTTTCGTTTTGAGCTGCCATCTAGTTTCATTATAGTAGGTATGTGCGCATATTGTGGTCTCTTGATGTCTAGTACTTGAAATAGCTGCACATGTATTGGTAATGATGAAAGCCATTCTTCTCCTCGTGTTACATGCGTTGTATGCATTAGAGCATCATCAACTACATGTGCAAAGTGGTATGTTGGCAGCCCATCACCTTTGATTAATACTACATCTTGGTTGTTTTCCGGAAATGAAATTTCTCCTTTTATAAGGTCGTTAAATTCAATTCTAGTTGTGCCATCGCCTGGAGAGTTTAATCTTATAATATATGGTTCGCCTGCTTCTATTTTAGCAATAGCTTGCTCCACAGGTAAGTTTTTATATTTGGCAAATTCGCCGTAATACCCCGGTGTTAACTTTTGCGCTGTTTGCTGTTCTCTTAATTCGCTCAGTTCATCAGCAGTAGCAAAGCATGGGTAAGCTAAGCCTTTTTGTATTAAGTCTTTTGCAAATGCTTGGTAAATTTCCTTTCTTTCGCTTTGTCTATAAGGGCCGTAGTCGCCTTTTGATGTGCTATCTCCAGTCATTCCTTCATCAAAGTCCATACCATATTTGTGCATAGTAGCAATAGTGTCATCAATCGCACCTTCAACTTCGCGCTTTTGGTCTGTGTCTTCTATCCTTAGATAAAATACCCCTTCGCTTTGAGCCGCTAGCCTTTGGGCAACTAAGGCTGCAAACACTCCGCCTATATGTTGAAATCCCGTTGGGCTAGGAGCGTATCTAGTTATCATGTTGGGATTATCTCTTGGAGGGTACTGTGCCATATAATCTTGTGGCGTTTTTGTTATGTTTGGGAATATTATATTTGCTAATTTATCTAAACTCATTTTTATATTACCTTTCTTATGTGAAATTAACAGCTTTCCTATTTGATTTATAAGGAAAGCTGCTGTTTACATTACTTTTTTTAGAAAAGCTGTTTACATTACTTTTTTTAATCTAAAATCTTGTTTGAAAACCATTTTAAGAACTTTACATGCCATGGTTGTAATCACTGCTGCAACTATTGCTTCTGGAATGCCGTTTGTACCCACTATTGCCATTATAAACGCTAGCAAAGCAGTGGATTCAACTCCTATTGCAGCCGCGTACTCAGGGCCAAAGAATATATAAATCCCAGATAATACGAAAATCGTATTGGTCATAGAACCTGCTAATCCTGTTGCTACAAATTTGGCTGTATCAGGGATTTTGTGAAATTTGTTTAGTATAGCATACGTATAATACGAAACTATGCCTATTAAAATTCTAGGTCCACATGCAACTACTACGCTCCATATGTTACCCGACATTTCGCCGATTGTAACAAATGGTGAAAATATAAATGACGTTACTAATGGGGTTATAGTCGAATTAATCATAGATGTTACCCCAAATGCTAACCCAAGTATAGCTCCGCCGATTGGCCCTAGAAATACCGAGCCTATAATTACGGGGATGTGCACTGTGGTTGCTGATACAGCTCCAATTCTTATAAAGCCTAGCGGTGTAAATGCTAGTATTGTTATGACTGCTAGCAATACTCCTAAAAGTGTTAAAGCTCTTGTGTTTGTTCTCATAAATTTCTCTCCTCCTACTATCACTCCCTTTCGGGATGCAATGTTGTTTTGATAAACATATTATAGCATATTTTGTGCAATTGTAAAGGGAAAAAATAATCTTTGGTACAAATATTTGTTAAGCTAATTTCTTATTTTTATCGTATATAATTCTTAGCCCTTTTTGGGTCAAAAATTTATCGTGCACTTCTATTACTTTTGTTTCATTCGTTATTATATTGCCAAGGCCTCCTGTTGATATAACCTTTAAGTCTGGCGCATCTAACTCTTCTTTAACTTTATTTACTATATATTCCACTTGGCCTATATATCCATAAACTAGTCCAGCTTGCATACTTGTTACTGTGTTTTTGCAGTCTAGTATACTTTTTGGCTTTCTTATTTCAATGTTAGGTAGCTGTGCCGCTTTTTGCCCCATTACATCCGCGCTAATTCCAATGCCTGCTGTTGTAAGCCCTCCTATAACTTCTCCTTTTTGCGTAGTAATATCATACGTTGTAGCGGTGCCAAAGTCTATTGCCATACAAGGTCCGCCGTATATGTTAAAAGCCGCCACGCAGTTTACTATCCTATCAGCTCCTACTGAACGCGGGTCATCTGTGCGAATTGCTATGCCAGTTTTTAGCCCATCTCCTACTATATATGGTATTTTTTTTAAATACCTTACTATGCTGTTTCTAAATGAGTGCATTATATTTGGCACTACCGATGCTATTATTACATCTTCAATATCGTCTACTTTAACTCCTCTAGTTTCTAGCAATTGTAGTATTGCAATGCCATATTCATCAGACGTTTTTTTTCCTTGTGTAGTCATTCTAAGGCTAAATAAAACATTTAGCTCTTCCATCCCTCCAATTACAATATTAGTGTTACCAATATCAATCGTTAGTAGCATGTAATTCTCCTTTGTATTTATTAATTTGGTCTAAAATCTTATTAGCTAGCTCGGTTTTGCTCATTAATGGGCAGTTTATAGTAGTACCATCTTTGGCTATTATTATTGCAATATTTGTATCGCCCGCAAATCCAGCTCCGCTTTGAGATATGTCATTTGCTACTATAAAGTCTAAGTTTTTATTAATTAGCTTAGCTTTAGCATTTTCTATAACATTCTCACTCTCAGCTGCAAAGCCTACTAATATTTGGTGTGATTTTTTTTCACTCATACTTTTTAATATATCTTTATTAGCTATAAGTTCTAATGTTAAACTGCTATCGCCTTTTTTAATTTTATGCTCAGACATTTGCTTAGGTCTATAATCCGCAACAGCAGCAGTTTTAATTAGTATATCACAATCCCCAAAGTATTCCTGAACTTCCCATCACTAAAGTGACGGGGTTCTTGGTCGATAACTCTTTTGAGTTAAGCATAACC
>MDSQ01000103.1_pt1 | contig 15103 bp, 14 predicted proteins | sample 1008251 | NCBI WGS metagenome assembly MDSQ01 (sample SAMN05526597, study PRJNA338239) | gut metagenome | isolation source: Hindgut content | host: Naso unicornis | place: Saudi Arabia: Red Sea | collected 2016-05
GTACGATTATATCGTATCGCCATAATAAGTTGCACAGTAAGCTCGGATATAGTTTTTCTAGGGATAATAGTAACACCGATTATTTGCCATTGGCGAAAAATTTCATCAATTAAAGGTTTGCCTGTAATGAGAGCGGTTCTTGATATAACAATCATAGATATTATACATAGTTCAATAATATCAGGTTGAAATTTGAGATTAGAAAAAATTTCTTTTATACGACTTATATAAACATTTTCGTAGTAGTATAGTTCATTAGAACGCAAGTGAATTTCATCATAATCTACTATATAATAATCAAGTGTATATGTAGATTTTTTAAGATTATAAAACGTTGCCTCGCTAGTGTAATATAAACTTTCGTGCACTAAAAAGTCTTGAATAATTTTAAAACCTGAATATAATTTTTGAGTCGCACGCAACCAAGGAGTAAGAGTTGTTATATTAATATCCATGTTTTTTTGTTGCTTATATATTATTAAAAAAGTGGATATATCAATATACCCATATAAATTTAAAAGGCCTTTAATATATACATATATATCCGCATACAACACACGATTTTCGTTAATAACATCATTATCATAAAGCTGTTTTATCTCTATAGGAATAAGTAATTTATTATCTTTTAGCACAATTAAATTCCAATACATTAAAGAATTTATGATATGAACGTTTCCTATATTCTTAAATACAAGCCCATCACAATTACGCCAAAAAGTTACATCTGCATTTGTGGCCACACACAAGATATTTTTTGCAGTGACATAAATTTCATTAGCAAGCTTTTCTCTTAATTCGTGAGGTGTTAATAAAGAATACCCTCGGATGTTATATTGTTTTGCTAATACAAGCATTTTGTCGTAATCTGATAAAATTTGTCTGATTTGAAGTTTCATCTAATTTTAGCAAGGATACGCCCACTTCTATGAATTGCGTCCTATACTCCTTGCAACCTCCTTCCACGTATATATATTTTAACTGTTTTTGTAATATTTGTCATCATTTTTTGAAAAAAATTGTAAATTATATATTTAAATGTTTGTGAAATGCTTTTTGAGCAATTAAAGTTATTGTTTAATTTTCAATTTTTATGGCTATACTCTTGTTAACTTTTATTTTAGGAGGGCGTATTTATGGAAATGGACATATTAATAAGAAGATACTATAAAGTAGTAATAACAATAAGTGCAATATTTTTTGTAATAATAATATTTTTATATTTATATAATTTTAGTGATATAATGTTAATTAATAAACCAAAAGATTTAGTTGCAAAAGAAAGAATTGCAATGACTGCAGCGACTGAAACTGCACATTCATATTCTATGAAATATTTTGATGATTTTCTGGCAATCCCTTATACGGATAATAATCATATAGTGTATATTTTAAGTGATAATATGGATTTATCATATCTAGCAACTAATATAGCGAGTTACGGATACCTTACTATATTAGTAGATATATCTGAGATAGAAGATTTCACAGACTTTTTTAAAACACATGTAAAAACTTTAAGTACAGCATTTAGTAGCACTGATACAATATACCAAGATTTTTTGCTAGACAAAGGTGATATCAGTAAAGTATCTATTATAGGCATAGGAGATAGCGGGAGATGTGCATATGAACTATCGTTAAGTCCGCTTGATAGTTCATTAGTAAATGTAGTATCAACATTAGTTGTTGCACCAAATTTACAAAATATATCTTCAAAAGTGCCATCTACACCAGTTGGAATAGTACTTTCTCAATATGATGGAGTAGTAAAAAGTTTAAATGGACAATCTATTTTTGATAATCATATGTTAAAAAATAGTGATATAATTCATCCCATTTCTTGTATATATCTGATGGGTTCAAATCATAGCTATTTTGACGCATCTTACGCAGCAGATGATGCATTTAATATAGATAGCGTAGTTGACCCGCCTAACGGGGTTGAGATTGAAAGGTTGAGCGATGAGTCTCAACAAGATTTTTTGAGTAAATATGCAGTAGATTTTCTAAATTATTATCACCATGGCCAGATTGAAACAAATATAGGATTAGATATTGAAGATATTTCTCCTAGCTCTTTATATGGTTATGACGTATTAAGCTCACTTATCATACCAGATTCGTTGGCTATAGTAACTCCAACAGATTATTTTAGCACTAAGTATAATAATTTAGGTGGAGAGATTTATATGTCTAATGCTTCGATATCTTATATGGTAGAAAATTATATGGCACCATATGACACTGCTATAGGATTTTTACACCCTGGAATATTTAATGACATTAGTCTCTTAAATATTAGTTGGAGAGTTGATAGCGGATTATTTGTAACGGAAATACCAAAAAGCTATGCTGACTTTACAGAATATAAAGCATTATCTATGTGGATCAGTGCAAATCCTTATAATGTTGCACAAAATGAAACTCAACCATTTATAGTTACCTTAAAAGATAGTAGTGGAAAAGTGGAGCATATTTTATTAGATGAAGATATATTGGCATTAAAAGTGCCTACAGGTGTGCTTGTAACAAATAGCTATCAAATACAATGGTCGACTTTTACGCCACTTAGTAATATTCGTATTCCGCTAGATTTATTTACAAAGGTAAATCTGGAGAATATAGAATCTATTTCGTTTAATTTTAACCAAACTGACCAAGGTTCAATTATTTTAGGGGATATTCGGTTGCTTTAGACAGCAAAAAAAGTATCTGTTAGTTGGGTAAAATACAGATACTTCTAAATAATTAAGGATAAAATGTTGTTTAGGATATAAATGTTAATTAAGGATAAACGTTAATTGGGTATAACTGTTAATTAAGGATAAATGTTAATTGGGTTTAAATCTTAATAGAGTAAAAATGTTGTTTAGGATAAAACTGTTAATTAGAGATAAAACTGTTAACTATTGACTTAATTGCATGTGCATTTACATGTGCATTTACATTTTTTCTTAGGTTTACACTCACATGGTTTATTGCAACCACATGGTTTAGGTGGTTTATTGCAACCGCATGGTTTAGGTGGTTTACAAGGACCTACAGGCATTGGCTTGCAACAGCAATCGTTACAAACATTTACGCTACTTGCATAAAGTTGGCATCTGCAAGGACGACATCCACATACCATACAAACATGTTGTGTTGGGTAAGGTCTAGGTATAGGCTCACCGTAACCGTCAGGCATTTGTGTTGGATATGGCCTAGGTATAGGCTCACCGTAAAAGTTATTTACACTTTCTGCATATTTTTCGGTAGTATAATAATTAGGCTCATCTTCTGTATATACTGGATACATATTATTATACATAGATTCTACTCTCCTACTCTATTTAAACTAAATATTAAAAATCCCCACTACTCAATATCAATATATGACATGTAGCGGGGGATGGTTACTTATTTTGGTAAATATTGTAGAAAAATGTAAGTCTAATTTATCCAGACAGTTGTACCTAAAGGTAACGTACCATAGAACCATTCACTTTCTTCAGGTGAAAATCTAACACATCCTTGAGAAGCTCGCACGCCTAGTATGCCTCGACCTTCTAATAGGTAACTTCCTGTTTGGTCAAATAAGATAGAATGAAATAGATAATCTCCCATAAATTGAACAGCATTTTTACACATATATCCTTTGCTTACTCCGAAATATGGTACGTATGATTGTAATTGATAAGTGCCTCGTGGAGTAGGTGTGATATTTTTACCAGTAGAGCATAGTATATCTCGTATTAATGTCCATCTGTCATCAACCTTTTGGAATACATAAGTTCTTTGTCTATAAAGGTCGGTCCAAACTAGATAGTTTGTTCGACTAGTCATGCCTTTAGCGTTAATATAATCTTCAATTTGTTCAGTGGTTGCCCTTTGCTGATATGTGGCAGGGTCAGATGGGATGCTGACACTATTCCACGGAACAGTAACAAGAGAGCCGTTACTTGCACGTATATAATAAGAATTTCCGCTACTTGCCCTATCAACAATCACTGATTGCCCTGCACTAAAGCCGTTAGTTGCATATTTCATGGTTCCTGTAATTATAGAAGCTGGAAATACGTCGGTTAAAGATGCTTCTATAGCTGCTTGTTGAGCCTTAAGAGCTGCTTCAGCGGCTTCTATTTGTTCTTGCTTTGCGACTACTTTTTCATGAATATATTGTTCATTAAGCTCGAAAATTCTTGCCTGTTCTGCGGCATAATCTTCATCCATAGTACTATACAATATTTCACCAGATTTACTTAATTCTAATATTTCTATATTTGTAAGGTAATAAGGTGCATCTTGGATAAAATTTTGGATTTCCCAAATGTTAGAGTCTGCATCTGAGTATGTAAGTGAAAGAGAGCTATCAGTTAAATTTACAATATATTCGGGTGTTATAGATAATGAACTGGATATACTATTAGTATTATTAATTATATTACCATCTACAGTGTATAAGCCTTTTAGCGAGTTAAGCGGTACATATATCCCTTTATTGCTATTGAATTTATAAGTGGTATATAACCCAATTCGTGCTTCGTCTAAAGATAAAGTAAATTGTAAGTTTTCAGGTGTTGAGGCATGTAGTATTCTAGTTAATATATCCTCGTCTCCATATGGAATATATACATAGTCTACGCCATTAAAGCTATATAAATTGTTTGTTCCTTGTTCATATATAAATATCTCACCAGATATTTCCATAATACCGGTTAGAACTCCAATTTCTTTGAGCCATTCTTGTTTAGTTTCATCATTTAGATGTATGCCATCGAATACATCTGCATAAACATTAGTTGAAATACCTAACACTAAACCTACTACACTTAATAATATTTTACTTTTCATATTTTCACCTCATAAATTTATTTTAGATTTTAAGTGGGATATCAGCTTTGGAACATTATACCATAATTTAAATTAAAATACAACCTGAAGTTATATTTTGGTATAACATTAAGGTGTGGTGAAAATAGATTAAGCTGAGTGGGAAAATAAATTAATGTTGTACAATTTAAGTTTTTTTGCTATAATATTCAATCAAGGAGGCTAACATGATTAAATTAATTGTAACGGATATAGACGGAACATTTTTAGGATTAAAAATACAAATGCCAGAACGGGCGTTTGAGGTAATAGAAAAACTTATTAAAAACAATGTATTATTTGTAGCAGCAAGTGGCAGGTCTTATCCGGCGATTGCTGAGCTGTTTACACCTTTTTTAGAAGATATTGCTATTATTGCAGAAAACGGCGGAATTATAGAGTACAAACAACAAGAGATATCTTTAAATATATTGCCAGAAGATGTATTAGCAGATATGATAGAATTTCTAGATAAAAATAATACTCATCCAATTGTAAATAGCAAACAAACTTCGTATATATTTCCACGTATACATGCACATTATGGCAGAATTGAACATTACTGTGCCAACATGAAAACTATTACAGGATTATGTCAAATAACTCAAGATGTTGTATCGATATCTATATTTGTAGATGACCAAAAAGTGGATGAAGTATATGCCAAATTAACAAAAAGATGGGGCGACAGTGTATCTATAGTAATAACAGGAACCAACTGGATAGATGTTGTGCCACGTGGCATAAATAAAGGAGAGGCATTAGCCAAACTTATGAATGAGCTGAATATTAAAAGCTCAGAAGTAATGGCATTTGGTGATTACGATAATGACATAGAAATGCTAAAATTAGCAAGTGAAAGTTACGCCATGCCACACGCAACAGAAGGAGTTAAAAAGGTAGCAAAATATACCTGTACACCAGAAGATATAGTGAGTATAATGGAGAATATAGTGGATAAAAACTCACATATAGAAAGGTAGATATAACTATGGATTTTAATTTAGAACAGCGTTTAGAGTTTATAAAAGTACGGGTGAAAGAGTCGCACACAGAAGGTGTTGTAATAGGGATAAGCGGTGGAAAGGATTCTGCCGTGGTAACTGCACTTTGTGTAAAGGCATTAGGAAAAGAAAATGTATTAGGAATTACTATGCCTTGCGGGTCAATTTCTAAGGATGCAGAGCACGCTAGATTGGTAGCAGAAAAATTTGGTATAGAGTTCTTGGAAGTGGATTTAAAAGCAAGTTTTGATGCAGTGTGCAACAATATGCCAGATATGAATTTATCTGAGCTTGCTATAGCAAATATAAAGCCACGCCTCAGAATGATAACACTATACACAATAGCACAAAGCAAAAATCGTTTAGTAGTAGGCACAGATAATTTAAGTGAGATGGTTATGGGATATTTTACAAAATGGGGTGACGGCGCATATGATATAAATCCATTATCAGATTTAACGGTAAGTGAAGTGCTTGCATTTGGTAAAACACTAGGAGTGCCGGCACCTATATTAGAAAAAGCACCATCTGCTGGTCTTTGGGAAGGGCAAACTGATGAAAAAGAGATGGGTGTAACGTATGCCGAAATTGAAGAGTATATAAAGACTGGTAAAACTAATTCTGTTGCACAAAGTATTATCGAGATTGCCTATAAAAAGACCCAACATAAACGAGAAATGCCATACTTTTTTAGAAGTAAATAACAAAATTAAAGAGATTATCATTTTAGGAAAAATTTCCCTAAAGGATGTCTCTTTTTTAGTCTAAAAATATATTAATAATTAATTTTATAACAAAATATTTTGTGTACATTAGTAAGTTATTTTAAATTTTATATGGTCTGAGTTAGTATATATAGCATGATGATATTAAAAAGATATAAATAAATAGGTACAAAATGGTTAAAAAAATGTTAAAGAATTCGTTTACTTTTTAAAGAAAATATTGTATACTAAAATAATCTAATACACAGAAAGGAAGGTAATAGAATGAGTCTTTTTACATTTAAAGGTGGTGTTCACCCAGATGATGGGAAAGAAATGTCAAAACACAAACCAATTGCCACACTAAAACCTCAAAAAGAGCTAGTGTATCCTTTAGCACAACATATAGGAGCTCCGGCGACTCCTCTAGTTAAGGTTAAAGATGAGGTAAAAAGAGGACAAAAAATTGCAGAGGCTGGAGGGTTTGTATCAGCTGCCATATACTCATCAGTATCTGGCGTGGTTACAAAAATTGAACCACGATTCACACCTTCAGGTAGCAAAGTGAATTGTATTGTCATACAAAATGACAATGAATACACAGAAGTAGAGTTTCAAAAGATTAATTCGTTAGATGAGCTTTCAAAAGAAGAAATAATTGCAAAGATAAAAGAAGCGGGTATCGTAGGTATGGGGGGAGCAGGTTTCCCGACACATGTAAAATTATCTCCTAAAGATCCAGCTAAAATTGATTATATTATCGCAAACTGTGCAGAGTGCGAGCCATATATTACAGCAGACTATAGGCGTATGTTAGAAAACCCAGATGAATTAATTAGTGGTATGAAAATAATCTTAAAATTATTTGATAATGCAACAGGTATCTTTGGAATTGAGGATAATAAACCAGATTGTATAGCAAAACTTACAGAGCTAGTTAAAGACGAGCCTCGCATAAAAGTTATGCCACTAGAAACTAAGTATCCGCAAGGTGCAGAAAGGCAATTGATTTTTGCCACAACCAACCGTGCAATAAATTCGAGCATGTTACCAGCAGATGCAGGTTGTGTAGTAAATAACGTTGAAACTATGATAGCTATTCATAATGCAATAATGAATGGTATGCCTCTTATGGAAAGAGTTATGACAGTTAGTGGAGATGGGATAGCAGAACCTAGTAATTTTAAGGTTTTATTAGGGACAAACCACAACGAAGCAATTGAAGCTGCGGGTGGATTTAAAGGAACTGTAGAAAAAATGATTTCGGGTGGACCTATGATGGGATTTGCGATGTTTACAACAGACGTGCCTATTACAAAGACATCATCTTCGGTACTTGCCTTTACAAAAGATGAAGTGGCATTAATGGAGCCTAGTAATTGTATAAATTGTGGACGTTGCGTCGTAGTATGTCCTAGTAGAATTATACCATCACGACTTGCAGATTATTCAGAGCGTATGGATAGTGCGGAATTTGAAAAATGGTCAGGGATGGAATGTGTAGAATGTGGGTGCTGTAGCTATGTATGTCCAGCGAAAAGACATCTGAAACAAGCTCTATCTTCAATGAAAAAAATCGTTATTGCTAATAGGCGAAAATAATATTAATGAAGGAGAAATTATCGTGAGTGAAAAATATAATATATCAACATCCCCACATATTCGTTCAAAAGCTACTACTAACAATATAATGCTTATGGTAGCTTTAGCGTTAATGCCAGCAACGGTATTTGGTGTATTTAACTTTGGAATTAATGCGTTAATTTTAATAATTGTTACAACCGGTACATGTATTGCAACAGAATACTTATATCAAAAATACATGAACAAGAAAATTACCATAAAAGATGGCAGTGCTCTATTAACTGGATTATTACTTGCGTTAAACTTACCGGCCAATGCTCCATGGTGGATTGGCGTAGTCGGCGGGGTAGTAGCTATTCTTTTAATAAAACAAGTGTTTGGTGGATTGGGACAAAATGTAATGAATCCAGCATTAGGAGCGAGATGCTTTTTGCTTATCTCCTTTACAGGAATTATGACAGATTTTACTTATCATAGTTCAACTATTGACGCAATAACAACAGCGACGCCATTGGCAGAGCTTAGAGAACACGGTGCTTTGGTAAGCTATGAATTTATGGATTTAATAATTGGTAATATTTCAGGTACTATAGGAGAAACATCTGTAATAGCAATTTTAATAGGTGCAGGATTTTTAATATATAAAGGTATTATAGATTTAAGAATACCAGCAAGTTACCTTCTATCATTTTTAGCGTTTATTATAATATTCGGAGGGCACGGAATTGACCCGATGTTTATAGGAACACACTTGTTTGGCGGAGGATTAATGCTAGGAGTTTTCTTCATGGCAACTGACTATGTAACATCACCTATAACTAAGCAAGGCCAACTTGTATATGGAGTTTGTTTAGGAGTATTAACAGGTGTATTTCGTATATTTGGAGCTTCAGCAGAAGGGGTGTCTTACGCTATCATATTCTGTAACTTATTAGTTCCACTTATTGAAAAAGTAACACTTCCAAAACCTTTTGGTAAAGGAGGAGAGAAATAATGGTTAAAAATACAGCGATATTAACTATAATTACATTATGTGCAGGGCTATTTCTAGGCTTAGTTTTTGAAATTACTAAAGAGCCTATTGCTATAGCAAAAGAAACGGCAAAGCAACAAGCATATCAAGAAGTATTTTCTGCTGCAGATAGCTTTATAGACTACGCAGGATTTAGTGCAGATGAGGCGCGTTCGGTGCTTGATAATGCAGGGCTTACTAGTGATTCTATCGTAGAGGTAGTAGAAGCTACAAGCAGTGGTGAAGTTTTGGGACACGTAATAACAGTAACAGCACATGACGGATATGCTGGAGATATTACATTTACAATAGGCATTACATTAGATGGTAACATTAATGGGATTGCAATATTAACAATAGGAGAAACACCAGGTCTTGGTATGAAAGCAGCAGAAGATGGATTTACATCTCAATTTGGTAATAAAAGTGCACAACAATTTGTGGTAACAAAGACAGGTTCTACGAGTGATGGCGAGATAGATGCGATTGGTGGAGCGACTATTACAACAGTTGCGATGGTAAATGGAGTAAATGCAGGTTTAGAGTATTGGGAACATATAACAGGAGGTATTTCTAATGAATAGTTATGGAGAAAGACTATTTAACGGTCTTGTAAAAGAAAACCCTACCTTTGTATTGATGCTAGGGCTTTGTCCGACCCTTGCTGTAACAACATCAGCGATTAACGGACTGGGGATGGGACTTACTACTACGATGGTATTAATTCTATCTAACGTAATTATTTCAATGCTACGAAAAATTATCCCAGACAGCGTACGTGTGCCGGCATTTATAGTAATAGTAGCCTCATTCGTTACAATAGCGCAGTTTTTATTAGAAGGATTTATTCCAAGTTTATATTCTTCACTGGGAGTTTTTATCCCGCTTATAGTTGTTAACTGTATTATCTTAGGTAGAGCAGAGAGCTTTGCATCAAAAAATGGTATGGTAATTTCATTTTTTGACGGTGTAGGTATGGGATTAGGATTTACAGTAGGACTTACATCTATAGGGATTGTACGAGAAGTACTAGGAGCAGGAACTATATTTGATATGCAAATAATGCCAGCTGCTTTTGAACCAGCTACAATATTTATCCTAGCACCAGGAGCATTCTTTGTATTAGCAGCTTTAACAGCAGCACAAAACAAGGCACGTAGCAAAAAGCCAAATCGTCCTGCAGCGTCTGGAAACGATTGTAGCAAAGGTTGTGGTTCTTGTAATGGTTGTGGTGATGGAAAAGTCTTTGCAACTGGAAATGAAAAAGCATAGGGGGGATAAGTGCATATGGAAACTTTATTAATGATAACAATAGGTGCAGCCTTGGTAAATAACGTTGTACTTAGCCAATTTTTAGGACTTTGTCCATTTGTTGGGGTATCAAAAAAAATAGAAACCGCGGCCGGAATGGGCGGGGCGGTAATGTTTGTATTAATATTATCATCAGCAGTTACAGGGCTACTTTACACATATGTGTTGGAACCTGCAAGTATGGAGTATTTACAAACAATTGTATTTATTTTAGTAATAGCATGTCTTGTGCAATTTGTAGAAATGTTTTTAAAGAAGATGATGCCACCTTTATATAATTCACTGGGTGTATTCTTACCTCTTATCACTACAAACTGTGCAGTACTAGGAGTTTCAATTAATAACGTAACAAAAAATTATAGTGTATTTACTGGGATTATAAATGGTGTATTTACAGCTGTTGGATTTATGATTGCTATTGTAATTATGGCAGGGATAAGAGAAAAGACAGAGCATAATGATATACCAGCATCTTGGAAGGGCACGCCTCTGGTGCTTATAGTTTCAGGACTTATGGCGATGGCATTTTTCGGATTTTCAGGACTAATATAGGAGGATAAAATATTATGGATATTACAGGAATATTAATTGCTGCTGTAATTGTTGGTGGTACTGGTCTATTCATTGGACTTTTCCTCGGTGTTGCCGGAAAGAAATTTGCAGTAGAAGTAGACCCTAGAGAAGAAGCTGTAATGGGCGTATTGCCAGGAAATAACTGTGGTGGTTGTGGATTTCCAGGATGTTCTGGGCTTGCATCAGCTATAGCAAAAGGAGAAGCAGAGCCTAGCGCTTGTCCGGTAGGTGGAAGTGACCTAGCAGGAAAAATTGCAACAATTATGGGAAAAGAAGCAGGAGATGTTACTCCAATGACTGCATTTGTAAAATGTGCAGGAACATGTGAGAAAGCGAAAGAAAGTTACGATTACTATGGTATATCAGATTGTACAATGATGAACTTTATGCAAGATAGCGGTTCAAAAACATGCAATTACGGTTGCTTCGGTTTAGGCAGCTGTATGAAAGCTTGCCCATTTGATGCGATACAAATTATAGATGGTATTGCAGTTGTGGATAAACAAGCGTGTAAAGCATGTAGCAAATGTATAGCAGTTTGCCCTAAAAAACTTATCGAATTGGTACCGATAGAGCAACCTCAACTTGTGATTTGTAATTCACAAGATAAAGGTAAAGATGTTATGAGTGCTTGTTCAGTAGGGTGTATAGGATGTAGGATGTGTACAAGAGTATGTGAAGCAAAAGCTATTACAGTAGAAAATAATATAGCACACATAGATTATGACTTATGTACTGCATGTGGAAAATGTGCAGAGAAGTGTCCTAAAAAATGTATTACAGCTTAGATGTTCTTCGGAACATCTTTTTTGTGTAAAAATATTCGTAACTAAACGTAACAAAAGCTAGACATCTATATAGAAGAAAACTTCATTCAGTGGGAATTTTAACCCCGCCACTGAATGTTAGTCGTCTTAATCTGAAAAGATTACTTGTTCTTTAGTTCACTGCCTAAGAGGCGGGAGTATTAGAGCAAGTTCTTTCAGATAGATAGTAGTCAGCTTTACTTTAGCATGCAAAAAAATCTTTTAGAAGTGCTGTTCCTTCTTTATCAAGAGAATATATTATCGGATTATTTTTAAGTTCTAACACATGGGTGCAACACCCCAAAATCAATTCTATATCATGTGTTATAATTAAATTTAGCAAGTTATTTTTTGAGGTCTTTAAAATTAGCTCACACAGATTTTGCATACCAGTATAATCTAGCCCACTTGTAGGTTCATCGTAAATAGCTATATCTTTCTGAGCTGAGATAGAAGCACATATTGCTACTCTTTGTTTTTGACCTCCTGATAGTGATGCAGGGTGTCTATCTTTAAATTGTAATAAATCCATCTCCTTTAGTAGACCTAATAAATATTCTTCTCCTGAATTTTTAGCTCCTAAGCGTATTTCTTCTAATACATTCTCACAAAATAATTGCCTATTTACATCTTGCATAACCATATAACTTTTAATAGTGCGTTCTTTGGGTTTTACTAGTTTATTGTCTATCTCAATAGACACTGTAGCTTTTATAAATCCACACAATATTTCCGCTAGAGTAGTTTTTCCAGCTCCATTTTTTCCAATTATTGCTAATATACAATTTTTAGAAATTTCCAACTCTTTAATATCAAGTATAGTTCTATCCTTTCTTTTATATAATAAATTTCTGATATTCATTGCCACTTCTCCCTCTTTTATGGCATTTATATCAAAATCTAACTTACTTAAATTAATAGCTCTTAGCCCAAGATTAGATAACTCTTGTGGTTGCAAAGATTTTAATTGCAAAGGAGTGTATTCTCTATCAAGTTTTCCATTATCAAAGTATAAAAATCTATCTGCCAGTTCTGATAAATAATAGAGCCTATGCTCAGATATGATAATAGTTTTGCCTTGTTTCTTCAAAGTCGCTAAAACGTTTCTAAGGCGTTCAATAGCTCCTATGTCCAAATTTGATGATGGCTCATCAAGAACATATATCTCTGGATTAGTAGCATATACACTACCACATGCTATTTGTTGTTTCTCACCACCTGAGAGCTCAAAAATACTTCTATTCATAAGTTTTTCAAGGCTTAAAGCCTTAACTGTCCTCTCCATTCTAGCAAGTATCTCTTCTTTAGGCAATTGCAAATTTTCACATCCAAAGGCTAGCTCTCCATCTGTCTCCATATTAAAAAATTGGCTTTTAGGATTTTGAAATACACTTCCACAAATGCTCGCCATATCAGATATATTTTCTTCTTTTATGTCTTGCCCATTTATCAATACCTCTCCTGTTAATTCTCCCTCATAAAAAAAAGGAATAAGCTTATTTATAATCCTAGTTACAGTAGTTTTTCCACAGCCACTTTTACCACATAATACTATAAACTCTCCTTTTTTTATATGCAAATTTAAATTATTAACACTAGTTATACCATTTCCAGTTGGATAGGTATAACTAACATCTGTGAATTTAATCATAGTGTAATCCTCTCTTTGTAATAGATTTACTTGAGCATCAAAAATCCTAGTGCTATCATCATTATAAAATAATCTTGCAATTTCATACTAACCTCTAAAAAACATGTTCGCTTTTTATCACTATCTAAGCCCCTCGCAAGAGATGCAGCAACCAATTCATCCATAACTCCCACACAGCTCGAAAGTAACGGAACTAATATATATTCCGCTGTTTGTATGGGATGAAAAAATATTGATGAAAACTTTAGCCCTATTCCCCTAAATGCCATAGCCTGACTAATGCCCTTCCATTCCTCCTGCACAGTAGGCATAAATCTAAAAAATATTGCAAACGGAATTATAACTGCTGATGGTGCGTGTATTTTTTCAAACGCTGCCATAAATTCACTTATCTTAGTAGTTTGGAATACAAAAACAAATGACATTATCATAGGTATATATATTCTACCATAAACAAACAGCGCCATAAGTGGCATGGTCCATACAGTAGATGTGAATGTAATAATCAAAAATGCCCATACAGTACACGCCATAAATGTTAAATACATTATAGTTCCACTGCGTGGCTTACCCGATAAAACTAGTAACACCCACACAAATGTACCAAAAGCCACTGCGGGGAGTGGCTCTGATACGTTCATGCAAAAAACGCATGCTACTATAAACACCAAAAACTTTGCTCTAGGGTCAAAATTTATCTTAGGCATTTATATAATCCCCGCTTTTTCAAAATGTTTAGCCGATAACTTACCCGCCAATGTTACACCTATGGCCGCTCCAATAATAGCCACTACTACTTGCATAAGTAGCAACATACTGCCATATGTAGAAACTAGATTTCCTATAGCATCTCCATACTCTTGCCCATAATACTCGATACTCACTTCTACAAAACTATCCGTTGCAAGGTATAATTGTAAAAACGGTGGTATCATAGTTAAGTTAAATACAAGATATGATAGCGAAAACATCTTCTTTGAATTATAATTTCCTGCCTTAGCAATTAATTCTGCAACTATACCAATCGGGATAGCTCCTAAGATACTATAAAAGTGACCACTAGATGACATGATTAGTCCAAACAAACATGCCAATATTAAAATTGCTCCGAATTTTTTTACTTTTGTCACATACATCATGTATATTGTTGCACAAATTATACCTACAAATAGAGGTGACATTAGGTAGGCGATAGGGACAATTCCCACCACAGACACTATAATCGCCAGTATAATAATATAAATCGCTGCAAAAGCACCAGCGTAAATCAAATCTTTTGTTTTAAGTTTTTTTGAATTCATTTTCTCTACTCCTTTTGGTGATATATTTTTACTAATGTAATCTAGTATTTTAATTATGCTTTTAGAGAAAACCAAAATACTAGATAAGACTAAAATACGAGACTATATAATAAACATTTTTAATTGTTGGCTATCTTCCAAGATTTGGCTATAGTACGCTTTTTCCATAAGGAAGAATATAAGCCGTCTTGTGCTAATAGCTCAGCGTGCTTGCCGTGTTGGACTAGCTCTCCTTCATTTATTACTAAAATATTATCTGCATTTTTCACACAAGATAACTTATGAGCTATTACTAAAATTGTT
>MDSQ01000104.1_pt1 | contig 15082 bp, 7 predicted proteins | sample 1008251 | NCBI WGS metagenome assembly MDSQ01 (sample SAMN05526597, study PRJNA338239) | gut metagenome | isolation source: Hindgut content | host: Naso unicornis | place: Saudi Arabia: Red Sea | collected 2016-05
AGCCTTTTCTGTCAGTTTTGATCCATTTCTAGTCCTTTTACTTGGCATTTCATTATGTTTTTTTTTTTTCACTGTACTGTAATTATTACTATAACTCTTAATCAGCTCATGGCCTGCATGGCTGTCTCTCCCTCTCTCTCTACTTCATCTCTGCCTTTTCTGACTTTCACTTTCTTTCATCTGGCAGAATGAAAGCAAAGAAAAATGATATGAGAGTAAGCTTCCCATGCTTTTACGAGAGTGAGAGTGTAGCAGTGAAATAAGGAGCCCTACCATTATTTTAATGGACAGTAAGGAAAGGCCAAGTACAACAGTATCAAAAATAAGGGATGTAGGTTGGCCAAATTTGCCTTTAAGACACTTAAAATAAGTCAAAATGTTGACCTTTAATATTTTTTAAAACTGACAATTCAGCCAAATGGGTGGCTAACTTTCATTTGTGAATGAACAAAAAATGGCAATTTGAGGCCCCATTGATAAAACCTGAGACTCTTGACAGCTGTTTCAGATCATCAAGTTAAAATGGCAACCCTGGTTTATTGTTGCTGAATTTTAAGCACTCATACCACTACTTCATCAGCAGAGTAATAGCAAGGGAGGACAAGATGGGAGGAAGGCAGAGGAACTGATGAGAGGCTGGGAGGAGCTGGGAGCACAAAAGGTGGATGTCTGCTTTTTTCATCTCAGTGGGAGAGAGCAAGAGTGATAGGACAGGGAGAGATGCAGCAGCCAAAACGCTATTTGGTGACTGGGTGGTATGAGTAAAAATGACATCCCGCCATTTTTCATCCCGTCTGTTACTCCTCCCATGCACTTTATTCTTTGATACTTAAATTGATGAGGTCCGAATCTCCTCACAAAGACAAGTTAAGGCCAGTTCTGCCAACTTACTCAAACAAATGTAGCTACATTTTAGTTTAATGATATGAACCAGACAAAATGTATCGCTTGTCATAATCTTGGCCTTAAAGTTGACTTCTTGGTTTCTCCCAGTCTGTGCCTCAATTCTCTGGTTCTCTGGAACTGATGTCAAAAACACCCATTACTGTTAAATAACTTTTTCTATGCAGAGACCACTTTGACCAGAAATGACATTTACAGGATAATGCTTAAAGCTAAAACATAGTGTAACCCTAGCACTAGCTCATAATAACAATGTACATAACATTACCAACATAACCGAGTGGTCATAACAGACTGAAAGATGTAGCAAGAAAATTCCTGAGTTTATTAAATTAAGCAAAGGTGCTTTTCATTGCTAATAAATTCAGTATTTTTGGTAAGAGGATCAGTGTTCTATTTCGGCCTTTAAAATCTACATAAACTCATTTCAAGGCAGCGGATTTAGGGTCCGTAGTCTCTTGTCTCAATGGTTTTGTAGTGGGGGTCCTGATGTGTTTTGCTTGGCACAGCTGAGTACAAAGTGGCCTGGATGTCTCTCTCTGTATCACAGCACTTGGGCTTATTTGTCTTGGCAGAGTTAAGCAAAAGTGACTCTGACAGTCTAATCAGCTGCGCAGGCAGCCACACCATTCCTCCAGATCATAATGAGATAACACAGACACACGCATGCACCTCCCACAAACCTGTTCTTCTATCCTTGTGAGGACTCTCACTGCTATATTGCATTCCATAGCCCCTTACCCTTACCTTAACGTTCACCATCACAGCTGATGCCCAACTCCAACAGACTGAGGCCCAACCTTAATGTCATCACAATGCAGACACGTCTTCATAACACTGGTTCAAGGTTAAAATTGGTCTGCACAAAGATAGCGAGACACACACAGACACACACACACACACACACACACGCACACATACAGATACACACATACACACACATACACACACTCTGATGGCGAGTACAGAGATGCAATGACGTTAACTTCAGTAACAAGAGAGGGAATAGGTGCTGAAAGAATAAAGATGACTAATGAGTGAACTCAAAGTGTTGTCAGAGAAAAAGATGGAGACAGATGGGAACAAGAACAGAAATTCAAAATAAAGAAAGACCAAAAGCTATGAGAAGAGGTGGAGGGGGGGTTCACAGGGCAACAAAAAGAACAAACAAGTTTACTAAATGATATATACATATATCACTGCAGCTAACTAAGCTAGCTAATATTACTGTATAGTGTGTGTCATATATGACTTTTGCTCCTCAGACTTCTGATATAGCCTGCTGAGATAGTTGTTGTGGAACACACACCATATTATATCAGCGGTGTCATCCCTCAAGGACATTGTTTTACAGAGCATCTGGTACATGTATGGTAAGTAGCCTATTATCTTAATTTTTTACCCCAGAATTTATACATTTATGACTGCTGCTAACAGGTCGCTAACATTACTGTACAGTACGTGTCAGTGTCATAAATGACGATTGTTTGAAAGAGTATTTTTCCTGTACAAATTAGCCTAGCCTACTTTATAGTTAGCAAACACTAGCTAACTAGCTAGCTGACATTAGGCTAGTGTATGTAGCCCACATTCATAATTATTATGTTGAGAGCATGTGTTATCATGTATCATCAAATTACCCTATGTAGTTAAATAATAACACTAGCTAGCTTGATAATATTTTATGTCTTTGCAGGAGCCAAGCATGAGTGACAAGTCACAAAGTAAAGAAGGGGTATGTCAAGCTGAGGAGTCCATTAACTGGAAGCAGTGCATTTTCTGCCAGTCTGACGATAAAAAGAAAAGAGTCCTGGTCCAACACCCTAGATTAGAGTCCTATGGGCTCATTCTAAAGGTGGTTCAAGAGAGGGCCAGTTTGAATGATGGGGATTATGTCCAAGTACAAAGGCGACTGCAGAACTGCACACCAGAAACAATGTGCACAGATAGGGTAGTCTGGCATCGCTCCTGTCACTCAAGTGCAATTATCAAGGTTGAAATACAACGTGCAAGAGACCGCAATGCACATGCTTTAGCTACAGGACACTACACTGCCAAAAAGCATGGACAGAAAAGAAGCACAGAAACAGCTGAGCCAGACCCCTCAACACCTGGTTCTTCATTGCCATTCACATGATCCCATACAAATCTGCTGGATAAGGTAGAGTGCTTCTTCTGCCAAAAGGACAATGGCCAGCCACTGTACCAGATCAGGACTGAAAATGCTGGTAAAGATCTCAAAGATGTTGTGGAAAGGTCCCATAATACTACACTGAAGACAAGGCTGAACACCTGCATCTCACCTGGTGATGCACATGCAATTGATTTGAAATACCATAAATCTTGCTGGAGAGAAAATGTGTTCCATGCTCTTCGAGAAACTACCACTAGCAAAACTGGCGAAGAAACTTTTCTACAAAGGTCAAGTCTTCTTGAGCTGATCAACCTTATTGATGTGGAAACACAAAACCAAGCGTACCTTCATATGGATGACATTGAAACCACTTATCTCAGTTTGATTGGTTCAGAAGTCTTGGAAACACATGTACCTGCATTCAGTAGAAAATGGCTGAAAGAAAGAATCCTCACTGATTTGCCACAACTGGTGTCTGTTCGTCCTAACAGAAAGAAGCCAGCAGTTCTCTACTCCCCAGATGCTCGTGAAAAGGACATGGTCACTACCACAATGACAGCTGGCAAGGAGGAAGGGAACATCATAAAGACAATCTACAAAGCAGCACAGATAATAAGGAAAAGCATTGCAACCTTTACCAAGACCAAGGAGAGAAATGTCATAAAGGTATCTAGTGACATTGGCGATGTTCCAGCTGAACTACACACCTTAATACATTGGATAATGGTTGGGTCTGCTGAAAAGCTGCCAACGACAAGGCGAATCCTGAAATGCACACACTATAAGCGAGCTCTCCATGCCCATATCTACTCATATGTAGCACTCTCTAAAATGGCTCTGGAAGAGTTCTTCAAGGACAACTCACAACTGAAAGATGTGTGCCTGAAGGCTACAGAGGGAGTAGAAGCTGCCTGTTCTGAAGGCAAGGACACAAAGGCTGAATCCATGAAGCAAGCAAACAGCACCCTCCTGGAAGCCTTGACTACTGCTGAGGTCATCACAGCATTCCAGAAATGGAAGGAACAGAAATCCCAGAATGCAATGTTCAAGGCCATGATGAATTACCTACATCGTGTAAAAACAATCCTGTCCTTTATAGCGGCAACTCGGAATGCTGACCTGGAACTCCGTCTACAAGCTGGAGAAGCACTGAGCAAGCTGTTCTTTGCCATGGACCGCATCAAGTACAAGCGACTCTGGCCAAGATACATCGCAGACATGCATGACTTGAGGACCAATCACCGTCAAACATGGGAGAAAACTACGAGCAGGCAATATATCAGTCACCAAGAGTGTCATTCCCTTTGTGTCTGTTGGGGCAGACCATGCATGCGAACACCTGAACAAACTAATGAAGATTAGCTCTGGGATCATTGGCATCTCCAACAATGCCAATGCCAGACAGAGATTTTTCATGGTCGCACCAGAACTTTCTCGTCTGTCGAAAGAGTTCAAGAGTCAGTTTGACATGGAAGCTGACAGAATCACAGAGCATCATGAGCTTGGGCCAAGTGCAGTCAAAAGGGCACATGATACAATAGACAAGATCAAGGCAGCCATACTCAGCCATGGAAACCCCTTTACCACTGAAGGTGACAACCTGCACAATGTGATCACGCAAGCCTACATTTCAGATGAGTATGTACAACAGATCTTGAATGCTGATGTCACTGGCCAGAAGTTGTATGAAGACTATGTGTCAGAGTGTATCAGTGGAGATGTCAGCCTCTGGGCCCCTGTGAAGAAAAAGAACAACAAGATGTTCCTGTCTGGGAACAAGAAGATTATAGTGAAACTCAGAGACAATACTGTGGATCTGAAGGAGACCAAGGACCTGTTTGCAAGGCTGATGGTACTTGCCAGGTCAAACCGAGACATCAACCACAAAGAGGCCATAGGAAACTATGAATTCACTCTGACACCAAGGGCACTGTTCGCTCCTGATCGAACAATTCTGCCATGCCATGACAAGTCAAAGTTAATCCATCTACTTGAGAAGCTGACAAAAGAAGACATGCCCCATGAAGACCATCAGCCGCCTCAAGTTGGAAGTTCTACTCACCAAGATACAGTGGATACAGGAACTCAAGACCTCACATCTACTGATCAACGAAGTCGGAAGATAGCACTGGTGGATGGTATGGTGCTTGTGCAGAAGCTGAGCAAAAACCCGACTGTATTGACAGTCAAGGATCTGAGTGGCTGCTTCAATGACAGACTGATGCAACTAACGAGATTATGATGAAATCATCCTCGTGTTTGACACATATAGGGCAGATTCTCTGAAGAGTGCAACTAGAGATAAAAGACAAGGAAAAGCTTCTATTCGGTATCAAGTCAGAGATGACACCAATATCAAACACATCCCATTGAGCAGATTCCTCTCCCATGACAAGACTAAGAGTGACCTGACTGAATATCTTGCTGACAAAACTCTGGAGTACGACCAGGGATCCTCCAAGCTGATCATCACATCTGCTTCTGGGCTCACTAGGAACAACAAAGACCTAGTCTTTGAGGAAAACAACCATGAAGAAGCAGACACACTGCTGATCCACCAGGCTGTGCTGGCTTCACAGCGAAACCCACATGATGCACAGTTGGTGTTTTTCTCACCAGATACAGATGTTTTAGTGCTAGTCACAGCAAACTATGATCTCATGTTGAAGAACACGTCCATTTCTATGGCCTCTGGTGTTGTGCAGATTGAACCACTGTGGCGAGCTCTAGGTAAAGCAAGAGCAAAGGTTTTGCCAGCCTTTCATGCATTCACTGGGGCTGACAACACAGAAAGGTTCTCCCGCATAGGCAAGGCAACCTGGCTGCAGGTCTACCTCAAAGCAGATGAATATATTGTCAAAGCTCTGCAGATGCTTTTGGATGAAGCAGATGTGACAGAAGGAATGCTGACAGCTCTGGAATCCTTTGTATGTGCAGCTTACTCACCCAAGGGGATCAACATCAAGGCAATCTTTCAACTGCGATGGCATCTCTTCTGTAAACACAGTTCAGAAAGTGACAAGCTCCCTCCAACACTTGGAGCTCTGAAGCAGCACATCTTCAGAGTCCATGTCCAAACAAGAGTATGGGCACAGGCAGCCATTGCTGTGCAGGATCCAAAGCTGGATCCTCTGCAAAACGGATACTTCAAACACTTGGATGGCATGCTCAAACCAGTGACCACAGAGGTCCTCCCAGCCCCAAAGACCATCCTTGAGGTGGTTCAATGCAAATGTAAATCTGACTGCTCTTCTGGGAGGTGCTCCTGCAGAGCTAAGGACTTAGCCTGTACTGGCATGTGTCAGTGCAGCAGCTAGTGCCAGAATGATGACGATTCCCAAGCCGTGATGTATGAAAGCGATGATGATTATGATGATGTATAGAAACTGTCTAATTAAAAAGGTTGCTAATCATACTGTAGTCTAAATGTTCATATCGACATCCAACATCCAAGTTTTATGTTAGTTTTAATCTCTTCAATAAAAGGATCTCCGAGTTATCTGATCAACTTTTCCGAAAATGTATAATTGACCAAATCCCCCCAAAATTCCCACAAAAATATATAGTGAACTCGACTATAAGGTATGAGATATAATGCAGTAACATTTTTGAATAATCTGGGTCAACCAGTCACCTCTTAAACACATCATAGATTGTAGGAAGGCTGCTGTGCTTAAAATTCATCGTACACCAAATTATGACAGCAGCATGCTCATTATTATCTCTTAAGTCTTTAAAGTATTCATACATTTATCCTCAGAACAACTATGAAGGTTCACAAGGGTCACAGATATTGTAATAACGCATTTCCTTTATTGAAAATTAATAATACAGTTTAAAAAAGGAATTAAGAAATCAGTTTGCAAATTCTTAAATTAATCCGTTAATAAATAGAGAAATTTTAAAAAGAACAGTAAAACAGTAAAACAGTAAAAGAGTAGTTTACATCATTTAAAATTAATTACATTAATTACTTCTTATAAGATTCTATTTTAAAATCAACTTAATAATGCAGTTTTAAAAGCAGAAATAAATAATTCAATTCACAAACTGAATTAAGATTACACCTTTTAATCAGCCATTTATAAGAGGCCAGTCCCTTTTGTCATTTTCATTTCCATTTCCATTTCCTGGGTGCTTTTCATAATCCCTTTAACTCATTGATTTGTAATTGGTGATCACATGGTGATAACCAATCAGAAGGCTTGTTACATCTCATGGCTCATTTGCATTGCTTCACCTCGCTTTACCAGCTCAAGGCCTAAACTGCCATGGAGAGGGTTAACGGAATTTTGCAAATTTTCAATTTGCAAAGTCATTTAGCCTCCTAAATGACTTTGCAAATGATGAACTAATAAAATAAGGAAAAGCAGTTAGGACACAGAAATAAAAATGACAAAAGAACTGCCCTTGTAAATGCCAGATCAAAAATCTATATTCCTTATTCAGTTTGTGAATTCAGTTATTTATTCCTGTTCTTACAACTACATTTTCAAACTGATTTTTATCCTGAATTATTATTTTAGGAATTTATAAATGTATTTTTAAATGATATACTTATTTACTGTTTTAAAGTTTCATTTGTAAATTATTTTTTTCTATTTATTTATCAATTCATTAATAGATTTGTAAATTAATATATTAATTCCTGTTTGTAATTGAACAAATTAGATTTTTATTAAATAAATGCTTTATTACAATTTCTAAGACCCTTGTAGTTCTCCATGTACAACTGGTAGATAATTATAGGGTACTTGAAAAACCACACCACTCTTCCACAGATTGTATCATCTGCCACGTGTCATGACAGGCCCCTGGCAGCTTGTGACAGGAACGTTAGGCCTAATTTAAAAACTTGCTGAATTCCAAGCAGTTTTTGACTGTTATTTTGCTTCTGTCACATTTTCACTCACTGTTGGCTCATTTTTTACTGCAAAGTAAGGTCCTGCACCTCTATGGATTTAGGAAAACCCAATAATGTTTCCTGTGTAGTGTAATAAAGTTATAATGCTCTACATCATTTAAAAGGAAAAGTGGAACATTGAATTTCGCAGATGTTTTAATTTGCAAAAACTGAAAAAATAAGGAATCAGTATATACAGCATATTTTAGGTGCCTTCAAGTCTGAGAAACATGGGAAAAATATTTAGGTGGTTTTACATACTGTAGGAGTAATTTTGTCCATGGCCCTGTAGAGGGCCATATTTAGGCGGCATAAGGACCTCTTTCCAGGCAGCGCTCAGGGTTCACTGCACTCATGAATTAGAGAGAAGCAAGGGAAGGGCCTGTCTGAATCAATCATGACTTCCTGACTGCACTGAAGAAATGCAGAATTTTTGTTTTTTACAGAATGTAGGTGGAGCAAACAGTTTGTGTTTGGCAGATTTTTTTTTTTTAAAAAGACATGAGGATTAAAGCAAATTTGATGAAGTGTCACATTTTTAAGTATGGTTTATGCTTAGATTTGGTTATGTGTCCGACGTCACACACGAGATGTTCAATGACCATGGGAAACTTGAATATCTGACAATTGAAACAGATTTTAAAGTTTCAGGCTATGATAAGTGGTGTCTTTATGGCAATCTTTTTTTTTCTTTGGGTTTTTGAGCCCACTGGTGATGCCTGGGACTCAAAAAAGGTAGATACAAACATTTTTTAAAATTCCATGTCACTCAGTAAGGAGTGAACCTGTGGAATGATTGTTCTAAAAAAAGTTGTAACATGGAGAACACTGCACAGCCTAAAAAGAAAAAACGTTTAAAGAATAATCCAACCATGAAATACACTATGTAAATTTTGAGCTAATGTAAATATACTAATATGACAAAAATAATAATATTAGTACTTCATCTGTGTTGTTATTTGTCTTGAACATATTTTTGTGATAATGTTTTTATAAGGTAAGAGGGGTGGATGGTAAGAAGCTCGAGCTTCAGCCTACACACCTTCATTTTACTTTCATGAATTTTGTTTTGTCTTTGTCATTTAATTTTGTCCATAGAGAATGAATTGGAAAAAAAATCAATTTCAATATTCCTTCCAGCTCTATTTAAGTATTAGCTTCTCTTTCCTGTGTAAACTCAACAAGATGATCCTCCTCAAAAACCTTTAGCTGAGACACGAAAAGGGGACAAATTTAGAGTGAGAAAACATCTCCTAGTCCCGTTCTATACAGCCATCATCAAAAGCATCCTCACATCATCTATAACAGTCAGGTACATCAGTTTGGACAACTCGTTTCAAAAACAGTTTCTTCCTTAGTGCATTATGGACTTTGAACAACCTCTGACAACCATCATTATCCTCTTTACTTTGCAATCTTAGCTCAGATAGCTTAAGAACTTTGTTTTTTTGTGCTGTGTGATGTATATTGTCTGTGCATATTGTATATGTCTGTGTATATTGTATTCTGTGGTTTATCTGTTGTTCTGTGTTGGAACCAGCTATGAAAATTAATTCCACCAGCCTAGCTGTGGTGTCATTACAGAATCTGAGGCCATGTTTACACAGGAGCAGCCAGACGAAGAACAGAAAGGTCTTTCCTTTGCGTCTTCAAAGAATATCTGCGTTTACACCATCAACTGAATGCACTGTAGTGTGCCAGGCTTGTAGTCAGAAGTGTAAGTTTGTAATGACATTCCGTTGAAGTTGCCAGAGTTGGTTACTTCCAGCTGCTGCTAAGCCCTAAGTAGCCACAGATTAAAGAAATGTAGCTGTAGATTGACTTCCAAAATGATGTCACCAACCCTTCAGTTTGCCTCAATAGATTGTCGTCATGTTGACCAGCTTTTGGTGCACTGCAGAGTGTTTAGTCGGAGTTTGGTAGTGGCTAGAGTGGAATGCATTGACTTGCGCTGGTGTTAGCATTTGCGTCGTCACTGTGTTTACACGCACTCCTCTTGCCAGTTTACAAAGCTGGAAAGAAGCTTGCGTTTTCAAAAGATTCCACTCTGGAACCCGGTTTCAAACATTTGCGGTTTCAGAGGCGCCAGCACGCCGTTGTCATGTCAAAGAAAGGACAAACCGCAACAAAAGTGTTTCATTTGATGCGAAAACTTGTGCCATGTAAATTGCCTCTGAATCTGAGGTGTAAACCTTGCATGCTGCTGTTCTGAGTTAAGTGCAAAGCTTGGGCAAACTTTGACTTCCACTTCAAGACATAAATTTTCTGAAAATAACATTGTTTTGATACCGCTCAATTTTCTCTTTATTCAGCATGTACATTGCAACTGCTAATATTGATAAAGAAATGCTGAATTTGTATTTATGACAGAGGTCCTGCAATCAGAAACTGTCTGGTTGCTAAACAGCACAAAATAACAATTTCTACATGATGTTGCTTTAAGCTGTATTGACTTATACGTTGTTAATATGTAACAAGCCCCGCAATTTACATTGTTTCACACACCATTTTATTTTCAAAAGAGTTCAAAAGTTCATACTTGTGCCCTTCCATAAGAACATAAACAGTCATACAACACCATACATCTCTATGTTCTGTTCTCATGCCATTAAAAATTAAAAGACATCTAAAATATATCAGTTTTTGTTGCAGCCCTAACAACTAATGTAATGGCTGGTAAAAAATATATGACAGTGTTCTTGGTTTTACTTGCAGGTGCCTGCCCACCTTCATGTGATACCATTTTATCAGACAGTTTCCTGTGCTATTATAAGGAGCAAACAGTTAAATCTTGAATTAAGGTCTTCACTAAGTAGTAGATGTTTGCTGTTATGAATAAATATTATGAGTTCAATCTGGTGCATAAGCATTTGCTTTCCAAATTTAAAATTTAAGTAATTATATCATGTAAATGTAATTGTGATAATATAAGGGGAGTTTTCATAGCATGGCAGAAGCACTAGGAGCAATGTATGGCTGCAAAAGGGGACTGTCATAAAGGGGATGGCAGTGAGATTTAAATCAGGAGCAGTTTTTGCTTTTAGTCAGCACACTTACATAAACTTTTTGTAACATCTTGCACAATCTACAAACACAAGTCTTTTCCCATTACTCACTGACTGTCTCTACTATATTACTTATGTTATGAAGAAAATTCAAAGTTTAACATGCAACCTCAAGTCCTAAGAAAGAAATGTGTATTCTTAATAATGCAGAAAGACATTGTGGCTTTATCAGGTTTAGTTAATTGGCAACACTGTTCTCTATTTGAGCAGGGTCCAGATAGGTGTAGGGTATTTCAAGCTGTGAGTTTCTTGCTGTAATCGCTTCACTGAGAAAGGACAGCTGTGCTTGAAATTTCTTAATTATCTCCTTGGGAGCAGGCTCATCGAATCGCTCTTCAGTGTAGGCACCCAATGAAACCTGACAAAATGACAAAATCAAACAATAAATCTGACTGAGACAGTATTTTGTTGGTGGTGCAGTCTTAAAGAGCAACTTAAAAAATGCGAATTAGGATGACTCACCCAGCTTACTTAGCAGTGTGTTGAGACTTACCGCATCAGTGAAGTTCTTTGATAGAAGCCACACCACTGCAACAAAGCTGACTGTGTCTCCAACAGTTGGGAGATTCTCCAAAATTGTTTCCATGCTTGACTGCCCCTTAGTGGTTGGTGGAGGTTTGGCCAGCAAGAGCAAACGATTGGGTGGCCAGGAGTAGTAATCAAACTAAATTATGAAGGACACTTTATTAAATATTATTTAAATTGTTATTATTTCTCTCTCTCTCTCTCTCTCTCTCTCTCTCTCTCTTTAATCTATTTTTTATATATTTTGGGATGTGGGCCAATCATTATTCAAACTCTGGATCAAACAAATTTTGTAAATTCCAAAATGTTACAGAAAAAGGGGTGCAAACATACATGAGAAGTGCATCATTTGCTTCATAGTAAAGTTTTTAAGGCTGATACCCTCCTACAGGACACTTTTAAAAAAATACAGGAAACTATTGTAATGGATAAAGCAGATTGCGGGATGGCTGAATGTGCCATACATTTTAAGTGTTAAAAATTAAACATTTGAATAAACATCAATATGTACTTTACTGTCCTAACTATTTACTATTGCTTCACCTGGCCATCATTGACTGTGGAAAACAATACTGGATAGAACACGTTCCAGATCCTTGCATTTGAACTTTTGATCAATCAACAAGTTTGTTCACGCTTCCAGAAATGTTTTAACAGCTGCTCATTGGCTCACCTGCCCACTGTTGACTGCAGAATGTTGAGCTGACACTGTGAAGATGATCATAGTGATGAACTTGATCACTTCCTCAGCGGTGTGAAAGCATGAGGGAAACCCTGTAGCACAATCATCAGTTAATCACTGGCATTCACTGCCTGCTTGGAAATTTTAAGTATAGCGATAGTAGTGCCACTGGCAGGTTCTGTTCATAAATGACCTCAGAGCATCGGTTTAAATACCTGAGGTTTTGTTTTCCAAGACACCATGTGTGAATATCTCACTGATCCAATCCTGCAGCTCAGTGTCTTTCTGGACATCACTGTCTGAGGGATAAAAGTACTCCACCATTGCCCTGACAAAGCTGGTGAACACGAAACAAATCGATTTTTTTAATTTTACATAATCATAGTATGTGAAAAAAGACGGACTGTGTTCAAAGGAAGACACAAGAAGTGTTGAACCAACCACACTCTACATTTATGCCCTTATAAAAATGGACGGTTGCAATATTTATTTAAAGACAACCTGTTGATGATGTTCCACAGTTTCATGCCATCATCTCTGTAGTAGAAGTTGGGAATTGACTCCAGTCCTCGTGCAGTGATGTTCTCTGGCAGACAGAGGGAGCTATAGGTCGTCTCAGAGAGACCTCTTCGCATGAGCTCGATTAAGCCTTCATATCCAAGTGAACTCTAATAATCAGTGATACACAAATAAGATACATTTTTAGATGTTAAAGAATGTACAAAGTGGAGCACAACCCGATTTTGACAAAATGCAGACTAGCGGGACATTAAACTTATAAAAAGCAAGAAGGTCACTCACTCAAAAATTCTCCTCTTATTGCTTTTACTTTGACAAACCGTTCTGCACCAGGCTGGAAAAAAGCACTCAGAGGAGAATTTTTGAGTGTGCGACTTTCTTTCTTTTTAGATTAAAATTTTGCAATAGTGCAACACAGTTGGGAAAATCTGTATTTTCTGCATAGGGTCGTACCTTCCTCAAAACTCCACCGGGTCCAAAAAGAGATGTGCGGCCTCCAGTGTTGACAAAGAGAGTGTCACAGAAGTGAGGAAACAGCAGCTGTACAGACAGAGGAAAGGATGTTAAAAGTAAAAAAAAGGGAAGCTCTTTTTAGCAAAACTGCCATTTAATTTTTTTTACTGTATATTATGCTCAGATCAACATAAATACAAGTTAAAATTTAGAGTTACAGGGTGCCTGGAAGCACCCTGGTTTAAGGTTCTTTACCTATGACTTTTATTTCATGCTATATCTCCCCTTCCCCTTATATCCTGTATCCTCTATTACAGACACTTTAATGAAAGAAAAAAAAAATCAGATCACATCCGTTCAGATCAAGGCAATAGAAAAAAGTGTACGAGCATAATGATGTTCTCTCTGATTATACCTTGTAGAGGGGATGAATTACAGGGAAGCTGCGAAGAGTGGCGAGAGTAAAGACCTCTGCCAGAAAGTGGGTGTGCATAAGATGGTGGATTGCTTGGTGGTCCAGGGAGTCTGCATTGCTAAAAAACATCTTGGCTAGCAGCCAGTCTGTCTCCGAGTCACTGGGCAGAAAGATTGGGTTCTGCTCAGAGGGTTGTTGATGCAGCTGTGGAATGAGAAAACAGCGTTTCATTTTTGTGTAAATAGTGTAACAGGACTTTTGAAAACATACTTATTTACAATGGAATGTAATATGTTACTGGAGCAGTGATTTTACTTAGAAGTATAAAATACAAATACTGCCAGAGATTCAGTGTATTGCTGCCATACCTGAATTGCAATTGGCACGAGTTTCTTATCTGGGTTTAAGTAGAACAAACAGAATCCAGCAGCCACATGCAGACGTTCACCATTATATTCTCTGGCCTGTATTCCGTCCATCTTCTTCTGGTCAGAGAGGAAGATATTGCCTTTCTGTTTGGGAAGGAGAAGCAGAAGAATGAGTTGTTGAAGACATCAGAGACATCACATTTGTAATACACTGAGGTACAGCAATGAAATTCAGGGACATTCTTCAAATGTACAAATCATCTCTACAGCAAGAATTATTGCTCGTGCCAAACCATTCTTCTGCCATACCTCCATCTCCTTCTGCAGCGTGCTTCCACTCTCCAGGAACGGCTTCACCATCTCATCTGTGACCGGAAAGTTTGGGGGAAGCTCTGAGCACCTCTTGATCACATTTGGGTTGATGGCATTCAAGAACTGGAATCCATAAAAGTCATCTTCCTTCCAGTGTTCTTTCACGTACTCTGGAGGAATAAAAAGTAATTAATTTAATATCTAAAGTCCTAAATTTTTTAATTTCTTCAGGCTTTTAGAAATCTAAATCTAAAGTTACCCATCATCATGCCAAATACATCTCTATATGTTAGAATTGAGAATACAGTTTTCTCTCAAAGTGCTGTCACACTGCATTCATATAAGGCAGTATTGCATTTTTTCTTTCTTTCATAAGGTAAACAGTGTTTACTTAACAACCTCTCTGAACATGGACTGAAAAAGAATTGCCTGCAGTAGGTGTTTTTCAAAATTTTTCTATCAAATGGCTCTTTACGAAGAATGAAGGGATCTGAGTCATGCTTGGAAATCATTTTTTTATTTGCTATCATGCTACTCAGAGAGACTCAGACATGAGAGCAGCTATGTTGTTGAGGTTCAAGACGAAACACGCATTCAGGTTCCTGTTCCCTCTTCAACATTTCTCTGTGTGTGTGAGAGAGAGAGAGAAAGAGAGAGCAGTGGTGGAGCGAGCTACTTTATTTATTTGCTGTTATACTGAGCACTTTTTTTAACTTGTATACTTGAACACCGGCAATGTGTCTTTCTTTAAAAACAAACAAACAAAAAGCAAAAAAAACATCTGTGAGCCATTTTTTAACAGC
>MDSQ01000105.1_pt1 | contig 14995 bp, 8 predicted proteins | sample 1008251 | NCBI WGS metagenome assembly MDSQ01 (sample SAMN05526597, study PRJNA338239) | gut metagenome | isolation source: Hindgut content | host: Naso unicornis | place: Saudi Arabia: Red Sea | collected 2016-05
GTAATGATGTACTTAATAACAGAAAATAACTTAAGCACAAGTATTTTAACTTTCGTATGCGGAACAGTAGGGTCTTTTATCTTATTAAAAACGCTATACTACGCTAATAACAAAAAACAAGAACATATCAATAGTCAGTTTGATGACGAAGACGACATGGAATAAGGAGAGGGGAATAATTATGATGGATTTAGTGTTAACAATAATTATAATAATGGGAATTATGTTGTTTGTAAAATTTAAGTTTGGCAAAGATAATAAAGGGAAATATACTGCCAAACAAATTTATCTTACTTTAGCAGTCATTGGGTTTTGCTATACTTGCATAGGCTGCTTTGTCGCAAACTTATTCCTAGGGTGATTTTGCCATAAAAATACCGACCTCCAAATGATTAGATTTTTAGGTCTAACTATTTGGGGTCAGTACATGATTTTTGTTAATCTCGATATACTAAATTAACAAAAGCAATGGTACGCGCAGGATTATAAATAGCGATTTTCTTATCATTCATAGCCTTATAGCGAATATCATTAAACTGATACATAACGCGACAATCAGTAATAGCGCCCTCAACAGTAGCAAGTATTAAATTATAATCGCGACGCAAAAGGTGAAGTTCAAAAAAAGGAGTTTCCTTAGGCTGACCTAAAATAATATTAATATGCTCAGGAGTTAAATCGAAAAATTTAGAGATATGACGAAGTTTATTCTTAAGCATATGGCAATATTCAGCGACTTGATATTCAAAAATTTCTATCTTTGGATAGTTATAAACTTCCACAGGAGAAGCTAAACTGCGCGCCATAAACGCAAAACGAAAAACTTCAAGGTCTTTGTGAGAATCTAGCAACTGCAAATATATACGAATATTGCCTTTGCTAGGGCGAATGAGGGTGTAACACAAAGAACAAGAATACTCAAGAGCACTAGCAGGAGAGTCTATCGGACCCCCTTCAGTGCCATTCCCAAAAATTTGCCCATGATACCCTAAAACTTCCTTTACTAAAAACAAACTAGATTTAAGACAAGCACAAAAAATATCATCTCCAACTTGCTCACAAATGACTCCATACCGTTCCATCAAAAACATTCTAATACTTAATCGTAACTCATCAGTAGTAATATCTGACGCTGCCATCATACAGCATTCCGTTACACAAAATTATACAACTATTCCAGTTTTATAATTTGTAACGTTCCTCCCTTCTAATTATAAAAATCAAAAACAATTTTAAAGAGGCATCTTAGCCTCTAAATATATAAGTAGTAGTATACCCAAATTTTTGGTAATATATATCAAAAATTTATAAATTTATCAACCGCCCTTGACATTAATGACAAATATGTTATAATGATACACACTGATAGTGGAAAGGAGAGAGAGCATGGCGAAAGATAAGACGGGTTATAAACTAATAGCTCAAAATAAAAAAGCTTATCATGACTACTTTATAGAAGAAACTTTTGAAGCTGGAATGGTTTTGGTAGGAACTGAAGTAAAGTCGATAAGAGCAGGAAGCGGATCTATAAAAGAAAGTTTTATTCGTATTCAAAACGGCGAAGCATTTATTTTTAACATGCATATCAATCCTTATGATAAAGGTAATATATTTAATAAAGAACCGCTACGTACTAGGAAGTTATTACTTCACAAACGTGAAATTAATAAACTAGTAGGAAGCGTGGCTACTAAAGGTATGACTATCGTTCCACTTAAAGTGTATATAAAAGGAAGTTTGGTTAAAATGGAAATAGGGCTAGCAAGAGGTAAAAAGTTGCATGATAAAAGGCAGGATATTGCTAGTAAAGACGTGCGTAGACAAAACGAACGTGAATTTAAGATAAAAAATTTATAACTCCCGGGGGTGCACTGGTTTCGACGGGGGTCGTATATGTAGGGGCAGCCATCCGTAGCGGATCCTACGTTAAAAGCCAACTTTTAAATTAAACGCAGAAGACAATTTTGCATTAGCAGCGTAAGCTGCTAGTCTCCTCTAGCTGACCCGTAGGCTAGATGTGAGGCTCCGACTCTCGCGGGGAACGACTTGTGCTAAGCTTTGCCCACAAGCTGTATCTATGAAGCTACCTAAACTTTGAGTTTGTTGCTAGACGCTTAGTAAGGGGAATACTAAAATATCAACTATGATGGTAGAGACCACAACTTATAGGCTTTCGGACAGGGGTTCGATTCCCCTCACCTCCATTGGTAAAACTCACGAATAAGCATTTTAGCTTGAAAGTTCGTGAGTTTTTTTGTTTGTAATTATTTTTGAGAGTAACTAAGATAATGGCACAATCCTCGAACATATTTTTTTGTACTACTTATTATTAATTGTTAAATGTTATCCCTAATTGAACACTGGGATTTTTATTTGCTAAAGGCAGGGATGCTTGATATACTCATGATTTGTCATTAACCCCAAATTTACTTTTGAAATCAGAGTAGCTACTCACCCAATCAAATTCAATTAATTTTGATACTGCTTCAAAATGTTGCTCCGCACATTTAATTTTGCACTTTTCTACATCCGTTAAATCTCTTTCTTTTTTGTAGGATTTTGTTTCAACTATAAAATATATATTCAATTCATTATTTTCAGAAATATTATCCTTACAAACAATTACCCAATCTGGTGAATAGTTCCCATATGGAGTATCAATTGTAAATCCGCCCTTCTTTAATTTAGTGAACAGAAATATATTATTATCTTTTTCTAAGGCATTTGCAAATTCTTTTTCGCCTTTACTATCAAGTTTATAATACTCATTTAATGCACGTTTTTTATTAAGGTCGGAGGTAAAGCACTTTCCTGATTTTAAATCGTCATGAGTTATAGTATCGACTGCAAATATTTTACTTTCCTGTAACTCATATTCATCAATATATTCATATTCGTACACTCCCTCCGCCTTAGCATCAGTTAAGATCTCCAAAATTTTTTGTGTTACAAAGTCAAGAACATCTTGCCACTGTAATAAGTCTGGTTTATCTAATTGTTGTAAAATACTAAAAATAGACAATCTTGGTAGCATTGTATGATGCATAATATGGTTTACTATGCTAAATTCACTTTTCAGATTTGCATTAATTTCTTTCTTAGTATCTACTAATATAGTATCTTTTTTACTAATTTTATATAACTCTGTATTGCTATACGCTCCTATACCCGATGTAATTTCTAGCTGTTGTAAAACTTGGTAATTACGCAAGTATCTGTTAAGTTCTTTGACACATTTATTAATAAATCCTTTTTTGTTTACGTGGCATTTATATAAGCTCCTTTTACTTAAGTCTTTAGCGATTTGTTTGTATATCCAGTAAAATTCTTGTTCTGATACAAAGGCTCTCATATTATTTTCAACAGGCTTCTTATTTCCATTGGCAATATCAATATGCTTCTTACTTTTTTCTATCATCAGTTCTAAAAATTCAGATTTGATATTAGTTTGATATTTTACCAAAGTGGTATTTGTAAAATTACAAGTCTTTAAAATAGTTTCTAAATCATTTATACTGCTTGTAAGCATATTGTTTGAGTCAATAATATTATTTGCCAAAAGCTCCTCATTTAATATGTGTGGCAAGCTTGGACTAAGTAAATCTTGTGGTATGCTTGCACGTTTTAAGCTACCGGTTAAAATATCTGCGGTAACTTCATTTTTATTAAATTTCATGCTATCATTAAAATCATCCTGTAAAGCCTTTGCAAAAGTTTCATAATTCTCGTTAGCAATAATAGTTAACTCATTTATCGATTCATCTAAACATCTATTGCCTGTAGTATCAACAGGTAACCTTAGCCCCCTGCCTACTTCCTGCTTTTTAGTAATTTCAGAACTAGATACCTTAAGGGTGCATATAGTAAACACGTTAGGATTATCCCATCCCTCACGCAAAGCAGAATGTGAAAATATGAATGCCAAAGGTTCCTCAAACGAAATGAGTTCATCCTTTTTATCTAAAATTAAATCTATACCACGTTCAACGTCTTCAGCGGATTTTGATAATAATGCGTCCTTGTTTTTCTTATACTCAACTTCAACTTCATTTTGCTTTTTATCACGTGCAAAGTACCCCTCTCTCACCTGAAGAACATTAGCGTAATGCTGAAAATATTTAGGATATTTCTTAATTCTATCCTTATACTCTTCGATTAACTCAGTATATTCCTCATCAAATATTACAAAGTACTCACCACGTTTATCTTCAGCCGTATCACTTCTAACTTTATAAACTGCATCTACAAAAAATAGAGTTAATGCCTTAATAGATTGCCCCTTTTCTAAAATATCTAGTTGTTTCTCAATATGACCTCTTATAGCTAGCCTAATCTGATTTCTAATTATTTCATTTTCAGATACTTCTAGGGTAGTGCTCTCACCAATATTTAACTCAATATTTCCAGTAGAGCAATTAATTTGTAAAGGCTTATTTTTATTAGGATTATCAACTATGCTCATACCGTTATATTGACTTAACCCACCCGATAAATCGTATAACGAGGTGTTACCTACTACATCAAATGTTTTAAACTTCACCTCATGCCCCTGAGATTGATACCAGATTTCTATTTTAGCCTTGCATCTATTAAATGATAAATACTTTATGTAACAATCATCCTTATTAACTTTAGTTTTGATGGTCTGCACTCGAATTGTCTTCACCAAGTTTTTCTTATAAGCCATATAAGAATCCAACTTATAAATTTGATTATATAAATTTTTATGTGTAGCAGAATATCGTAATATAAATAACGGCTTTAAATCCTCAATTGCCTTTAGCGTTTGTGATTGTTTCGCTTCTGTTCCCTCCATGCTTTGTGGCTCGTCTATAATTACTATAGGATTAATATACTTAATGTCATTCCATAAAACTTGACCATATTCATTTTCTACTCGTATTTTATTAGTATCCTTGTTAAATGATTGGATATTCATAATGCAAATACTCAAATCTGAACTCTCAACTAATTTAGTATTAATATCACTAATTTTATTACTGTTATACAAAACACTATGCTTAGTTAGGTCAATACCATAAAGTGCTATAAAGTGTTCTTGTAGCTGATTTATAGATTTTTCTACACCTTTACGAATAGGAATACCTGGAACAACAATAATAAATTTTGTTAGTCCATAAGTTTTATACAATTCAAGTATTGTTCGTAAATATACATATGTTTTTCCAGTGCCAGTTTCCATCTCGATAGTAAAGTTATTATTTTTCAAAGCAGTATCTGGAAGTAATCCATTTTCTAATTGCACCTCACGCAAATTTTGTAGTAGCCTAGTATCGGTTACAATAGATTTATTTTGAATTCTACCCGCATTTTCCACTTTATATATTCCATCAATTTCTTTGTCTAATCCAGCAAACAATTTAATGGTTGACTGGATTGCATCTAGTTGGTAATCCAATTTATCATCAAACTGAAATTCTATTTTACTCATACCATACCCCCCTTGCTAAATGAAATCTATTGTATACACCTTTTTTGATACGCCAGCATTTTTTTGTATAAAGTGTTGAAGTCTACGCACGCTTTGCTCTTTCATATCAATATCATCTCTAAAGGCAGAATCTCTAAATAAAAACAGCCTAGGTATAGGATTTAACTCCGATAACGTTTCTATCAAATCCGATGTAATCTCGGTTTCTAAACACACAAGATACAAACTACCATATAAAAATGTACGTGTATATCCTTCTATTAACTCTATCTTTGAGGAAAGCGAGATGTTTTTTTGTTTAAGCATTAATTCATATACAATATCAATATCACTCCACCCCTCAGTGAAGTCAATCTTATCAATATCTATATTTGAAATATCCATATCCAACTGGTTCATAATACTCGGAAAATTCTCTTGATTCCAATTTATATTGGTATCTGCAACCTTGAATACTTTAAATCCTATGTCTGGAATAGACTGAAGTTGGTCACTATCTAAACTAGCATTTTCTAATCCAGACTTTATTTTTTCCCCTGCCCTACGAATGCGTTCCTTTCCTATTTCGCATATATTAGCATAACCTGTGTTGTCTTTGACTAACTCAGGATATTGCACCATAATAAATTTTCGCTTGCCACCATCTTCAGCATTAAGTTGCATTACAGCATGTGCAGTTGTTGCAGAACCTGAAAAAAAGTCCAAAATGATATCATCTGGAGTACTGGAGACCATTTTTAATAATCTGGACATCAATTTTAATGGTTTTTTACCGTTTTTAAACTCAACCGAACCTTCATTTGCCAATTCAGTAGTAGTTATATCCACCCATAAATCACCTAAAGTTATATCTAAATAATCTTTTGCAAATAATAATTGTAATCTAGGTTTCTTTGCTTTTTTGTTAAAATCTCTCTTTGTTATATATATTTTATTTTTAGGAGATTGTACTGCAAACACCGCATTTTGAGTTTTATCTAATTTTGTTAAGGCTAAGGCATGTACTGAATCCGAAGCAGCTGCTCTACAAATTCTGAAAGCATTATTGAATTTCCATTCTACTTGTTCTGATGTGTCATCTATTCCTAATTGATTTAATTTTTTTGATATAGGAATTATCGTAACATTCTTTAATAGTTCATCTATCGCTACTGTGTCCTGAATATACCCCTTAAAGTTACCAATATACTGGTCAATTTTATCGAGCGTTTCTAGAGTAAGGTTTTCTAAAAATAAGTTATATTCCTCATCCCATTTGGCTTTAGGAACTCTTATTTTATTTAAGCCAAGTTTGTTTTTGTTATAAACCAAAATATATTCTTTTAATTTAGGTAGTTTATTAGAATGGGACATTTTTACTCCAGATGCTTCAGACATCTTTACAGTTATCAGGTTAATAAAATTTTCACTACCAAATATTTCATCACATATTAATCTTAAATTTGCAACTTCATTATCATCAATACTGATAAAAATAACCCCATCATCTTTAAGCAGTTGTCTAGCAAGTTTTAATCTAGGATACATCATACTAAGCCAGTCAGCATGATACCTATTTGACGTTTTAGGATTTTGTTCTAGATTCCCCCCGCTATTATCTTTAACTCCCTCAGCTATATCGCTACTAAGCTTGTCCATCTTAAAGTTATCTTTATATATAAAATCATTTCCAGTATTATATGGTGGATCAATATATATCATTTTAATGGCACCATAGTAATTTTCTTTAAGTAATTTCATTACCTCTAGGTTGTCACCTTCAATATATAAATTTTCTGTAGTATTAGGGTTCTTGCTTTCACTTTCTATGTAACTTAATGTTTTTCCTACAACTCCTTCTTGCCAAATTCTCTTGGCCTTTTGCTTTCCAGACCAGTTTAAACCATATCGTTCTACTTCCTTAACTTCTCCTAATTCAGCTCTTAGTTTATCAAAATCAATCTGCCCATTAATAACAACTGAAGGAAATAACTCCGATAATTGTTTAATTTTATCGTCAATTATATTCCTGTTTAGATGATTACTCATAGTGCTTACCTCCTAAAATCTATAGTATATAACAAGTTATAATTTTATTTATATACTGTAAACAATTTTCATAACATAATTCACTAATTAAAATCATTTAATTTTTATAAGTCAATGATTAAATGTAAGTTAAATTATTATTTGTATTATCTATATATGTAAGCTTATGCTTTAATTTTTTAAATATAACTTATAATTATTAAACTATAAAATTCTGGAATTACTAGTCGAAGGTTACCCCCTATCACACTACCAAAGTATTAAACCAGTACCTTAATGTAAGATTTAGAGAAGACATTAAAGAGCCATCAAGCCTAATAGAAATAGTATAACAATATAAGGGAACGCACACAGGCGATAGTTGTGGTAAAATCAACCCCCTACCAATGGAGGATTTCACCATAACGCATCACCTCCATTTTTTGTCACTCGCTTGCGAGTGTAGATGGAAAAAACATTGGTAAAACTCACGAATAAGCATTTTAGCTTGAAAATTCGTGAGTTTTTTTGTTGCGTAAATTTACAGTATTAAAATATAATTTTAATGAAATCCACGAACTATATCTTAGTTATAATTATCTAACATTTGCCGAATAGTATCTTTCATGTCCTCCCTAAATTCTTCTGGAGATAATATTTCTAAATATTGAGCCTGACTTAAAAGCCACATTTTAGCACTTTTACTAAGAACGTTAGCTTTCACAATAGCCTTATTGCCATCATAGCACATAACTTCAGAGTTAGGAAACTTATCAAGTATTGCTTGTAGGGATTTCCCCCAAAACTTAAATGTTATTGTTAACTTAATGTCTTAAATGCTTCACCGTTATGAACTAATTCCTTAAATATAATATTAATTTAGATAATATTTATCCTAGGTCGGAATATAATAAGGAATAACTAAATTTTCTGGAACTGTTAATTTAATATGTTTTTTTGATACCCAGATGCAGCACCCCCAGTGAAGAAGGATCGCCTTAGTATTTATTACTATACAGACCGTTTTCATAGTTAAATTAACAGGGCCAACTTGTTGTGTAGGAGGTAGTTAGTATGAATGAATCTATCGAGTCTATATATACGTTAGGAGACTATTATTATTCAAAACAGAGTTATGCAGATGCAGTTCAGCTGTATACAGAAGCTGCGAAGCAGGGGCACGTACAAGCACAATATAAGTTGGGGGTTTGTTATGCAACTGGGACAGGTATAAAAGGAGATTCTAGGTTAGCAGTAAAATGGTATTTAGAGGCTGCAAAGCAGGGGCACGTACAAGCACAATATGAGTCGGGAGTTTGTTATGCAACTGGGGCAGGTATACTCCCAAGTTTTAAGTTAGCAGTGAGCTGGTATTTAGAGGCTGCAAATCAGGGACACGCACAAGCTCAATATGAGTTGGGAGTTAGGTGCGAATTTGGACATGGAGGCCGAGATTGCAAGAAGTCAGCAGTGAGCTGGTATTTAAAGGCTGCAGAGCAGGGGCATGTAAAATCACAATATAATTTGGGAGTTTGTTATGCAACCGGTACAGGCATAAAACGAGATTTTAAGTTAGCAGTGAAATGGTATTTAGAGGCTGCAAAGCAGGGGCACGTACAAGCACAATATAATTCAGGATATTGTTATGAAAATGGTATTGGTATACAGAAGGATGATAACCTAGCAAAATTGTGGTATTCACGTGCTGAGGATCAGGTAGGTTACGACTATGACTACAACTACGACTACTGCGAAATGATGCAGTTACGCCGGGTTGCCGAGGTTGTAAATGAACAGCCACAAATACCAGATGAATACCGTGGTCGATATTTTTATCATATTACACACATTGATAATCTAGATTCAATAATAAAACATGGGCTACTATCAACAAATGAAAAAAATCATAGACAGATACATCATCATAACATCGCAAATGAACAAATACAAAACCGAAGAAGAGATATGGAAGTACCAGTAGGACTGGGGGGGGCAGTACATGATTACGTACCATTTTATTTTGCACAAAGGACTTCAATGTTTTTAAGTGTAATTAAAACAAAAGCAGTAGACCAGTATGAAATGATCATAATAGCAATATCAATAGACAAGTTATTAGATTTACCAGCAGTATTTACGGATGCAGCAGCAAGTACTAATGAATCACCGAAATTTTATTCACATCTAGGTAATTTAAGTAATTTAAACTGGGAATTAATAGATTCGAAAGACTGGGGAAGCAATAACGAAAGGGAAAAGCAACAAAAAATGGCAGAAGTATTAATACATAATCAGGTACATATTAATGACATAGCATACTTTAGAACCTTTGATGATAGAGCAAGGCAAAGGATAATAGAAAAATATATGAAATATAATTTAAATGCTCCTCATATTGACATTAACCTATACCATTATTATAGCAAATTTATGATAGGAAGGCCTAAGGAGAGTTTAATTACTGGGCCTAATGAATTGCGAGCTAAATTCGAGCAACTTATAGAAAATATAGTTAAAATGCAGGATGGATCAAGAAAAAGATTTTATAGTATATTACATATGGTAGATGAAATAGAAAATAATTTTTGTGTGCTACCAGAACTTAAAGAAATTGATGACTTAATAACCTCAAATGTATTACATACTAAAACAGTGGGCAGGCATACATTGGCAGTGGTAGATAATATCGATAAGTGTAACATCTCGGGTCGAACATTTTCAGAGCCAGATGAAACGATACTTAAATTAGCCGCATATTTGCATGATATTGGGAAGGGGCCGATGATTAAATGGAAATCTGGAAAGCAGCAAGCATATGATGACCATCCTGCTGATGCAATACCAATGTTACAAAGAATCTTAACACAAGAAGTAACATTAATTACAGTTGAGGAAGTTAGAAAAATATGTTTATTAGTAGTTTACCATGATTTAATAGGGGGAATACTACAAGGTAGTAGAGATAGAAATGAATTACGTGAGTTAGGGGTGTCTTTAAATGAAATGGATTTGTTGATGACTTTAAGTTTAGCAGATGTCCAAACTATAGATAGCAATTGGTTCATAGCGATTGAAGAAAAAGCGGGAGAAATTTATACACTTATAGTGTGATAAAAAACGATTATTACATATTTTAGAGGAACTGGAAATTCATATAGCACTGTTAAAAACAATGAGTTTAATAAAAAGATACTTGGTGATGGCTTTAGGAACAAAGGAGTGTTAAGAGTTTTTGATAATTAAAGAAGTTGTAGGTATTTATGATAAAGGCGGTTGATGGGATGAGGACGAAATTAATATAAGAACTAAACTACTTACACAAGAATTTTTAGCAATTTGGTAGTTATATGATTTTACCTAGAATCCCTGAGTTAGTTAATAATAATCTAGTTCATCCATCTTTCCAATACTTAAACTTGACTGTGATTACCAGGTTAGCAAATAAAGAAAGAGCATTTTTGTCCTGAGGTAAATAACTATCGAGGATTTAACCCTGATGGATCACCTATATTTTTTGTCACTCCATTTGCGCGTGTGGATTGCAACGATTTGAAAAACTCACGAATAAGCAATTTAGCTTGAACGTTCGTGAGTTTTTTTGTTGCGTAAATTTATAAATAGATAATGGAAGATAAGCTAATCCTCGAAATATAATATGATGTAACTCATGGGTTTTTCTTTTAGAAGACGCTTCATGTATAAGAGATATGCAGATAGGAGCATTTGGAGTAGGATTTTTTAAGGTGGTAGTGTTGAATTAAATTTTATCAAATGTTATACTATAATCAAAAAGGAGTTTATTATGATTGAGTTGAGTGGAAAGTATAATACTGCAAAAGTTTTTACGGATAATATTGATGAAGGTGCTGTTGGTCAAATAATTCAACTGTGCAACAACTTGGTCTCTTACGGTAGTAATATTGCTATTATGCCTGATGTTCATGCTGGCAAGGGCTGTACTATTGGCACAACTATGACTATTACGGATAAAATCGTTCCCAATTTGGTAGGGGTTGATATTGGCTGCGGGGTTAATGTTGTGCCTATTACTGTGGCTGAGGATTTTGATTGGATTAAGGAGCTTGATAAAACTATTAGAAAAATAATACCTTCTGGCACACGTGTGCGTAATAAGCCACATAAATTTTTGGAAAATATTCCACTATATGACCTTAGGTGCATTGACCATGTTAATCTGTCTCGTATAGAAAAATCTGTTGGCACTTTGGGTGGTGGCAATCATTACATCGAGGTGAATTATGATGAGCTTGGCCGTTATTATTTGACTGTACATTCGGGTAGTCGTAGTCTTGGTAAGGAAGTTGCTGAGTTTTATCAGAATAAAGCGTATAAGATACTTAACGATACAAAATCGCTTCAAGCTCAAGAAATTCAAGATGCTGTTCGTCAGTTGCAAAAGTCTAACCAAACTGGGCGTATTGAGGCTGTTATTCAGGAGATTAAAGATAAGTATACTAAGGTGATCAAGCTCGACAAGCAACTGGCTTACTTGCAAGGCTCGGATATGGAAGATTATTTTCATGATATGCTTATTGCTACTGAATATGCTTACTGGAACCGTTCTGCAATTACTCACGATATTATTCATAGTCTTGTGGGTCGTATTGATTATGCTCCTGATGATTGGGCTTATTCAGCTTTTTCTTGTGTTCATAATTATATTGATTTTGGGGCGGGTATTCTTCGCAAAGGTGCTGTTTCTGCTCAGGATAATGAACTGATTATTATCCCTATTAGTATGCGTGATGGGAGTATTATTGCTGTTGGCAAGGGTAATCCTGACTGGAATTATTCTGCTCCTCATGGTGCTGGTCGCCTTCTGAGTCGTTCTTCTGCTCGCAAAGAAGTTTCGCTAGCTATGTTTGTTGAGTCTATGGATGGTATTTTTACTACTTCTGTTAATAATGCTACTATTGATGAATGTTGTTTTGCTTATAAGGATATTGACGAAATTTTAACTAATATTGGTGATACTGTTGATGTTATTCGTGTTATTAAACCTATTTATAACTTTAAATCTAGTTACTAATCCAAGTTGGAGCTTGAAAATATTGACTGAAGCGGACTTATGTGTCCGCTCTGTCTACCATATCTGCAAATTTATCTGTTGCTATAAACTGTACTCCTAATGATGAAAAATGTTCGTGTCCACACTGGATTTTAGCTCGTTCAGTTGCTCGCAAACTTTGTCCCAATATATTTCCTTTTGTTTCTACAACAAAATATATTGATTCTTGCCCTTCATTATCTATAACCACTGCCCAGTCTGGATTATAACTTCCCAAAGGGGTTTGGATTTTAAACCAATTTGGCAACTTTGTATATAATTTAATCTGTCCCTCATTCTCGCATTGAGCAGCAAAATCTTTCTCGACATCCGAGTCGTATACTATGTGGTCATATACCGACTTGTTACTTTCCATCAAATTTTTGTCTATATATCCTAGCAACTCTTGAGTCTCAAACAACTTTTGCTCATAGCAGTCACCAACTTTAGTGTATTTTATCCCGTCCACAATTGCTACTTGCATAGTTGCACTTAAGATTTTTGCCACTTCGTCCATATATCGTTGTGCATTTATCTTAAACTGCTCCAGTGTTCCACTTTGAACTAATATTTCGACAAGCGTATTTCGTGTTAAATCGGTTTTATTTTGCAAAAATGTCAGAATATCTGGCAAAGTCACTTGGCTTATGTCATCAGCTACTACTACGGTCTTAGTTTGCGTAGTTTCTATTCCACTGGCTTCAAATTCTAGCTTGGCTTTTTTGTATACCAATTTAGCTGTGCTTACATTTAGCTGCAATTTTAATTCCTTGGCACAGCACTCAATTAATTTGTTCGTATCAAAATTCACTGAGTATATTGTTTTATGCTTTATCTTATTCCACAGTTGCTTAAACTCTTCGCTTAGATACACTTCATTATTTAACTTCACAACTTGTTTGGTCGCAAAGTTATTACAATTAATCTTGCCACAAATTTTCTTAGTTCGCTGGGTGATTTCTTCACGCACTGACTCAAATTGTGATGGAATTTTTAATGCATTGTCACTCAAATCTTTCCTTAGAATATCTGTTACTTTGTCAGCTTTTGTAATATATTCATGCTCCTTAAATGCTGTGTATACTTGCATTGACGCAATTACATCTAGTCCGTTTATATTTGCAAAACTGTTTTTCTCAATAACTCCGAACTTTATCCCTTCATCTGCTTCAACTTCTAGTTGCAAACTTTGTGCAAACGATTCATAACTTTCATTTGCCATTACTGTTAATGTATTCACTTCAAACCCGTGCACTCGTTCCCCTTGTTGATTTACGCATAATCTTAAGCCACGCCCAATTTCTTGACGCTTTTTTATATCTGATTTACTTTCATTCAATGTGCAGATTTGGAATACATTCGGATTGTCCCACCCTTCTTTTAGTGCTGAGTGAGAAAATATAAACCTTAGTGGCTCATCTACGCTTAGCAATCGTTCCTTATCTTTCATTATTAAGTTATACGTATCTGCATCAGCCAAAGTTTTCCCTGTTGTATCTTTTAGTCCTGCTTTTTTATCAACGGCAAAATATCCTCCATGTACTTTCTCCACATCAGTTTCAAGTGCTAATGACTGATATTTCTCCAGTTGTATTAATTCCTTATATGCTTGCTCAAATATTATCGCATATTTTCCTTTGCCTTCGTCCTTTCTATAGTTTGCCACTTTATCTATAAAGAATAGGCTTAGCACTTTGATTCCTTTATTGATATATCGCAATTCTTTATCCAGGTGCTCTTCTATCGTTTTATATATTTGTTGAATTTTTATAGTTTCCTCTTCAACTGTTCCAATTGCTTGTTTTAGCTGAAGAACTTCGGGGCGTTTTGTAAAGCTTAAACTTTCTTTGCCTTTTATGCAGCTGATGTCTCCTACTTCGTAATCTGTATACACTTCTCTACTATTTGACTTTTCGTACAGGTCTATGCCTTTTTCTACTGTGACTACTTTTCGTGTTATTTTTCCTTTGTTTTGTATATCCATTTCTAGTCTTGCGGTAATTTTATTGTTTTTGTTGCTTACGGACATTAGTTTGATATATGCTTGATTGTGCGAATTTGTTGTTTCAAATCCTGCTACTTCAATTTGTTTAACTAGCTCCATTTCATATGCGTCTATTGCATCAAGTTTATATACTGCGTGATTTTTTTCTTTATGTGTTGCTGAATAGTTCACTATGCACATTGGGTTTAGCGATGCTATTGCTTCTTTTGCTTTTGTTGTTGTGCTTACGCTTTGTGGCTCGTCGATTATTACTATTGGGTTGGTTTCTTTTATTAGATCAATTGGCTTGTTTCCGCTTAGTTTGTCGTTGTTTCTGTGGATTATATTGGCTTTTCCTTCGTTTTCTTGCTCTTTAAAACTTTTGTTGAATGCATCTATGTTTATTATCATTATTTGCAAATTCTCGTTTGTCGCAAAATTTCTTACTTGCTCTAAGTTACTGCTCTCGTACACGAAGTAGTCA
>MDSQ01000106.1_pt1 | contig 14974 bp, 8 predicted proteins | sample 1008251 | NCBI WGS metagenome assembly MDSQ01 (sample SAMN05526597, study PRJNA338239) | gut metagenome | isolation source: Hindgut content | host: Naso unicornis | place: Saudi Arabia: Red Sea | collected 2016-05
GTGTGACATTTCTATATGATACATGCAAAGTATGAATTTGGTGTTATAAAGGCGACTACTGCTTCAACATACAAACTGAAGCCTTTTGTGCAGTGCAACATCTGACTGGCTGGGAGGAGGATGAAGAAGATGCAAGGTGAGTAAATGTAAACTGTGCATGAGGCACAAATCAGGAGTATTGTATTACAGTCTTGAAAAAACGTCCTCATTCCCGCTTATAAACTCTGGTGCAGATGACATCCCCAGCAGTCATTGTCTGGAAGAAAACATCGACAAAGGGAGAGTTTTAGCCATTTTCTAATAAGACACTCATTGTAAACGGCTAATAATTGGTAGCTAATATCTGTATTACTTTTCAGGAAAAATTTACTTATACTTTATTGATTGAAAGCCATGATTAAGAACTTTGTTTGGGGCACAAGGTTCTGATACATGACACATTTTACCTCCTTCATATAACATTTATTTGGACTTAGTTGGCTTTTCAATACACTTTTTCAGAAGAAAAATGATTAAACTGTCACTTGGCTGTGTTTTGCTTAGGAGCAACAAAGAAAAAGCGAGTTTCCTGTTCATCTAGAGACATGACTCCGGACACACACTGTTCACATCTTGTTTTACATCAGATGAATTAATTCTATTAGAGTTAATATTAGATTTTATTTAGATGTGTCAACGATGTTTACATCCACCTTGTAGCCATTGTGACAGTGATTCAGGGGCACTTCAGTAGTTCTTTTCACCAAGTTGCTCTCAAAAGTTTCTGAGATTTAGAACAATTAGGCTGAGGTGAAGAATTTTATTTTTTCAAATCGACAGTTGGCAGTTATAGTCTACAAACAGGCTCACAACATAATTCAGCATTTTAAATGGTCCAAATCTTTGGTTAAACCCCAATTAACTGCAAACGTTGAGACTGTTGACACTATATGTGTGTGTTTAGTGCTAATTAGCAAATGTTAGCATGCTAAAAATGCAAACTAAGATGCTGACTGTGGTAAACATTGCAGCTGCTTAACACAATAATGTTAACATTTTCACTGTGAGCATGTTAGCATGTCAGTGTTAGCATTTAGCTCACATCCTTGCAGTACACAGTGTCACAGAGCTGCTAGCATGACTGTAAACTCTTGTTTTTCCAATTCATAAACTTAAAGTCTTTCTTTATAACTCATAAATTATTAACATAAAGCAGCAGTTAATCATTTTAAACCAAATCTTTTGTAAAGGGTCTTCACATTTTATTTTGCACTGTAAAGTTCTGCATTATATTACCTTTTTAAATCTGATAGGCCTACTCTCTAAACTCATGTATTACACAGAATAATTACCAGTATCAGTTCTCCATCATTGGTCAGCTCTCGGGTCCATGACGTCTTGGGTCCATCTCCTTTCTGTAAAGTCTGTTCACAGCTGATCTTGCTGTCTGTTTCCCACTTAGGTAAACTCTGCAGGAATTCATTTAAAAAATACATAAAACGAAACTGACATCATTGAAGTGCTTTGGACTCAGTGATGTTACAGCAAAGTTTGTGTTTTTTCATGCTTGGCACTCAGCATCAAACATTTTTATAGCCTGTCAAGAACAATGTCCATCATCACTTTTTTCTCAGCATGAAGAAATGAAGAACAGATCCATGTACTACCACAAGGATCGACTCTGAAGTTGCAAAGAAATGATTTCCATATGTTTCCTCTGGCTAGCTATGCCGTCCTTGGCCAAATGCTGGTATGCGTGTATTGACATTATACAGGAATGCTACATGGGATGTTGAGGGATGCGTACCGTGCAGGGACGTCCATCCACCGTGGCCTCATTGAAGGACTGACCCACGGTGAAGGAGACGTGGGTAGTGCGGACGCTCGTCGATGTCTTGATGGACAGACTCTCTCCTTGCTGAGTGATTTCCACTGTCGGGCTGGAGGCCGCTGCCACCGCAATCTTCCTCAGGAAAACATTCACACCTGTTCACACAAAAAATGTTGTGCCTGTGAATTAATTATTTAAAACTTTTGTGGGTCCAGAATGATTATTTGTTTCCTTTTGCCTGAGGTGGCCAAAGACCTCTGATTAAATATAACAACGTTGGTACCATGTGGTAACTCTGTGTCTTCAGTGAACAAGATTCTCTGTGGTGAGGGTTTGAAGCTGTTACGACCTTTAAAGAACTACCTAAGTATATCCAGGTTATGAATGCAATGCTTTTTGGCAGCCTAAACAAGTCTTTGCTGGTGCATTGCAACATAATTAAAAAATAAAAATAAAAAGTTCATTATGATAAATATCTTAGTTTTAAGTTGCTGCACGCTGGCTTTTTAATCTAATAAAAAAGCATTGGAAATTAATCTAAGACCTTCATGCACATGTGATTTGTACTTCATGGGTTTCAAAATGCAACACCACTGGTGTGGCCTTTCAAACCGCTAATTACTGTGACATTGTTAAAGACATATTCTCATCACAAATCTCCAATGAAGCTGGTGTGATGCTGGTTAACCGCGCTAGTTCAAACTGTTTCCCAAAGTAAATGACGTTAGTGAAGGGCAATCTTTCACAACTTTTCTATGATCTTGTAAAGCGATGAACACTGAAAATACATAATAGCTCTGTCAGGCTTTGATCACAGTCCGTTTTAACAGCGCTGCTTGCAACATCGCACATGTGGCAATGACTAACATCTTAACTTCACTGACTTATATTTTACTCCGCTCTAACATTTGATGAAACTTTTAAGACATCATTTGACATGTGATTGATGCATGGACACAATTTTGCTCCTGCTATCCCCAACAACAACTCATACATGAGCAAGAAGACTGAAAAAGGTGTTCTGCATCTCTTTATGGTAGTTTTCATCTCTTCATAGCCAATATCGAGTTTTGTAGAGCTCTCTGTGGTCGTTTTGTATCTTAAAAACCTATAAGTCTTTTTGTGAGTCTCTGCTGTTGTTTACATTTTGCATCTTTCTGTGGTTTGTTTTGAATCTCTTTGTCAATTAATGTCTCTTTATGGTTGTTTGTTTCATTGTGGTCCTTTGTTTCTTTGTGGTCATTTTGTGTCTTTGTTTTCCCTTTCTTATTTTCTGGCTTTGACCCAGGCTCTCGCTGACCCCTAAATTCCATGGGTATCTAGTGATTGGCCCGTTCTTTATTTCTACTATTAAATTTATTTAGCAAGAGAAATATAACAGGCTTTTCAACAGAGAGTCACAAAACCTGTGGAATAAATGGACCGATGTGCAAAATACTACTTGGTTGATGGGATAAATAACTTATATCAACATCTACAGTATGTGCTGCATTGGTAGAGGTGTGATGCAATGTTTAATAAATGTAAAAAAATTTAAAAAAGACAGAAAAATCTGCAGTTTTTCTTATATTCTTGTTAGACAGAACGGCTTCAAGAGGATCAAGACCACCCTGCAAATCTGATTCAGTTCTGGCCACATTTGCTCATGGAGTGATACTAATGATGTGGTACTAACACACATACACACGCACACACACACACACATGCAGGGGCCTAGACTGGCTCAGAGAGGCCCAGGGAAATGAGGGAAAGTCAGTCTCAAAGCCGGCTGGCTGCTGGGGCCCATGTCAAGGCTTAGTTCCGTTTACACTGGCTCTAATTACAACCGCATGAGGAGGACCCTGCTTCAGATGAGTCTAATCTAACATTCCACCACAGGCTATTTGTCTTCAGATTTTTAATGGATGCCACTGGCTGGCCCTGGCCTGACCTCACTCTCTCCTGTTCTGTCTTACAACTGAAGTCCATGCAGCCTCATATAGTTAACAAAACCAGTACTCCCAAGAACAGAGTGCATCAGGCCAGACGGAACAAACCAATTTACCCGCAGAGCCACTTCAAACCACTCTGGTTCTCCAGCTGACCCCTAAGCCAAGTGGATTTCCAGTTGATAATGCCCCTGACAACATGATTGGCAGGTCTTTGTGCAGGAGATGCTTCCCTTTCCCTTCCCTTTTCTTTTTTGCATTTTAACAATGCAGGTGAATGGTTGATGATAAACCAGATAACAATACACCGCTTAACTCTAATCTGGTGTAGAAGTTTGCATAGTTTTTGCATGGAAAGCATTTTTATTTCAAGGTGGAACCACTGGATGCAACTCTGTCTTGTGTGGGAACACTTTAAAGCTTTACTGGAGATTTTCTGTAAGCAAATTAAACAGGTTGACTTATTTTACATGAAATGCCTCAGATTGGCTACATCACTCACCCAGTGCTTTCAAAAGTTCCTCGAAATTTTCCGACGACTTCATTGTCCATTTCCCTGAGAAATCTGCAACTTTCTTCTCCATTACGATGCAAGCGCACGCAGCGACGTCTTTTGCAGATGAGAAGCGTGAATGCGGTCGCTCCGGTTAGTGTCTGTCTGGCTGTGCCTCTCCGTTAACCGGTTTGTGAAGCCGTCTCCTCTGCCCGCATCTGCCCCTGCAGTGATTGGCTGACAACGCGCCTGGATGCTGGTCCAGCCAATGCAGAGGCCGGTGACAGGGAGGGACTTTCCCCCTTTGGTTCTAACTGTTGCCTGCACCTCTGTCAGCATGGTGAAAGATTTGGATACGAGCTGGAAAATGCACTTCCAGTAAGAGCTTTGATATGAGTGAGCAGCTCGGATATTAAGGAAAAGTGCTAATTGGTTTCTTCTTCTTCTTCTTTGTCTCTTGATCCTCCCAGGTATTTGATAGGCAGGCTAAATAAGTAGGCCTCATCAATGAAAAGTAGGCTAGATTCAACTTTTTATTTAAAAAAAAATATCAATAATAATAATGAAATACATGTAATAAACGACCTGAAACCGTGTGTTAAGTTCTAAAATGTGGAATGTGAAATAAGATATCACAGTGAATGTGTTCAGCTCCAGAGGGGGGTTTAAAGCTGGTAATGAAAGAGCAAAAAGATAAGACACACAGCTGGAGGCATCCAGCAGGACAGAACAATCAGTGTTTTCACTCTACAATTAAAATGCGAGAGGAAGGAGTCACATCGCTGTAGTTTTAATTCATTATGATCAGAAAGCACAAACACTAGAGGCAATTTCAGCTGTTTCACTCACCCGACACTGACTCATGTTGCCATCTCATCCTGTCTTTATCTCAGTTGGACAGTGTGAGGTTACATGTCTTTAGTGCTGTGTGTTATTATTGTAAACAAACAGAGACACAAGACAGCTGTTTACCTCCTCCTTAGGTAAGGAGTGACAATGCACACAAGACTACACTTTGCTAATGCTGAAATCTTTTAGCTCTGACTCACCTTTTTACATAGTTTTTGTACATTTGCTTATTTGCATATTACATTGTATAGCTAATAACTCAATTACAAACTCAGGAATTGCTTTTGTTGCAAGAAATGATGAAGATTCCGTTTTTCTGCTGTATTACTGTGCAGAGTCGAGCTGAATTAGGTTGGACTGGATTCAAATACAATGGTTAATGAGTGACATTGTTAATTAGCTAATTGAGAAATTACTGTTTCTCTCAAACTTAGTTTGGTTTCAAGTTCAAGTAGGCCTGGTTGATATTACTTTTATAGCATAATCGTGCCAAAACAGAGCGAGCATCTAGGCATGTAACTTATGATAAAATGATTTTTAAAGACATAAAGAAAGCAAGAAAGAAAGAAATACAGACGTAATATAACAAAGGAAACATTAGTCTACTGACAGCTACACTGGGAAACACATAAGAAAGGTCAAAGATCGTGTGGAAGCACTAACGAAACTGTATGAGCAGTTTTTCATAAAACACAACAAATTCAACAATAGAGGTTCAAATTCTCATTTAAATAATATTCAATAATCAATAGCCTAGTCAATATATACGCAAGATATTGTAAAAAAATATGTTGTACATGTAACTGTTAAAGACAGGCTGTGAAATTAGTTACATTGTTTGTCCTTCATGGAAAAAAAGCAGTGAAAGATCAACCTTGCCCATGGGAAGTACAACACTTATTGTAATTGTAACACCAAATTAAACAGTTACCCTTACATTACATTAGCAAAAATGTTAGACGAATTGAAAAAACACAGAAAGTCAGAATAAACGACTCAAATAAATTTTGTTTCCTCCTTTCAGTTACTGTCAAGTAGATTTGATATGATAATAGCACCCAAAGAGGAATAAAACTCTTAGTGAAAACTGATTTTTCTTGGGCTGACGACTCTCTTTCTGTTCTTTCTTTCTCCCACTACACACACAAACGTGTTCACACACACTGCCAAGAATATTTCATCAGAGCTGGATCAGAGGAGATGTCTTTGGAAACATGATGCAGTGTATTCACCCAACAAAAGGAGTCACAATGTTATCTGTGCAGGTCGTCTCTAAGCATTCCTCCCTGTGGCACCGTGCAGCTACCATACCTATAGAGTTACAGCAACATAAGAATTAACTTCATCAGGTACTTTACAAAGGACAGAATACATAAAAGCACTTTTGAATGCAAATTAGACTTTCATCCAGACCAGAATTCACCGCTGGCTGACCTCAGACTGAGACACACAGAGGACAACAGCCGCTCAGGGATTAGAAGAAGAAGAGGAGAATGGCCTTGATGAAAGGGTAACACTGGACACCCCTGTCCCTGTTGCTGCTACAGCCGATACAGTTTCATAAATCCGTGAATGCCCGAAAAACTATCTCCCTCATACATAACTATAATTGCTGTTTAGTTCCCTTTATTTTTTTCTGTTGATTTAGTTGCTCACTCTTTCATTTATTTAGGTGCTAATTTAAACCAATGTTTTCATGAAATTTTGCCACGATGACAAAAATGTTGTTTTATGTGAGCTGGAGAGATCTGAAAAACCAAACACAAGAGTTTTGAGCAGTATTGGCTATTAAAAGGGTCATTAAGAAAAACCTTAAAATTTTATTTAAAAGATTATAAAACAAAAAGCGACCAATCAATAATTTGATAAATCTTTCCAAATAAAAAAATAAAGAAAAATCTCTACAGGTCATTGGTTAAATGAGCATTGAATTGAGTAAAGCGTCACCTAGCGTTGATTTATATGCTTGCCATCCGGAACTTTAATCGTGAGATGTTTCTCCCCGGTTAGTGAAAAAGTAAGCACCGGTCTCATCATGTCGAGGCACCTTCGTTTCCTAGCGCGGACCGTGATGGTTCAAGGTGGCGACGTGGATGCGGCGTACAAGACTTTAAACAGGTGACGCGCACGTATTTACGATACAATATACGATCAAATTTATTGTAAATCTGTGAGTGATGAGCTAACGTTAGCTTAGTTATCGTTAGCCTTCCGCTCAATGTCATGAAGCTGCGGCTGCGCAGTAGCGTCAGTCCTTCCATGGAGTAAATGACGTTCATTTTGATGTTTTGATTTTTATTTGAATAGATGGATAGATGATTTTAGAGATTTCCTCACAAGCAAGGGTGGATAATAACAACGGAAATACTACATTAAATTGCATACAGTGTGCAGCAACATGATCAGTACGTGTTAACGGTGCTGAGTGCGTTAAACATTTAGTATTTCTTTTCTAACAGAGCTCCAATAAGCCAGATATTGTGTACCTGTATTGTCCATTCAAAAATTCATAATATTCTATTTTAAGTGGAGCATTCATTAAGGCATTAGCAGCAAACAGAGAAACCCAATCGACAGAGAATAATTAGAACTTAAAATTGGTGGTCATAACTTAATGAATAAAACATGTCAGATTCTGTGTCTTTTTAGAAGGAAGAAGTGACTGAAATGCAGATATTATTTAGAAGAAAGTGCCATCATGAAAAAAAGGCTTCCTAATGTAGGCATTTTTAAATACAAATGTGTCCAGAATAAAAATGAAGTCATAAAATTGTGAAAACAAAGACTGAATCACATTTTACAATAATGAGTTTAATTAAAAGGGACTTTCAAAGCATGTACAGGCTGCTTCCTGTTCAAAGTCTCTGAGTGAAAGCAGGAACCTGCTTTGATGTTTAAATGTACTGTATAAATTATTAAGCTTATTCAGAATGAATACATTTAAAAGGGCTGGTTGCCAGTTCGTTGCTTTATTATTTCCATTTACGTGTTGATCAAAGTATCTTTAATGCGGTCCAAGTCCCAGTTATTGACACATTTTCTCTACATACTTCAGGCTCCTGACTCAAGATGGCATCATTGACACAGTGAAGCGGAAGCGCTACTACGAGAAGCCGTGCAGAGAGCGACAGCGGAAGAACTTTGAGAACTGCCGGCGGATCTACCACACAGAAATGGCCAGAAAGATCGCCTTCATCTCCAGGACAAACAGAGAGGATCCCTGGCTCGGCTGCTGATGAAATGGAGTTTGATGAAAGGGGATGTTATCAACTGACTGGTTGGGATGGGGCCAGCAAAATGGAAGGAAGAGTCAAGATCGAAACCAAAATGTCTGTGTCACATCTGAATGGACTCTGGAAGTACTGAGAAAACTTGCTGTTGCGTTTTTTCCACAATAAAAGGAAGAAAATGTTTGTAGTCGTGCATTCACTGTCAAGTCAAGAATGGACTTTTCTTTTTTTCTCACAAAATTCAACATAAAAAGTGCAATGCTTGTACTTGGAGGGAAGTGTCTCTTGTTGTCATTCTTGGTTATAAAGAGCAGATTAATGAATGCTTGATGGATGACATCTTTTGTTTTAAATCTTTCCACACTATCTTACAGTTGAAAAGGCTAATAAATATGAGACATTTTCTCAAAAGTCCTGTGAAACTTATCGCTGGTAAACTAATAATGTCAACAAAGATGTGTGTAGTGTGCAGCATAAAGGTAAATTTGGCCACATAAAAACTTTGCAAGTTGTTGCATGTGAATTTATTTACTGGGGGAAAATTCAAAGAACGCAGCAGATGTTTTTGTGTGAATGCCGTCACAGCTCAGCAGCAGCAGCTCACTGCTAATTAACCGAAGGTCAGTCTGGCACAGTGTGGCGTTAATGTCCACTGATGGTTTCGGCCATCGGCCACAAACTCTGCACATCTGTCCAGACCTCGTGTTTCACCACAGGGAGGTTTGAAAGTGAGCACTCACTCTTGCTGAGCTCACACGGGGGAAGTTAAACACTTGCGCCAGGCTCATTTGTCTGGGAGGTTAGCAGGTCACCAATGAAGAATCAATTATTTTGGACTGTGAGAAGTTTCCACTAGAACTACTTTATGATTAACAAATAGTCCCCATTAAGAAACTGCTGACTGTGCAGTGTTTTCAGATCAGCCAGTGTGCTCCCGTTCATTTGTCAGTATAAAATTTTCACGCTCTGAACGCCGTGTCTCTGTCAAGAACTGAACAACCTGCGTAGATCTGTGTCACTTGTAATCCAAATACACCAGATTGTGCAGCCAGCGTCAGTGAGCGGTAATATGATTGTGAAATGCGCAAATGTTTTTTTTGGCCCCTCCCCAGCGTGCATACTCTAAACAGGCAGACACACACGAATGCTCCCTTATCACTGGCACGTATCAACTGCAGGGTTTCCAGAATTTCAAACATCTGATCATTCAGTCCATCTATCGGGCCACTTGTCACACCTGAAATTGGGCTCAGGAATTTGCTTAAAATGCCTGTTTATTGTCTTACAGATATTATTAGCAACATGATAAAGCAAACATACGCAGGTTGAACATGTGCGTCTTTAAAGTCACAGTAAATTCAGCCCTCAGCTGTTTAAGCATTCACACTTCCGCGCATTGAGCTATTAATACTGGTCACTACTGTTCACATTGTTTATCAGCTGATACTGGCCGCTGCTGTTTGCTTAGTGACAGTATATGTGCTGCCCAAAACCAAACAAACAAACAAAATGCAACTAATTGTTGTGATTCAAACCTTAGGATCATGCATCAAGCCTGTAAATGATACCAAGAAGCCCCTGTCAGGAGTGATGCTATCTTCTTTTAAAAGGACAAAACTGGTCTGTTTATTTGCATGGGGACCAGGTACAGATACCCTGGAAATTCAATGACTATCAGCTTTGTCCAACTTCAATTAAGTCATCTTATTACAATGACGATGGCAATTCATCACCATTGTTTGCACTGTAATTAGTTTTCATATCAGTCTCCAAAGATGATTGACCACCTGGACTAAAACTGACTCTGTCCACCACACCCAGAATTGTGGCCGAATCTGGTGTGTTTCATGTGAAGCCTTCAATGACACGCCCCTTTTCTGCTCATTCTGCCATCACCTCCAACACCTGCTGCGTCACAACACAAACTAGTTTCATAAATCTTATCATGAACATCTGGTCGTCAGTTGTATTTCAGCCTTTCCAGCCGATCTGGTAGGTGTCATCCTCCTGCAGGTAGCAGCATCCTATTTTTGCATGCAACAAATGAAGTGATTCACTGCTCAGCAGACAGAAATCTCATTATGTAACTATGTAAGACTGTGTCCCACACGTCTCTTGCTCTAATAGGCCTATGGTGGTACAGCTCATAATCTTGTCTCTCTTGTACATTCACTTCATCATAATCAATGGTGAAATTAGAGCTTATAGTGCACAACAAAATCCCATAGTACTATTTGGCTCAATTTGCTGAAGGTGCACACCATTTCTGTTTTCTATAAAAATGCAGCCATGCATGAATTTAATTTAATTTAGTTTTAATTTTACTTTATTTATTTATTGGGGGTTGCTATTTTATGCTGCTGCTTCTTTTTTTTGCCAGGCCCATACATCTAAACCAAGCACTTAATCACTGACGCAACATTTATAGGCTAAAATTTGGGAAAATTTGGAATATAGGATTGGCAATATGTTACACTGTCTTGTCATATTTTTACATAATAAAATATTTATAAGTATTGTTATTGATGTACTTACCTTGTGTCATTTTTTCGTTCAAATGTTTGGACCATATCAAAATCTCAAATGTGGAATTTGTGATTGTTTAAATTCTATTAGCCTATATTGTAACTGTATACTCATTTATGGCATATGCCTTTTCTAAGGTGAGTCTTCTTTAAATAGCAGAGGACAACTTTTCATAATGATAAACACAAACCAGCAGACATAAATATATAAAAAAGAAACGTTTAAAAATATATTTATGTAACCAACTTGAAAAGCAGGGCGGTCTAGAAAACAAACATCAGCACTCTATCCTGTAATTACCCAGTTGTTTCCCTTGAAGTATCTATTAACGCAGGCCATATTTAACTTCATTTAGCAGAACTTCTTGCACATTAGAACTGCCGCGTGCTGTTCTAGTCGTTCTTCAACCACACCACCGACACGTGCCCCTGTTGCAAGTGTGGCGGGCTCTACGCAATTACCAGCCAACCAGCGCCGCTGACGCCGCTGATTGGCCAAGCCTCTGAGCCAATGAGGAGCGAGCCACTCTCTCTGAAGCCAATGGCGGTGCTGTACCTTTTCTGCACGTGTAGCGTCCGTTGAGCTGTGCGAGTACTTTTTGGACATCTGACTAAATAAACGAAACACGAGCAGCAGTTATGAGACGGGAGTGAGCGTGAAGTGGATAACAGGCGTGACCGCGGCGCTGCTCACATACGCAGAGAGCCGTTTGCTCAGCTTCTCCTGTAGGACTGGAAATTATTTAATGTGTTCAGGTGGAGCAACGTCTCTTTTTAAGCCTTGCCGTTCGGTTTTATCGTCATTGTGAATCACGTTCTGCTCCGTCTAAAAGGTAAGCTAATGTTCAGAGCTCTCATGTGTGACTTTTTTCTGCCTTAAGAAAGTTGTTTGATTTATTCCAGCGTGTTTGAATTTTTAAATGCTACATCGAAATACTAGCCACAATTTTCAGAATTTCTTTAATTTATTTCATTTACTCTATTTTTGAATTTAAAAAAAAAAAAAGAAAGAAAGAAAAAATAAATAAACAGCAAGTGAGAGTTATCTCCACTAAATGAGTTTAAAATGTGTAGATGTAGAAAAAATAAAAAAGATAATTCATACTGCAGCTTAAATAGCCTATTTAAAATGGATGTTGAGGTGGCACGCGCTGATCACAGTCAACAGTGATTGACAGATGTGCTCATCTTGTCCTCGGCCATGACCTAACTAGCTTTCTCTTGAGAACAAGTGCGCGTGCTGGCACCATACGTACTTCGTTTCACCGCGTGCATAATCATATAGGAGCGGGTCCTCTGTGTGCTGTTTTGTATGATTACGTCTGAACGTCGATCGTCTGTCTTGTCCTCGTGTTGATTGCTTAATAGAACTGCTGGGACCTGGTGAAGACATCGCTCACATAACTTGGCAATAAGCTCACTTTTGTTTTGCATGCTAACATTACTGAGGATTGTGTTTGAGTTCTTTTGATTGTTACATAAGTTGGAATCTGCATATTCTCTATACAGGCTTTCTTGTGTGATATGGGTTTAATGACATAATGTTGTTTTTGTATGTGATATCTTATTATAATTAATCTGTATTTTCTTGCTATAGGCCTATAACTTGCATTTTCCTTGTCTTTAAAGCCTGCATTACATAATTTCTTAACTTTTTAGACAATGCCTACTTGTTTCATGTCAATATGACTAATCCCTGGTACCATTTTGTGTCAGGATATTCTACAAAACAGACAAACCTGGTTTGGAAACTGCATCTCATCCTGTATGAGTTTGCCCAGTGCCTAAAGTTGCCCTCGTTGATGTTCCATTTGGATTATTTTCCTTGTCTCCACAGATGAATTCACTGGGCAGTTCTTCCAAATGGCCATCTTGCGACTCCCTGCCCTCCACCCCGAGTTTTCTCCTCAGTGAGAGCGAGCAGACTGAGGATGAAGCCGATGTCTTCTCAGAGGGCGAGGGGGACGGTGGAGTACGGAAGCCCCTCTCAGTCTGTGAGAGAATCAGGCTGTCTAGAAATTACCTTGAATTTCCGGCTCATTCGGATGAGCCGCACTCTACGTCCAAGATCGACCAGCCTGAACTCTGCCCTGATGAAACCAAGCGTCTCAGCTCAGCCTGCTCTCCTGGAGCTGCCATGATGGGCTCATCTACAGCGACACCAGGGGACTTGGTCTTTGCACAGAAAGTGAGCACCCGTAACAGACTGCTGGAGTCTTTTTTTCAGTAGTTTTATCAGACAAAAAGCACATAAGTCAGAGAAATAAAACTGGCCTTTCTCCTTATTTCCTCAGTGTGCAGATTTGCACAGTTTCATCCGTCCCCTGCTTGATCTTCTCCACGGCCTAAAGACTGGCCGATTTGACAAAGGTATGTTGTTTAGCAACATCAATATTAAACATGATTGTATCTCTTCTCAAGTTTTAGTGCATCGATCTATCCCATCTTGTCATGAACCCTTCCTATTTGCTTTGACATCTGATTGTATGTTTTGATTGTGGCAGGTTTATCCAGTTTCCAGCAGAGTGTTGCTATGGACAGATTGCAGAGGATTCTGGGAATGCTACAGAGACCCGAAATGGGGTAAGACCATTACAAGTAACAGGACCAACATGACAAATGTGAAAATGGGGTGTTGCCATTATCTTCCATGCCCGGCAATGTCATTAATGCTTGTTTCTTTTTTCCTGCAGAGAGAAATACCTTCAAAACCTGCTGCAGATAGAGATGATGCTCAAGGTTTGGTTCCCTCAGGTGGCATTTCTGTCCACAGACCCACCAAACCAGACCACCACTCCCAGACAACCACGCTGGCGCCAAAATCAACTCCACATGCCAGTTAAGGTGAGCGTCAGACTGGACGTTCCCATAAGACAGTGACTTTATGAGTGTGTATTCATCGCACCAAAGGCGTCATGATCCAGAGGTGTTAGAAAAACAATACTAGATTTTATTTTAGGAAGCAAAAACAAAATATCTGTGAAGACTTGGGTTACATAAAGCATGCTCATAAGAGGGCTGTACTTCTCCTTTAAGTCCTTGGTTTGTCATGGTTGTTATTTTTGGTTTTACTCTCCCCTTCCAGAAGAGAAAACTGAGCTGGTCAGACACTGACAACTCTGGCAAAATCCCAGCCAAGCATAAGCAACATCAACACGGAAAACACGGGAGCTGCCAGGCTGAGACTTCACTCGACGCTGCTTCCAGGAGTCTTCCTGGATCACCTAAAAAACGGAGAACTGAAGCAGAGGAAACAGTCGAACCGGCTCGTTGCGGCTGCACATTTGGACATGAGTTTACAGACGACTCTCGCATTTTGAGCAGGCAGTCGTACTTATGTAGCAAGGGAGAAAATGAGAATCGGAAGCAGCCTGACATTTGTTTGCTCTCACCTTGTGGCAGTCCGGCTGCACAAGACAGTTCAGTGTCCTCGAGCGACACCGTCAGTGCAACCGATTCCCCTTAGCTCGCCTGAGCTGACCTTGCCACCACATGGAGGTGCCACAACATGCCAGCCAGAGTGAAGGCGGAGAGCAAACTTCATTACATAAGCATAAAAGTCAGGAGCAGGCCTCGTCTGAGATGCTGCGAGGCATTTAAAGACCAGAAGAGGAGACGAAAAAAAGCAAATAGACACTTGCTAACCCCAAATTATCCAGTGTGGTTTTGGTTACACTGGAGTTATTGCACTACATTACCAGGAACTGTTTATTGTTCGTATGTGAGAGTATCATTGACTTTTACTTAGTTAAAAGACAGGGAAATACTTTGCATGTGTAATGTGTTAAAGGAGTCTCTGCTTTGTTTTGTACATTTTTAGCATAATGGAACACAGAACCTAACATTAACAGTAAAAGCACAGAATTCCATGGCTTTGGTGAAAAACAGAAAGATCAGAAATGGTGAAACACATGATCGTCGCTGATTTGGATCAAAGCTGAACAAAATTCAGCAGCCTTCCGTAAAGACATATTTCTTGGCAAAATTATTCTAAATTTACTGGGATGATATTTTGCTTTTCTTTGTCGCATACGATTGTTGACAAATGTCTTATTTTTACTTTGTGCTCAAAAACTTTTGATAGGCATTTTCACTATTTTCTTACTTTTTTTTTTTTTTTTTTTTTTTTTTTTTTTTTT
>MDSQ01000107.1_pt1 | contig 14918 bp, 15 predicted proteins | sample 1008251 | NCBI WGS metagenome assembly MDSQ01 (sample SAMN05526597, study PRJNA338239) | gut metagenome | isolation source: Hindgut content | host: Naso unicornis | place: Saudi Arabia: Red Sea | collected 2016-05
CGCTAAACTTGTCTTTCGCTAATAGTTGTTTAAGCAATGCAAAAGTGTGTAAGCAATAAGTTTAAAATCTATAAAAATGTGTAAGCAATAAGTTTAAAAACAGCAAAAGTGTGTAATCAATAAATTCCTTGATTTTTTATACTACATATGGTACCATAGACTAAAAAAAACATTTTGGAGGTAAGAAAATTGAAAATACAGGAATCTGCAGAAAATTATTTAGAAATGATTTTAATACTAACTAATCAGCGCGGTCAGGTTCGTTCTATTGACATAGCGACAGAACTTGGTTTTTCTAAACCTAGTGTAAGTATCGCTATGAAAAATTTACGTATGAATGGGTATGTTGAGGTTGACGACAATGGTCACCTATTACTAACAGATAAAGGATACCAAATAGCATCTAGTATGTATGAACGCCATAATTTAGTAACTAAACTACTCGTTCATATAGGTGTCCCTCATGAGATTGCTAAAGTGGATGCTTGCAAAATTGAGCATGACTTGAGTAAAGAAAGTGTATCTAAGTTAAAGGAATTTTTGAGTGATAAATAAATTATGGATAAATTAATTAAACTTTTTGAAGAAATATTTACGGACCAATCGTTAATCAAAGCTGTATTTAGCAATCCTAGGATTAAAGAAATTACAAAAATAAACTTAGTACCTATTATGCTAGATAGGTATATGTTTCAGTTTGAAATAATAAAAAATAATCAGGCAAGACATGTAAATATAGATAGTACAAGTCTATCTGATTTTTTATATACTAATTGCGTATTATTTAAACAAATACAAATATACACTTCTAAAAACGACTACACTCTATTGATTAATAAAAAAAACCAAGTAACTATAAAAACAGGAAGTGCCACAAAGGAACTTCCTGATACTCTATCACATAATAAACAAAAAAAATATATTTTAGATCCAAGATTAGCTCAAGATTTTTTAACTGAACTTGATATTATGAGTATATATGGCGTAATTAAACCGTCTCAATACAATAAATTTAAGCAGATAAATAAATATATAGAAATTATATCTGATGTAATCAATCAACTAGACCAACCCTTTTATCGTATTATTGATTTTGGTTGCGGTAAATCATATCTTACTTTTGCATTATATTATTATTTAAATGTTATTAAAGGCAAAGACGTTGAAATTATAGGCTTAGATTTAAAAGAAGATATGATACGATTAGGGAATAATTTAGCCACTCAGCTGGGGTTTAGTAATCTTAAATTTGAACTAGGAGATATAGGTGATTACGATACTACTAATAATATAGATATAGTTATATCTTTACATGCGTGTAATACTGCTACAGATATTGCGTTATATAAAGCAATTAAATGGAAAAGCAAGGCTATACTCGCTGTTCCATGTTGTCATAACGAATGTTATACTCAAATACAAAATACAACTTTATACCCTATATTAAAGCATGGCATTCTAAAAGAAAAAATAGCTGCACATATAACTGATGGTTTGCGAGCAACTCTACTAGAGGCTATGGGATATAAAACTCAGGTAATCGAGTTTATAGACATAGAACATACCCCTAAAAATGTACTCATTAAAGGGGTATATAAAGATACTAAATTTGACGCTACTTTATATAAACAATATCAAGATATATCATCTTTACTAAATCTTCATCTCACACTTAATAAGCTGCTAGACGAATTAATACCTAGCTAAAAATTTTCTTTTATTAGCCTCTCGGCATTTTTGTATAGAAATTTATCTGCTATATCGCTACCAAATTCTTCGTATAATGCATTTTTTAATATAGTAATTTTAGAACTATCTGTTATTTCTAGCGGGCAATCTATCCCATCAAAGTCGCTTCCGAAAACGACTCCCTCAACTCCTGCTAAATTAGATATATATTTTGCCATATATACTATATCGTTAACTTTACTGATATAGCTATCAGATAAAAATGCATTATAGAAATTGATACCTATAGTACCCCCTGTTAGGGCGATTTTTTTTATGTGTTCATCGGATAAATTTCGGCTATGATTTTTTACGGCACGTGCATTTGAATGAGAGGCAATTATCGGCTTTTTTGTAAGAGCCAATGCATCGTCTATGCCTAAATCTGATAAGTGAGATACATCTAGTAAAATTTTATTATTATTAAGATAATCTACTACGCTTTTGCCGTATTCAGTAAGCCCTTCATTAATACTATGAGGAGAACCTAACGAATTTTTATAATTCCATGTTAGCGTCATAAGCGTAATCCCCATGCTTTGTAATTTATCCACCACATGCAGCCCATCTTTTACTACTTCACCCTCTTCTATCGATAAAAATACTGATAATCCTTTATTATTTTTATACTCTTTATAAGAAGAAATTGGTTTAAGATTATTAATACGTAGTTGATGCATAAAATAATCGTACATAATACTAAAGTAGTTAAAGACATCTATCTTTATATCTTTTAAATTTAAGAAGAACGCAAACCATTGTGCTAAGTATTCTTTTTTTGTCTTTTGTAAATCAATGTGGTATGTATTCTTTTTAAGCTGTTTTGATTCGGCATAAATTAAGCTTGCTGTATCGCAATGAAAATCGATATACATAAGTCCTCCTATAAATATTAATTTTAGAATAAATCTAAAGCGAAAAAGAGGGAAGCCCCTCTTATAAGATAATACAAATTAACCCGCCTGTACCTTCGTTGATAATTTTTTGTAATGTCTCTTGTAATTTTTCCTGAGCATCTTCTGGCATTTTGTATAATTTATTTTGCAAGCCTTCATTGATAACATCATATAGCGAACGTCCAAAAATATTAGATTCCCAGATGCTATCTGGATCTCCTTCAAATTCTCCGCTTAAATAATTAATTAAATCTTCGCTTTGTCTTTCTGTTCCAACAAGAGGTGCTACTTCTGCTTGAATATCTGCCTTTATAATATGATAACTTGGTGCACTTGCACGCAGTTTTACGCCAAAACGATTGCCTTGCTTTACAATCTCTGGCTTTTCCAAAATCAATTCTTCTTTACTTGGATTAACTACACCATATCCCTTGCGTTTTACATCTTCTAGTGCCTGAGCCACTTTATCGTACTCTTTCTTAGTCGCTGCAAGGTTTTTAATCAGTGTCATAAGATCATGATCACTACTTATTTCCATGCCAGTTGTTTCAGATAAAATCTGATAAAACAAGTCTTCACACGTGTGTACTGCTACTTTAATAGCACCCTCACCTAATTCAATAGTTTCTAAATAAACATTATTAACATGCTCAATATCTTTAAATTTTTCAACCGCATCTTTTACCTGTCTAATATTTTCTAACGGATAGATAAACTCTTTTATATAACTAATCCACTCTTTTTTGAACCAGTGGTCATTATCAAGAGTTTCAGACCATTTAGGTAACATAAATTGGATTTCATTTAATGGGAATTCATATAATACCTTTTCTAAAATTGCATTTATATCATCCATTTTCATTTGAGCCACATCTAATGGAATAACTGGTACATTATACTCTTTAGCAAGTTCGTTCGCTTCTTCTATAACTTCTTGTTCAAAAGGTTTTTTTGTATTATATACTACCACAAAAGGTTTACCCATCTTTTTAAGTTCGTTTATTACACGCTCTTCCGCTTCTGCATAGCTACTACGTGGGATGTTTGTAATAGAACCATCTGTTGTTATAACTATCCCTATTGTAGAGTGGTCAGTAATTACTTTTTTGGTACCAATTTCTGCAGCTTGTGTAAATGGTATTTCTTCGCTATACCAAGGTGTTTTAAGCATACGAGGTGTATTATCGTTATACATATATCCTTCCGCTTCTGGTATAACATATCCAACGCAATCTATCAATCTAGTATTTACCGAAAAATCTCCACCAATTGTAATGTTAACGGCCTCATTTGGTATGAATTTTGGTTCAATAGTAGTAATCATGCTACCATCGCCACTTTGAGGAAGTTCATCTTGTGCTCTTTCTTTACTATACTCATTTTGAATATTAGGAATTACTAAAGCTTCCATAAACCTCTTTATAAAAGTAGATTTTCCAGTTCGTACAGGACCTACAACTCCTATGTAAATATCCCCTGCTGTCCTTTCTTTAATATCTCTGTAGATATCGTAATTTTCCATTACACATCCTCCTATCAATAAATATATAAAATGTATGGGTACACTTTATATATATGTACAATTAATTAAGATATGACTATAATAAATAAAATAATAGTTTATATGCTAAAAGGCAGATATATCGCACTCTGCCCCTTGTTATATTATGCAAACTACATAGTCCTCTGTTCATAAACTTTAGTTATTATGCCATCTGCAATCTATAATTAAATGATTAATAGATTAGTTAATATCGTTACAAAAATTTTCTATTTCCAATGCTACTAGTCTAATTTTATTTTATCGGAATAAAAGTAAAATTAGACTAGTGCAATACTATATTTATACATTATACAATACCTTTAAAAAGTTCAGACATAACAAATTCTTCTATTGGAAGTTTAAATGTTTCAATCCATTTATCATAACATTCTTCGCATATATTAAATCTATGCTCTATTAAGTCTTTATTAGAAAAATATCCCCATTCCTTTTTAACTAATAAAAAGTCGCTGTGTCCTGCTGACTTTGAAATTAAATCTATCTCTTTACCACAACAGTTGCATCTTTTTATATTTGTTTCAAATCGGTTCGCCCCCTCGCACACAATTGCACCCCCCTCTATATAATCTAGAGACATAATTATCCCTAGTACTATTATACCCTATACCCGTATAAATGTATAGAGGTAATATAAGTAAATTAAAAGGGGCCTTAAGGCCCCGCTATTTATCCTAATTGTTGTTCTATTAAAGCTATAATTTTATCAGCCCAAAATTCTATTAAACCTTGATTTTGTCCTTCTATCATTACTCTAACCAAAGGTTCTGTACCAGAAGGTCGGATTACAACTCGACCTTTACCATTAAACTCATCTTCAGCTTTTTGAATAAGTTCTAGTATCTCAGTGTTTTCTAAATAATCATATTTATTTTGGTTAGATACTTTAGCGTTTTTTAGAACTTGCGGATATAATGACATTACAGAAGAAAGCTCCGATAGCGTTTTACCTGTCTTTTTCATAACATATAATAGTTGTATGGCAGTTAAAAGCCCATCACCTGTTGTATTATAATCCAGAAAAATCACATGACCAGATTGTTCTCCACCCAAATTATAATTATTCCTTAGCATCTCTTCTAATACATATCTATCTCCTACTTGAGAACATTCAAGGTTAATCTCATTTTCATTGCACATAACCTTAAATCCTAAGTTACTCATAATTGTTGCTACAATAGTATTTTTAGCAAGTTTATCATCATTTTTCATGTCAAGCCCTATTATGCTCATAATTTGGTCACCATCTACTAAGTTACCTTTTTCATCAACTGCTAAACATCTATCTGCATCACCGTCAAACGCTATGCCTACTTGCATTTTTCGTCCTACCACTTGCCTGCTTAAATCTCCTAAATGAGTTGAACCGCATTTTTTGTTGATATTCAATCCATTTGGTTTATTATGAATTACTTCTATTTCTGCTCCTAACTTCTTTAAAACTTGTGGGGCTACGCTAGATGCGGAACCATTCGCACAATCTATTAATACTCTTAGCCCACTTAAATCACTAGGAATAGTATCACATATAAAGTCAACATATAAATCTATTACATTTTCGTTAATTTCCCATTTGCCTATGTTTTCACCTATTGGCAAATCTAAATGTGAACTATCTTTAGATACTATAGCTTCTATTTCATCTTCTAATTCATCTCTTAGTTTATATCCTTCGTTATTAAAAAACTTAATGCCATTAAATTCTACCGGATTATGAGATGCTGAAATCATAACTCCTGCATCTGCTTGCAACTCTCTAATCAAAAAGGCCACTGCCGGAGTCGGCACAACTCCTATACATATAGCCTTTGCACCCATGCTACAAATGCCTGAAACCAATGCAGATTCTAGCATTTTGCCAGATATTCTGGTGTCTCTTGCTACTAAAATTTTAGGCTGTTTATGCGTTTCCTTAGTAAGTACATATGCTCCTGCCTGACCTAAGTTAAAAGCTAATGTTCCTGTTAGTTCTGTATTAGCAACTCCTCTTACACCGTCTGTCCCGAATAATTTTCCCATTATTGCCCTCCTAAAGTCGTAAGCCCTTTCTCTATATTTTGAGTTAGAGCTAGCGTAATATACCATGTTTATTATATGCTTTTTTAGACTTGACACATTACCTACTCTTTTATAATTACATCTAGAGTTATAGGGTTATTAATGATTTTTAATTCCTCATTAAGCTCTATTTTAAGAGGCAAAGAATAGCTACCTTCCTTAAATGATGTTAAATCAAGCGTAGCAACCATATTATTTTCATCAAATCCTAATAATGTTTCAGACGCTCCACCTAATGTTATAAGTAATTGTGGCTGTATAATTTCATATGATAAATCACTTCTAAGGCCTATTACATCTAAATTCAATGTATTCGTATTTATTTTAAAATCATGAGTATTAATCTTTTGTATTTCAAGTGTTACAACAGCGTTACTATCTATTTTATCTATATACTCTATTCCATCAGGCAAAATGAAATCTACTTGTCGTGTAGTATTTTCAATTAAGTTTGCAACAGAGATATAATCTAATTGTATTTCATCAATTTCATTAATGCTTTCTGCATTTCCTATAATAGTAATCTCACTAGGTGTAATTATAGTATTTGTCTGAACATATCCAGAAGGGAGGGTTCCACTAAATCTAGCTTGTAATGGTACAGTTTTTTGTGCACCCATAGGTAAAATTACCTGTATATTATTAGTTGATTTTTCCACATCTGACACTAAATTACCGTCTTTATCGTATACTAATAAAGGTAAATCATATACAAAAATATCTTTAACTATATTATCTACGTTTATATCTACTAAAATTTCTGCTATATTTTCTATAGTACTTTTTGCCCCTGATAATTCTACGGCCACAGTTCTGATAACCGGTTCTATAGACCTATATTCGCTGTCAACAGAACCACTCATAGTATATTTAACAGGAAAAACTCTAGTTGTTTTAGCTTCAAATGATACATAAATAGATTTAGGATTATAATTATCTACAACTATATTATCCGAGTCAAGACTAACCTCTATAGGAATTAAATGCTCAGTTATATCTGTATTGTGTGCAACATCTAAGACATATGGTGTTAAATTTATATAAGCGGATGCAATATCTTTTGCTCCTATATTTTCAAGGGTCAATCGTTGCCCCTTAATTTTTATATCAACACTCAAATTATATATTTTGTCCATATCCTTAACAACTTGGTCGCTTTGTTCTATTTGTTCTAGCCCTATTATGTCAACCTTGATATTATTAATATCTGTAGTAGTAACGGGATTTTGAATATTTATTACCATGATCCAAACTAAAATTGCTATAACAAAAGATAGTAATTTCCATGGCAAATTTTCTAATATAAATTTCTTCATCTGGATTTCCTCCAAAAAGTTAATGTTTTAGATCTAGTTCTTTTTGAAGTTGTTAATAATTTTTCTAAAGATTCACTATCAATATCTCTTTTTATGCGACCATTTCTAACATAAGAGATTGCCCCTGTTTCTTCAGATACAACAACAACAACAGCATCCGTTTCTTCAGTAACACCTATAGCCGCTCTATGTCTTGTCCCTAATTCTTTGCTAATATTTAAATTACTACTAAGTGGTAAAAAACACGTTGCAGAATGAATTCTATTTTTTGATATAATAACCGCCCCATCATGTAGCGGAGTGTTCTTTTCAAATATGTTTACTAATAATTGTTGTGTAATTACTGCATTTATTGGTATGCCTGTTCTTTTATATTCTTCTAGTAAAGTTGTACCTTCTATAACTATTAAAGCTCCAGTCTTTACATTTGACATAATCCTAGTAGCTTTTACTATACTTAAAACTGAAGAGTCGCTCAGTTCTTGCATATCCTTATCATTAAGAACACCTCCACCAGTACTTCCCCATAAGTTTCCTTGCCCAAGTTGCTCTAAAGCACGCCTAAGCTCTGGTTGAAATAAAATTAAAACTGCTATAGTTCCAGCGGTTAAAGTATTACTAACTATAAAAGAAATTGTGTGTAATTCTAATAAATAAGATAATATGGCAGCTGTTAATATCATTATTATACCTTTAAACAGAGCCCAAGTTCTTGTATCTTTTATCCATATAATAATTTTATAAATTCCCACTGTTACTATTAATATATCTAGCATATCTTTAACAGTAACTTGTGGGATAGTAAAAAAAGATACTTGTTCTAATGCTGATTGTAATATATTCATAAATCCTGACCTCTCTGTATTATAACTCCTCTTAAAACTATTATATCACAATTACATTAAAACTATTATCTTAAAGTGCTGATATCACTAAAAACTTGAATAAAATTACACTTGCCAATCACTATTTAAATTTTCAGTTGTACCAAAAATCTTCTCTGTTTTATTAAAGTCAGTTTGCAATTCTACTTTTGGTATAACTTTTACAAAGTAATAATTACTTTCATCTTCAAAACTTACAGTTTGAGCTCTGTTATAATCAAGAACAATAACCATAAATTGCATAAAAACAGCTATACAAACTCCTATCAATGTCATTAAAATCATCATGCCCATACTTACGTTTAAATTTAACAATATCCTAGCTAGTAAAAATCCTAAAGCATTTACTACTCCTCCTATGCAAGCTGCAATATATGGAGCAAAATCCATAGGTAATAACCTTATTACATAAACCACTAGAAACGTAACAGATAATATACTGATAACGGTTATCATTTCTTCATTAAATATAGTATTTTCCATTAACGAAACTACTATAAGTTCTAAATTGGCAACTGATATTTCTGTTATATTACTATTAATTAAAACTGCAAGATGTGCCAAAAGATAACTAAAAAAGCAACCAACTATAATAGCTCCGATGTATGGTACTCCAAAAAACAGACCACCTACAATAGGAATAATATATACTCCCTCTATGTGTAATAATAACATAGTAAATAATATTGCAACAGATTCCTTAGGAAATAATCTTATGTACATTACATAAGTTATAAAACATATCAAGGTTCCAATACCTGCTAAAATTATGCTAATTTGACTTAAGTGGAATATTACTATTAACATTAATATAATGGATACATAACTCATTGGAATAAACATTGATATTGCACTTATCCCTAATGTTACCCATATATTATTTAATACTGTTGACACCCCCACCACTTGGTTAAGACCTGTCATACTAATTAATATAATAATAAACTTAGATGCCATGTTTATAAATAATTCATAAGTCTTATAAAATTTAATTAATGACTGTCTGATTAATAACATTTGGTTCATTTTCTATCCCTCCTTCTGTAGTAATATTTGAGTTAGCATCATTTACTTTAGTATTACTTACCACTTCTTTAACAACTTCAGTCTTTTTACTAAGCTCTTGCAACTCATTAGCTATTTTATCATATTTTTCTCCTCTTTTTGTTGCTTCTTTATAATTTTTTCTATATACTAACGTAGATATTATAGAATAAACAACCATTACTATAATTAAGACACCTATATAAGGAACTATATAATCATACACCCACTCATCCCTTGTAGTTGGTATATTAAGCCCCTTTTCTATTCTCCATAGCACTTGCACTCCCATTAAAATAACGGTAGCTATAAATATTAAGATTCGGCTCATAAAATTATTTATATACACATAATCTCCTATATAGTTAGATAATATTTTTTTATCCTTATACATATAATTTTTATCCAACACCGCAAGTCTTGTCATAAGTATTATTTTCTCCTTATCAACCATGAAAAATTCCCCCTTTCTTAGTAAAGTTCAAAAGCCTCTTTAGTATAATTAGCGGCACCGTTCCACATAATCCATTCGCTAAGTATAGCATCATAAACAGCATCAATTTGTTCTCTTATTTGCACTTGTGTATATTCTTGATGAGGTGTTACCCAACTTGCTGTAAAATCTTGAAGGTACGGTCTTACTACTGCCTTTCTTTCTTCGATAGGTATTTCTCTTATTACTTCATTGGAAGCTTTAAGTGCACCTAATATTATTTCATACGGGTTTAAATCTGGGTTAACCTGACCAAAAGACCCTGTGCTATAATGAGATGGATAAATCATAGGACAAATAACGTCTAGTCTTTTTGCAAGTTCCTGATAATCTTGCCCTACAATAGCAGAGTCTATTTCACTAGTTATTATTGCACCAAATACATCCGCAGATATCACCACACCATATGGGCTAAGTTGTTCTACCATATAATCTACAAATCTTGTGATTATTTCTGTCTTAGTCTCGTCTTCTGGTAATATAACTGTTTCATGGTTCATTGATTCGTGAAAACGTATATAGTCAAATTGAATTTCTTTAAAACCTACATTTATAGCCTCTTTACAAAACTCTAAAATATAGGTCCAGTTATCTGTATTACTAGGGTCAAGCCAAGTTTCATCTGCCTTATTTGTATACACTTCGCCGTTTTTGTCCAAAATCATACGATCTTTAAAATTAGTGTCCACTACTGTATCTTTAAATACCACAATCCTAGCGATAGGATATACATCATTTTTATATAATAAATCCATCAAATAATTAATATCATCTATCGGGGGATTATTTTTTATACTACCCACTTCTAATAAGGCTAAATTTTCACTATCAAATGTTAAATAACCTTTATCATCTTTTACGTCTATTACAAAGCTGTTTATCTCAGTAGTATTTACAATTTCTAAAAGTTCATCCATATTACTGGTCTTATGAGCAGGTACATATAAACCTTTAACATTAGTTGTGGCTTTGTGAATGTCATAACTAATAACACTTTGCACAAAATCTCCTGCGTATTCTTTTTCCACTATAAATTCTACGGGTGTATTAAATCCATTATAAAACATAAAAAAGTATGCACTAAATATAGATATTAAGATTGTTAAGATAATAGTATTCTTTTTTAGTGAAATTTTTCTCGTTCTATAAGAATAGTAACTTGTACCTCTTATTTTTTTCATCTCGACAAACACTCCTTTATTATAACATGTTTTTTTTAGTATTTCGATATTTTTTCTAAAAGTAATTTATTTTTTTCAATGTCCCTATACTGCCATATGATTTTAAATATGTTTTGGTAATATATAATAACAGGGTGCGACGTTTTGGTAACATACTATATATCCAGTTTTTAGGATATATCTCCATTAATTATATATTTTACCATATATTGTAATTGTTTTCTACTATATTATTTATTAAAAAAAACATTTCTATGCTATAATTAGAAAAAATATTTTAAGGAGTCTCTAAAATGAAACAAAAAGCTACAAGTTTTTTTTGTAAAAACTGTGAAAATAAATTATTTTTAGATATTGAAACTACTGGTTTAAGACCAGATAAAGATATAATTTTATCATTTAGTTTGTTTATTGCAAAAAATAATGAAATTTTAACCATGTTAATACAAAATCCTGAGGAAGAACAAATTTTATTAGAAAAATTAATACTTCTTATACAGGATGCAGATATTATTGTTACGTATACCCATTTTGATATATTTTTTATTAACCAGCGTTTAAAAATTTACAACCTGAGTCAAATTTCAAATTTCAATATTAATTTAAAAAAAATCAAATTTGCAAAAAAAATTCCCCGTTCGGTATTAGAGCAATATCTGAATTTTCAAAAAGAATACTCCACTACGGGTAAGGAATTGGCAAAGATTAACCGCCTATATTTGAAACAACCTACCTCTGCCTATGAAACTTTAATTATGACTCATAATGTGGAAGATATTTTAAGTTGCTTATTAATTTATAATTTTTATATTATTTATAATTCGTTAAATGCGGATATTTATCCATATGTAGAAGGTAATTTTATAGTATGTTCTATAAATGTAGCTTTAAATTTAAATTCTAATATTAATTTTAAAACCGACGATATTATTGTTGAATATGATATAAGCACTTGTACTCTACTATTAAAATTAGAAATTATTTCACTTACTCTCAAAAAACCTTTAGTACCTCATACAAATTATGTGTATGTAAAAGGACAAATTTTACACAAATCTCTTGCTAAATTTGTCATAGACACTAAAACAAAGGTAAAAAAAGAAGACTGCTTCTTAGAAGAAACTAGTCTATTTTTAAAATGTCCAATTAATTATTCCGACGTATGGTATGATAAGGATAAAAATAAATACACTCCTGTTACTACAAATACCAATCTTATCTTAAGAATTGTGCAATATTATTTTAATTTAGAATAAAAGAATATTTTATTACCTTTTAAGTTATACTCTGCTGGATTAATTATTTGTTCCGTACTTCCGACAAACAATACGCCGTCGTCAGCCAAAGCTTTACTAAAATTATTATAGATTTTTCCTTTTGCTTCTTCTGTGAAGTAGATTAATACATTACGACAAACTATTAAATCAACTTGAGTAGGATACGCATCTTTTAACAAGTTATGTTGCCTAAATTCAATACATCTCTTAATATCTTGACTTATTGTATAACCTTCTGCAGTCTTTTTAAAATATTTATTTTTCATATCAATCGGTAAATTTGCTACTTGCTTTTCAGGATATATGCCCTGTTTTGCTTTAGCTAGTATTTCTTTATCTATATCTGTTGCAATTATTCTAAATTGGTTAGTTGGTAAAAGTTTACTTATTACCATAGCTAAAGTATATGGCTCATCTCCAGTAGAGCATGCTGCACTCCATACTGTCAGTTTTTTATGCGGTTTTATAAGCTTAGGTAACACCTCTTTTTCTAAATTTGTCCATTGTCTAGGGTCACGTAAAAATTCTGAAACGTTTATTGTTAAGTAACCTAAAAAGGTGTTATATGCATCTCTATCTTTTTTTAGAACGGCTAAAAAATCTTTGTAGTTATTTATCGAATATTTTCTAATATGAGAATCAATTCGCCTTTTCATTTGGCCTTCTTTATATGAGTTTAAATCTATAGTTGAATAGTTATAAAACTCTTTTACAAATTGATTATAATCCATAATCTTTCCTCCCATTTTCTATACGTTTTATTACATCATCTATAATATTTGCGGGCGTTGATGCCCCAGCTGTTATCCCTATTTCAAGTTTATTAGAAAATGATATATCGTCTAATCCATTAGCATCTTCAATACAATAAGATTTTGGACATACTTCTTGGCATACTTCAAATAGTTTTTGTGTATTTGAACTAAATTTGCTTCCAATTATAAACATAATATCAACTTCTTGTGCTAGTTTTACAGCTTCTTGTTGGCGCTTTAGCGTTGCACTGCATATAGTTTTAGCATATTCATAATCATATCCTTTTAAACATTCTAAAACTTTATCCACTACTTCTTGTTTATAGGTAGTTTGTGCAACAACAAAATATTTTTTATCTCGTATTAATTCTCTATTTTTAATATCGTCACTATCTTTTACTATTAGGCAATTATTATTTGCCCATCCATTAATCCCAATAACTTCTGGATGATTAGCCTCCCCTATAATTATAACACATTTATGCATATTTTGTTTAACCAACTTATGGATTATAGCAACATATGGACAAGTTGCATCTATCACATTTATGCCCAATTTAGAAGCTTTATCATAAAACTCTTTTGCCACCCCATGTGAGCGGATAATTACATTTTCTATAGTTTCGTCTATATCGTCTACGGTAGTTACTCCGCAATTCTTAAGTTTTTCAATTACATGGCTATTATGAATAATCGGTCCTAAAGTTACAGTATTTTGTAAATGACTATTTTGATACGCAAGATTTACAGCACGCTCTACCCCAAAGCAAAATCCTGCATTATTTGCTACTTTTATCAATCTCGTTTAACTTTTTTAAAACTAAGTCTACTACCATATTTGAGGGGTAACCAGTAGTATCTATTTCGATAGCATCATCAGCTTTTTTAAGAGGTGAAACTTCTCTTTTATAATCTAGTTCATCTCTTTTATTAATTTCCTCTAGAACCTCTGCATAAGGTTGTTCAATTCCTTTTTGCATCTGTTCCTTAAAACGTCTGTTGGCTCTTTCGCAACTAGATGCAGTTAAAAAAATCTTTAATTCAGCGTTTGGTAGTACTACAGTACCAATATCTCTACCATCCATAATTACGTTTTCTCTTTTAGCTAAAATGCGTTGTAAACTTACTAATTTTTCTCTAACCGCACTATATGTTGCTACTAGAGAAGCTCCATTAGATATTTTTGCCGTACGAATTTCATCAGTAACATCTCTCTCATTTAAAAATATATGTTGTACCTCATTAATTTGTGATAAATTTATACATATATTTTCCATTTCTTCTGTTACTTTTATCTCATTATTTAAATCTATATTATTTTCTATACAGTAAAAAGCTACAACCCGATACATTGCACCTGTATCTATATATATCCATCCTAACTTTTTTGCAACTTCTTTTGCGATAGTACTCTTACCTGCTCCTGCTGGTCCGTCAATTGCTACTGATATCATACCATTCTCCTCAATCACATTTATCTATTTTTTTATTTACAAAAAATTCGTCACTATCATCATATACTTCATATTCTAACCATACCTTTTCTAGATTCTCTAGATTAGACGCAATCTCATCTTTTTTCTTTAGACTTAATGCTACAATTATAGCATTAATTATACTTAATGGTGCAACTAGCGAATCTACAAAAGATACCATTTCACTTTGACCCAGTAAAGAGTAATCTGCACATTCTGTAATAGGCGATAGGGCGCTATCTGTAATGGC
>MDSQ01000108.1_pt1 | contig 14860 bp, 7 predicted proteins | sample 1008251 | NCBI WGS metagenome assembly MDSQ01 (sample SAMN05526597, study PRJNA338239) | gut metagenome | isolation source: Hindgut content | host: Naso unicornis | place: Saudi Arabia: Red Sea | collected 2016-05
TTTCAAAGCTTCAGCTTCTCTGTTTGTCATGTCCAGCGGTTGGGTATCAAAAAGCCAACGTGATGCAATGGAGTTTTCCAGTTCAGTTTCAATTTTACGCACAGATTTAATCTCCAGCATTTGGCTCGATTGTCCCATAATAATACATTTGAACTGAGTGTCAAAAGTGGTTGTAACAGTTTTCCTTTCATCGTTAATTTCTTCTAACACTGACCTCAAACTCAACAGATGGCTCTCGTCAATCGTCTCAGTGTGCCCAAGGCTTTCCATGTACTTATTGTCAATCATGTAAATGGTGGCATTTCCATCCTCTTCTGTGAACACAATCTCTTTTGTTAAATCCTCTTCCTTATGCATTTTATTTAGAGAGTCCATTGTTTGGGTTTCAAACAACCAAGCCGCAGCACGGACGTCTCCTTTATCAAATTTGTTGAACTTGTTTTTATATTCTGTTGAGTTGATGTTGTGTGAACTGAGCTCATCCACTGGCTTGGTCTCAAACATCCAAGCTGTTCGTCTCACATCCTTTCCAAGAATGATTTCCTTTTCAGTTATTTTTTTGTTGTCATCGTCCTCTTCCGGAACTTCATCTTTGATGGTGTCCAGTGGCTTATTTTCAAACATCCAACGCATCGCTTGCACCTCACCGGGCAGAATCTCTTCCCATTCCACATCTTCTTCATCATTAACATCATCAGGGCTTCCATCATCATCCTCATACATGTACTCTTGGCTCTCTAACTGGTTGTTCTCAGTTTCACTGTAATCATTGTAGTACTCCTTCACAATATTCTTACGAACCTCCGGATGAATGTGCTTGTAGAGACGCTTCAGCTCATTCATTCTCCTCTGCTTTAAGTAAGCCTCTTTTTTGAGTGGGTATTTGTGGGGGTTTGCTGGTTCTGGAGGCTCAGGTGAGTAATGGCATGCTGGCATATTTTGACTGTCTGATGGCATTTGTAGTAAGTCTGGAGGCGGTGGTGGAAGATAGTCAGAATCCTCAGCTGGCGGGGGCGGAAAGTCCTCATAATCCATCATGGCAGCCAGTTCTTCTGTTGCTTCAGTAGACGATGCTTCGTGCACCTCACTAGTCACCATGTTGTTTTGTGTCACGTTCGAGGCCCACTTTGATCGACTGATGTCACGTTCAATCTTTTTAAGGAACAAAAATGGAAGTAAATAACTATAAATCCTTTACATTGCCCCATAGTCATATGTGCATTATATTCACCTTGTTGTAATGCTTGCAGATAAAGTGTAAAGCTGAGATCATAAAACATGAGTAATATTCCATAGCAGCCTGCACAAGTTTATGGCACTGTGTGGATAAATTGCTTTCGTATTGTGCTCTTTGCAGCCACAAATTATGAAATCACTTTGGTAAAAAATATTCATTATCCTTAAGATTTTCATGAAATCAAACTAAATTATAAATAGCTTTTATGATTTGGATTTTAAGAAATACCTTAAATTTACATTCTTTTATTACCTCCTAAATTAGAAATGTCACTGTTAGTGGCGGAGCCTTCTCCATGCTAAATTCAAATTGCTTTTACACACTTTTTCCTGTTAATTCTCTGTGTTAAGTTTCTGCATGTTAACTGAACGCTTCTTAAGCTCACATTAAAAGTAAAAGTTTTCTAAGCTAAGCTATGTGCTAACAAAACAAAACAGTTTTCTGCTTTTTAGGATCAAAGTGCAGTTCCATTTGTTTTTGACTGACTTTATATATATATATATATATATATATATATATATATATATATATATTTTAAAAAGTTTGTTTGTTTGACTGCAGTGTAACCATATATACCAATTGGTCTTCGGTTGCAGAGGAAGGCACTCAAGGAGTTGCTGTTACTGTGAATAACCACAGATTTCGCCAAATTAACCAGGATTAAAATCTTAAGGATTGCAACTTTAATTAATATATCATAATTATTATATACAGTTTCAAATACCCTACATTTAATATCCATTCTCTTTAATTTTTTAAAGTGTTTTTGTTTAACTCAAGTGATCTGGAATGCTTACCTTCATCGGTTTGTGTGGAGCAGCCTCTTCTATTGTTCTTTCAAAGCGATCCCTCAGCTCTTTTGTGGTGTACCTGGGAAACTCCTCTTCTAAAAGTCAGCACAAACATGAGTGTAAGGCCTTAAGGTTGTCAGCCACTGACACTGTTAGTATATGTATAGCTAAGAAAGTTTTCTAAACAGCATCCTACCTGTTTCATTTTGATGGTTTTCATAACTTGATTCCAAGTTATTGTCACTGTAGGACACCTTTGTGTGGAAAATAAGAAATAGAAAAAGCTGTGAATAATTTAAAAAAGAACTTCACAGAACAATACAAAACACAGTCTTTTTTCTATGAAAGCTAAATATTTTTCCGTTGGGCGTTACATTTTAGCAAACTGACTACTACACAAATATTAATTACACAAATTTATTTGATTGCAATCAGTTAGAGTTTTCACTTAAATGCAATCAATGTGTTTAGCTCATTAGCAAAACCTTGTGCATCTGCCTGCAGGAACACAGTGATAAATAATGTTCAGTACCATTGTTTCATGGTTGAAATGTAGCTGCTGACTGCCTGGGACAACCTGCCTGCTGCTGTTCGACATGGTCACCTCTGAATTCGACATTTCCTGTGAAGATGGACACAGTGAACACAGAGAAAAAAGGTGCACATGCCACACAAACACACATGCAAACCCTCTTACTCTGTTACTCTTCCCTCCTTCTCATATGCACAGATGTGAACTTATTCCACTCCAATTTACCTTACCAGCCAAAGCTTAATAGTGCACAGCTGAATACCATGCAGGGAAGATGTGAGAGCAGATTGCTCACTGCAGTTTGAAATGACTAATCACAGATGGAGGCAAGATGACAAAGAGTCTGTCAAGCTGTCCACTCAAAGTGTAGCATAGTAAAATGAAAATGAGATATTCTATTCTATTGCTTTGTTAAAGTTTCTAGCAGCTGAATGGAGCAGCATTGTACATGTGGTGAAAGCACCTTTGAGGTTTTCATGAAAGCTGAAAGAAATGTCAAGTAATGTCTGCAACCCAAACCCACACTTTTCTCTCTGTTCTTGGTGCAATACGATGTAATAAAACAGTCGGTGTTAATATTCAGCTTAAATGGGCACACTTTCCTTGCAAAGCTTACAGCCAAATGTAAGGCTGCAAACAAAAACATGCTCTGCTGAACAAAAAAATAAATAAAAAAAATGTTACCATCACATGATCACAGTCATTTCTTCCATGCTCTTAACCTGATAAATGCATCTTCTGTGTACGACATGTGTACCTGCACGGATCTGTGATGAAAATGGAACTGGGTTACATTGAGTGAGGATGCAGTTTCCTGCGTCTCAAATTGTTTCCTCACACTGGCAAGTCCCCCAGGCAGGGAACAGACCTCCGACTCCTCCATGACCTAATGAAGCAGGAAATATCATTAGCTGCCTCCACTTCTACATGACCTGAAATCAAACTGATGCTTAATAGGGCTATTCTTCCTGGCACGCATGAAATGCAGACTGCTGTCAAACGTGGCGGGGGTAATGCTTTGTGCGGTTTGCTTTCTCTATCGATGCACCCACAAATTACATAGTATCCTGTTATTGTAATAATTTTATATAGACTGCGAGAGCTCTTTTATTGAAAGCCAACAATATTTTAAGTTTTCAGCAACCTTTCGCTATATTCTTCCCTGTGCAGGGTTTCATATTTCCCTCTATTTATATATGAACTATATAAGTAAGACTGCTGGCCACCTTCCCTTCACCTCCACTAATATTGTATGGCAACACCAACAATAAAGGTGACAATACCAGCTTACTGCAACCCAGCTACTGTGCAACCCTGAGGGCTCTGCAGCAGCTAAAGCCTAGTTTATACAACATACACCAGGAAAGCCAGCAATCCAATGTAACTGACCGCAGAAGTTGGCTCCTAATTACACGCATGTTCCTTTCAGTGCAGACAGCTCTGACAGGTACATGTTGCAGTTGAAACAATACATGTCCGTGCACAAAGTTAAGTACCCCGCTGGGGATGGTGTTGTCTGCTCGCTTGGAGACAGCTGCCTGGTACATGGCCTCACAGTTGGTCAGTGGGATGACCTCTGAGTCCACAGAGTGAATCCGGTTCCTCTGGTTCAAATCGCTTTCGGGAAGTCCTGCCCTGGTTCAATGCTGCGCTGCCAGCAGCTACGACACAAATAGCCAGTAAACACAACTGTTAAATGCATGCTACTGTTTGTGTGTTATTAGGTGCTATTCAATTATTAAGAGGTTGGACAGAGTATCTTGTGGTGTAAACATGTAATTAAAGTTCTGAGGGGCCATTTATATTTGTGCAGTGGTTTTGTTTTTAAAAATAGTTCATAGAAGGAACTTCGGGTTTATTATGTTTCAGTATATTGCAGATAACATATCTTATATGCTGATTATTCTACAATTACATATTCTTCCTAAATTCTTCAGTAACACACACATAATCACCAGTCCGTTACTATAAAAATTTTGATTGTTTTAATTCAGTAAATAAGTGTTGCTGCTGCCAGGGTGCAGATGGTGCTAAATGATGTTTTGTGAGTGATTCAAAATGCTTTACGGCAACATAATTTAAACATCTGGCATACAGTTACTCATTATTGGATTAATTATTATGTATACACAATTATATAATTGTGATTTTATTTCCTAAGAAGCATTAAGGACCAACTGAACTTATGGTTTTGTTCAAAATAATCCTTCTGTGTTTCAGCAGTCTCTTTAGATTTGCTGTGTACACCAGTGTTTCCATGGCTCCCTAAAATTGTCTCTTAGATTACAATCTGTTTTTAAAAGTGTCATTACATAAATGTGCCTTTACCAAATTGTGTTAACATTTCATATTTTGTCAGTAACGGTATTGCTTGTATACTACTACTTTACTTTCAATCCTCGTAGACTTCTGTCATTGAGATTTTTTCTTTTCATCTCAGGCATAATTAGTCTTTATTGGTGTTTAAGTCCATAATTGCATAACCTTTTGATGTGCAATGTACTTAAGAGATGGTTAATGAGATTATTAACTCTTTCAGCTGTCAACATCCACCGACTTCATGTTCAGCAAGTTGCTGACGAACCGTTTTTGACTCTGTCTGTGAATTCAAAGTATTCACACCTCAGTTGTTGTGGATATAAATGTTCGTGCAAATAAGCAAAATGAAATATGAATACAAACTATTTGATGTTTGAAAATAAGTACAGCATCATAAGACTGTTCATTCCTCTGAAGACCAACAGCATATTGAAAATCTCAGCTCTGCTCTGCTCTGCGATGAATTAGCTCCACTTTGAGCCATGTGTGCATCCAGCTCAGAGTAATATCAAGAAAAATGTCAGCAAAAGCCGCCAGACTGGGGACGTGAGATTATATTTCACATCTGTAAAATTAGTTCTGGCTGCACAGGACAGATTCAATCATTGCACGTCTTTGCTCAAAGTGCTGAGAACTCAGTAAAGTACAGAGTCAATGAAACACCAAATCAGATCAAAACACATCTGTTTTTATTAATCAGTTTAAAAGTAAGATGAATTGTGGGCTCATGAAACTGAAATTGTAGGGCTGTTAATTCTGCTCTCTAGATTTCAAGTTAAAAGATATTTCACAAATACTGCTGCATTGCTTTGTTTTTAGCCACTTTCTACTGGCACACTTATTTGGCCATTTTTGATTTGTAGTTTAGTCTTCCATTTAAGAAATCTATTTTAGCCTTGGAAGGATTGTGGCTACGTCTAAACCAGTAAGTACATAAAGACAGATAAGGGACATGATTACATAGCTCTTAGCATTTTAATAAATGTTGCAGCTTTCATATTTTAGATCAAATCTTGACTTTAACATTAGGTAATTCTGCTTTTTATACCATATTCCATTTGAAGGTTTTACAGCATGTATTCATAGGCTTTAAATAATTGTGGTAAGAAATAAAATTTGTACCCAGAAAAAGTCTGAGGCTATCTGATGACACTTAAGGTTATGCTGAGAGCTCAAATAACAGGAAAGTGAAGTAATCTAGGCGCCATGCACTTGCAAAAATAAATCAAGCCTATTTTAAACATAACCATGAAGGGTCGTGTTTCTCCGTGAAATATAGAGGAAAGCTGGTAGGTCAAGGCTTTCCTTTCCAGAAGCTTTCTGATAGTCTGCACTGATAACTCTTTGTGTTTTTATTTATAATTACTCTTCAGTATTCTTCATTTCACGGCTGGCAACGAGGAAGTAAAGCAACATAACACCTGGAGGTGCTAGCCTTGGTATCAACAACTCAGTGTTCCATAAATTTGGAATTAGTTATCATAATAAGAAAATCAGGGGATAATTTAATGTTTTAGTCACAGTTTATTTTTCTGCTAGGCAGAGTTTTTTCAGCTTTGTATCTTGTATTTTAAGTGACAGTGCACTAAACACGAGGACAATGTTGATGAATTTTAGAGTGTATTCAAGAATTCAGTGCTAAAATTTAATTTGTTTTTTGTGCAGATTTTAAAAAGAGACTTTTTTTTAATGTATTACATTTTTACATGCAAAGTTATTAACAGAAACATATCATTTTAAAAGTCACAATCATCCACATTTTACTATCAAAATCCACTCAACATGAAGACAAACACTGCTCATCACCTACCAGGTTAGGATGATGATGAGGTATAAATAAATGAGCTCAGCAGGTAGACATCCCACACGAAGGCCACTGCACCCCCGGCCTGCAGGGTCTGTCCAAGCCAAAAGCAATTCCCAGTCAGTGTTGGAGACCAGCTCCAGTACTATGTGTTCACCTCTGTCCAACGAGCAGACTGTGACAGCTGATTTTATTTTAGACACCCCGCCCACTTGCAAAAGATGGGCCTGGGGTGTTTTTTTTTAGAGAGTGAGGCCTCTGTGCCTCTCATGTCAAGTCCCCAGAAAATCCATATGGAAGTACTTCCTGTGACTCCTCTGCACAAGATTGTGTACTAATAAATCATGTCACCCTGGTTTCATCATCACAGCTCCCATCAGAGTGCGCCGCACACTCCAGCAGCTGTTCCTGCCTGTCGTGATATGCCAAACTATTCACGTCCAAATCCACAACAAATATTCTGAGAATCTCTCATTATTCACTGCTTCTGTTAATCCCTGAGCAGTGCAAAGTGGATACTCAGACAGGTGCAAACTTGAGCGTGACAGTAAATGGTGGTGAAATGTGTTGGCCATGAGCTGAGCTATGCAGTTGGTCTGAAATGGGGTCAGTGATGTAATGCTGTTTGTTGAGGAGAGGAGGGTTAAAGGGGCCGTAAATACGACAGGAGACACCTCCGAGTGTGGACGAGCAAGCCAGCTCATCTTGTTTGGCCCAGCTGGAGACAGTGGCGCCAGCCTGACTCTGGTATCTCGTGGAAGCAGGGCCAGTGTTTGGAGACCAGACATGTCTGCCAGGCATCTGCATGACCCCGTTCATCCACTGCATGTGTAACTCATACCTGCATTTCCTTAGACCACCTGTTTTAAAGAAACATTTTGCACCTGTTTTTATGATTATTTAAATATAAGATGATGTGATTCTGTCGAAGCACTGAAGGGGTTTCTGGCACAACCTCACCTACTTCCATAGTGGATGGAGAAGGGAAAAACATCTAAGGAGTTGCTCTATATACTCCAAGTGTTGCTGGAGCTCTGACCTCTTTAGCTAATGTGATTCTGGATTTACTCTGGAGAGTGTAATGTTTGTTGTGCATGCCCTTAATGAAAGGCACAATGAGTTTCTTGCCAAATCTTAACAAGCATGAGAAAGAAAAAAATCTGAACATTGGTGTCAGTGTTTTGAGATCTCATGTTCTTTTCATGATGACCCTGCTTTCTTCAGCTCCAAGCCAGTCCTCTGTGATCCGTAGCAGAGTTAAGCCAAGCAGTGAGGGTGAAAGGAAAAATTTTTATTTCTCTCTCTCTCTCTCTCTCTCTCACACACACACACACACATACTGAAATACTGAAAGACAAGGAGCACGGCCAGCACAGAAGATAAGTAATTTCCATATGATACATAAAATCTTTTAGATAGAATAGAATAGAATAAAATAAAATAAAATAGAATAGGATAGAAAAGAAAGCCTTTATTGACATTGTACAAAAGTATACAACAAGATTTTGAGTGCTGCATCTGAACGAGTGCCAAAACAATCAATAATCAATAAAAACATGAATACACGTTAGAAGACACTTACATGAGAGGAAAAGTCCAGTCTGATGAATATTAAGCTGAATATTTTTGTGACAGCACTCCACTGTTTGGCTGTAGAATCCAACTCTGCTCTGAATGAAAAATAATTAATTCTGTTTTTTTTTTTCCTTTGGTTTGGAGAGCCTGAAAAATATTGGAGATGACGCTCACGAGTAAATGATGAAGGTTGCACAGGATGATGTCCTTCTAAATTGTTCTTATTTTCAGCAAATCCTAAACGGCAAAAGCAACAATGAATTCATCTGACTGAGCAACATACATGTTCAGTCAGTCTGGTCCATAATACAGTGTATTTGGTCCGTTATACTACACTGTCCATTTTGTACTATCTCGGCTATTTATTTCATGCACACTGGATTTGAAATGAGACAAACAATATACTGTAAGTTTTTTGAGTAACACGTTACTTAAACCATCCATCCATAATGCATTATGATCATACTTGTAATGCATTATAATGTGCCTATAGAGCCGTATAATCACAGCTATAGGCAAGGCTAGGGTTAACCCTAACCCCAAACATAACCATAACCACAATGCATTATGCATGTGCTCATAATCCGTTATAATGTGTTATATATGTTCATAACGTGTTATAATGCATTATAGAGACAGTCTTCATAGAAATTGTTACTGTTTATTTTGCTTACTTACAGCTGTGTTTTTTTAAACCCGTTGGAGAATCGAAGCTGTTTTTACAGTTTAAATGTTTTTAAAAATTAAAGCAAGGAAATAAAAAGGCTACATGATGCATCACCAAAACAACATACTCCAATATGAAAGTTTGCATCATAGTCTTTCTGTAATTTTCTACTCCAGTGTGCCGGAGGACCACGCACTTAACCACTGCATGACCATGACTGCAAATGACATTCAGTACTGGTCAATGCCTGGTGACTGTAAGATACTGAGTGTGTCCTACTTAGGGAAAAAGGAAAACAAACTGACAAACGTGGAGTTACTGCCCAGGATTTGAACAAAAGAAAGACAAAGAACATATATGTATAAATAGATATGTAAATAAGAAAAAAAGAATAATTTGCAATAAATAACACATGCTAGGAGAATGAAATGCTTTTTGTTTTCTCTCAAACTATCCTCAACTTTCCTTTAAGCGAAGCACCAAACCTCTGGCTGCTCCCTCCCCAGAAACGGCTCCTTGCCAGACGACACAAGTGTTTTGTTGAGAGTCTTACGGTCTGAATTTGTAAAACCTCGCTCCTCTTGCAACTACTCACCCAGAGTGTTGCTGTAAATATCTGTGAGCTCTTTGTCACAGTGCCTGATTAAATAAGAGAGGAGCCCAGAGGAGAAGCCTCTGAGCTATTTACATCACAATGTTTCATTAGACTTCTGAAGAAACTAAGAAAACTCGCTCACAAAGGCTGACAGACGTTTTTGTCTGTGAAAACAACTGTGGTTTTTGATGTGAGAAAAATCAGGAGATTAAAATGAATTGATGTCACATGATATCCCTGCATATTCACTAAAATAAATGGAATTTAAACACAATATCTAACATTGAATTATTGCTGCTAAATTCTACATATAGAAAAAACTTCAAATATTTTCCTGTGCTATAATTACTTATTACTAACAGTTGTTTCAGATTTTATGCTAATATTCAAATGGATTTAACTGCAATGCAAATGTTTGCCTCTACAGTTCTACAAAGTACACTAGTCATCTGAGAAATGCTAATTCCTAAGACGCTAATTAACAGCTCTGTCATCTGCATCACAAATTTACAACAACAACAATCTCATTAAATCTGCAATAACAGTGAATCATGACAGTCGCTGGACGTCTCCTTCGGTTTAATCATCTCTCAGCTATAGCTGCAGGTGCTTAAAGGGATACATATATGTTTCATCTGAACTGTATGGTTGCATTCAGAACTTGGGTAGCTCGGACAGCAGATATTTCACCATTTTTGTAGCTTCTGTTTAAATATTGCCAACAGTGTTTTCATTTTGATCCTCTCCCCAGCAGAGGCTTGGTGGAGCACACATAAGTGAGCACTGCATGCGGACCACAGGCAGATAGCACCATGGGGTGCATGACAATGAGCCACATCTCTGCCAGATGCCATTAGAAGTGAGGCTATGAATCAAAAGGGGTTCTTGAAATCGCACCCTTGTAAAGAATGGATTTTTTACTCTGAGGCTTTTGTGTGTTGTTCCTTTTATTCTTCAACCGAATTCATATTAAGAGGGATGAACAGAGATACCTCAAATCTATAAAATCAGGAATTATTAACTGCCTTTTCTGCAGCTATCTGGCTACAAAGTACACAAAACTAGGGCTCGACCAATATTGGATTATTTGCGGGCTGATGCCGATACCGATATTAGTGAGCAAGAAAATTCTCATACCCAGTATATTTGCCAATATATAATATTGTCTGAATGTGGTTATTTAATACTTGTAAAAGAGATATGTAATGGAGACAGGATATCTAACATTTTAACAAACTTTATTCCAAACAGCAGCGCAGGAACAGTAAACACTTAATTTATTGCTTACTGAATAATGGATTGTCCTCTGCTGGACAAACTGCGTAATTACACCATTTTAAATCACTTGTCAAAGTTTTTCGACAGGCTTAAAAAACTGTTTTAATATCTGCCTATACCAGAGAATATATATGCTGATACTGATATATCAGCAATTGGCCAATATCATCCCATAATATCTGCGAACTGATGTATCTGACGGGCCCTAACAAACACAACTATTTTCTTGTGATTTCTTTCTCTGTTGACTTTCCTTCAGTAAATTTGTATTGCTTTGGATGTTCATCATCTCAAGAGCAGGAAAATAATTTATTTATGAAGTGACTTGAAGAGATCTACCGTAAAGCCCAACAAGTCTAACAGATGATGTCAGGTGTGAGAGCAGTGATATGCTGTATTTTAAGAAGTGGTATGAGGCAGCTCCAATGTGTCTGTACACTGTGGCGTCACAGAGAGCAGCAGCAGCTTCTTTTGAGCTCCACATAGTCGCCGCTCTGTGTGTGGTGGTCTCTGCTGCACACAGAGAGTGTCACTTTGTGCTTTTGACCACAGGCCACCTGGTAGTACTGAAGGGAGCTGCACACACACTCACACAGCCTGTCAGAGGCATGTGTGTCCTCTAGCTGACAAAAAAATGAAATGTTTAGTTTGTTTGGGGAGGCTTATGAAATGGAGGACGGAACAAGGTATCCGTCCTTTCAATCAGCAAATTCCAGTACTGGACAAATTGAATGAAAAGAGTGCAATTTTCGAGTACAGCAAGGGGGAAATAATGTCATGGTGAATGAGGCTGATTACTAACTCTATTACTGCAGAGAGAGAAAGCCAAATATAAGAGGGAGCTATTTGTTCATTATCAGCAAGGCCATTATCTTTGACAAGCTAGGTCTCCCATGGTCCACAGAAAACACTAATACGCCTCATTTATACCAACAGCACACCCACAAACTTCCCATCCTGATGGTGAAAGTCCCTTCTGTTTGTCTGCAGAGATACAAGGAAACACACAAATGGACAAGTACAAACATCTGGTGTAAGCTTAAATTTAAGTCTCTGAAACCTCTGAACTTTTGCGTAGTCATCTCAGCAGTCTACAGCCATGTTAGCAGCTCTGTGAATCTGTACATATTTGAAGGTCCAGTGTGTGATATTTAGGGGAAATGTGTTTGTTAAATATGGCAGAAATGGAATATAATATTCTTAAAAATAAAAATCACCTGAAAATACGATTTGTTGTGTTTTCATAAGCTTAGAATGAGCTGGTTAAATCTACAGAGAAAGCTGTCCTCTTAACGCAGTCCACCATGTTGCACAACATGTTTCTACAGTAGCTCAGAATGGACAAGCTAAACACTGGCTTTAAAGAGGGACTTTTGCTATTTACGCTGCTTTTGCTGCCACCGTGTAGGTTCTCTGCCACACTTGAGTGAGAGAGTATGGGATATTCAGCCAGGTGAAACCTGAAAACACCGCTAGATGAAACTAAATCCTACACTGGACCTCTAAGGCCCTTTCAGATACAAGTTAATGTCTCTGTAAATATGAATCATTGTATTCTGCTTTTCACCCCACCCAGACCCTAGCAAGTATATTCATTGTGTCCCAACCACTTTAATTTTCAACAGGCCAACATTTTACTATTCAGACATTTTATTCAGTGTAGATCCAGATAATGATAAAGACTGAACTGGAACCATTCAGTCTGTTAGTAGCAGAATAGCCCCTAGCTTTAAACTCTTAGCCTCAGCATTGTGTCATTTATGGTTTTGTTTTCGAAGGTCTGGACCTGAGACAAGTATTACTTCCCATGCTTTTAGTTGTAGCTCTGCAAATGTAAACAAACTCCTTCACTTCCTAGAAACAGATTCCAGCATAAATTATGATTACTAATTATTGCAATTATTTCTGCATTAATACCAGTGGTGTAGACTTGAGTCACATGACCTGTACTCGAGTCAGACTTGAGTCAAATTTCATGACTTTGACTTGACAATCTCATTACAGATGTAGAGCTTGCCTTGGACTTTAATGCCAGCATCATGACTTCACTTGGACCTGAGCCTTTTGACCTGGAAATACTTGAGTTTTAGGCATATGTTATTCAAAGAGAATGCCACCAATCAATATATTTTATATATAGTTCATTATGTTGGGTCCTGGTTAGTGCTATATGTTATGTGTGCAATATCAGCACTACTGGGATTAATTATTTCTGATTCTCATTCTGATTTTTTGTGTGATTAAGTTCAGTCACACTTGTTGTAACATTATTTGAAGGAGTAATCAAAATTTTAAAAAGTATTCACAATTTGTGTAAATTTAATAGATTAATAGAGTGCTAATGACTTGTTTAGGACTTGAAATTCAAAGTTTAGGACTTTGGACTTGACTCGTGTCTTGAGAGTAAAGACTAGAGACTTACTTGTGACTTGTAAAACAACGACTTTGTTCCACCTCTGACTACTACTACTACTAAATGCATTAATACCAATACTACCACTAATACTACTAATACTAATACTAAAGTGTTTTGCCTTACACTACTCAAAATGTGGTAAAAGTGCTTCCCAAGAAAGAGACGAATGCAGTGTTTCAACTATGATTTGGGGACTATTTGGCAGATTTTACTTACTCATTATGATTTTGTCATTGCAGACGAGCAGACAGAGAGCCAAATACTAAGTCCAGAATATGCAGCTGCCATTTTCCTCATGGAAAAGAGACATATGCCATTGATTACAACCATGCAACAGTGCCATTGCAAAATCAATCAGCTGAAATTCAGCCGTAGTTTAACTTCTAAAATTATGCTGTGAACACTTAAATTCACCTCAATAGACTAGAATCATATTCCACTTGCTTTGGGTGCACTGTGGAATGTTGGCTCAGGAACAACACAACCGGAAGATCGTTGCTGTTTCAAATGAATACACTCTGGAAGTCAGTTTAAATGTTTGCGGTTTCAGGCCGTTGGAAAGGCCGAACCGCAACAAAAGTGTTTTGTTTGACCCAAATACTTGCCCTGTGTACACTGCCCCTTAGATTGTGACATGCGATTTGTCCAATAGATGTAGACATAGCTAGCTGACCGAGATGACGAATTCCTCACGCATGTGTATCTCACATTGATATGGGACTCACATTAGGTACTGACAGTGATGATTTACAGACTTCTTTTGTATTTTTCGACTGCTCTGTTCACTTTTGTTTGCCTTGTTCATTCAGGCTGATGAAACATCATTGGTTCCAAGCAGGCTGGTTCACTAGATAACACCAAGGTTCTAAGACTTCAAAGCCGGACCAGAACCCTGCTGGTCTGGAAAGTTTCTCTGTGCAGGTCAGATTATCAGCCGCTGCTGTCACTAACTCACTGACAAACAGTTTCAGTCATTGTTTTTTGCTAGGAAATGTCCACTAAGCCTCAGAGTAAGTTCACCTTTCCGATATAAGAACACTATCTTGCCTCTTTTAGCAGATGTTTATCTCAACAACAGCAATTTAGCGCACACAGAACGTCAGCAGCAGCTGGAGTCGCCCATCAGTGTCAGACTGCATCTGCTCAGTTCTGTTGTGCATTGAAATTGATCTGACAGAATCCACTCAAGAAAACAGACTTTAGAGGAAATTACTTTGGATCATCATCAGTGTCAGGAGTTCCTTCTCTTCCTTTATGACTCTTACGAAAACAGACCTAGGAGTTTGTGTTTGTGGAGAGGTGGAGCTTGTCTAAATCCTGCAGAGACAAAAGAAGCAGAATGGAAAACCTCAAACTGTGAAATCTAGAGTATGATTTGCACAGAATTGTGAGGACAAAACAGTGTCAGAAAAAAAAGATGCTTGCTGCTAAAGAGAAGATGATCAGCTAACAGCTTCAAGGATTTCAGAAAGATTGCAGATTCATGACTCAAGAAATTGAGATTTAAAGGATGTTTTAAGCCACACAGGAGTCAGTCTGTAATCTCTGTCCCTTCTCTCCAGAAAATCCCAGTCCGTCACCATTTTCCATCAGTCCACCATATGCCCTTTGGACTGTCCCTCCTTTCCATATTATCAGACATCCCC
>MDSQ01000109.1_pt1 | contig 14857 bp, 9 predicted proteins | sample 1008251 | NCBI WGS metagenome assembly MDSQ01 (sample SAMN05526597, study PRJNA338239) | gut metagenome | isolation source: Hindgut content | host: Naso unicornis | place: Saudi Arabia: Red Sea | collected 2016-05
TGTGTGTGTGTGTGTGTGTGTGTGTGTGTGTGTGTAGGAATGAGTGTGCCCTGTGTGCATGTATGGGAATGTTCCTGCCTTCACCCAGATTTCTCATACTTTCATCATATAGTGTTTCAGGTGAAGAACTTTTCCCCTCTTTGCTCTCCCTGGCTTAACTATGCTATGGATTTGCATTACTTAGATAAAGATATTATATTATGTCCTAAAAAATAATAACGGTCGGACAGAAATGTGAATGCAAATAACACAAATGAACATTGTTAAATTTCTGTACAGAATTATTTTCTCGATGTAAATGGAATTTAAAATACGCTTAACACCCAGGAATGGTCACACAGTATACTGTACTGTTTAATCAGTAATTAACTGGAAATGCTGTGAAAGGTGCTTGTAAATGTACCTAACTGAGAATTTTGCCTTTTAAAATAGATGAAAATTTTAGGTTCACCTTTGAAACATATTTTGAGAAAAAAGCAAGACCCACAAAATCCACAAACTCACAAAATCAAAAATAAAATCACCTACTTACGGTCAACAGGCCTTGCCAGGTTTTTATGCATGCATTTACTCATTTGCTTGTTTAATGTATTCACTGGAGAATTGGACATTTTTTAACTAAATATGTGCTGAGTGCTGCCAAGATAAAGGAATAGCACCAGAATTTTTTTAATTGAGTGGTTTTCCCCTTCAAGCAGTCGCTGTCTCAGCTCTTTGGTGGTGGAAAAGACAGACTGTGGTGACTTTGATAGCCCTCTTCCTGCTCTCAGCGCACATAATGATAAATGGTCCATTTTGGAATCCATAATGGACACTGATGTAAAAGCACTCCCCTCTCCTGACATTGAACTGTCTTCTACTCTTGTTCAGGCATTAAGTCATCTTGCAGAGCGCTGTCAGTTTGTTGTTGTTTTTGGTTTTGTTTTGTTTTTGTATGCTTTTAAAACAAATTTTGTGGATTTTATATGGTTATGGGTTATGGGTTCTTCAGGCTAGTTTTATAACATTTTGTAATTTTGTACATTTTGTAACATAGATGTAGATTATGGGAATGCTCATCTAGACTTAAACACTTTGTCCTTCCTTATAATGTACCACACAGTACTTATCCACAAGCTTTTTTACAACACAGATTGTGAAGTTCATCTTTCCTAAGTGCAGAAAAGTGTGATGTGGTTTGACCACCCACACCGTAGTTATGCTGTAAAAGTCAATTCAGGCTGATGGTTTTCTGCCACTTCCCTTCTCAGTTTAACTCTCTTAAATTAAGGAAACGCAGCATAACAACATGGACACTGACTTGCTCATGCCTTCCTCACTCCCATCTAATCTCTGCTGCCTCTCTTGTGAGGAAGCAGTTGCATGTAATGTATACAAGTCATAATGTGAGGCAGAGAGGGACTGAAAAAGAGGGTAGGAGGGATTTAAGGAAAGGGGCAGATTGGAGGGGCGTTGGGCTCCCAGATGCCCCTGCCCCTGTGTTTGTGTGTGCATGTGTGTGTGTGTGCTGCTGTGCCTTGGAGATGACTGTCAGCAGGCGGTGCCTCTGAGAGTGAGGAGAGAGGGGGGTGATGTTTCCGAAAGGGGGCCCAGTCTGTTACCAAAGGGAGGTGGAGATTTACTATCCCACCCAGTCAAAGTGTCTCACTGGTGCTCTGACACACACACACGCAGTGATACACACAACTTCACACACACACACAAACACACACACTCTCAGACATACAAACTCTCCTCAGGAAACTCTGAGCCATAATGCGAAGGCACCTCTGAGCAGACGGGTGCATTGCTCAAACCAAGTGGGATACGGTGCGGCTTTGATAGTGCGTTAATTACTCATGTGATGTGATACAGATGTCTGGGGGCTTCAGCCGAAAGTTTGCCTGACGGTTTCCAAGGGGGCCAGGCAGACATTTTAGAAGAGGTAGGTGAAAACCAAACGTATTTATTATTTATGGATAGATCAGTTTGCGTGCTGTCACAGATCCCAGCAGTGTCATGCTGATGCTAAACTGTGATGCTACTTGAAGGGCTGGCTGCTAAATAGTTCTTTGTGTACTTGGTGACAGCTGGGACTTTGAACAGGAAGAACTCTGGGCTATGAGCGTTGCCTGTGCTGTGACATGATGAAAAGGGATTTACTACCAATCTGACAGTTTAGAACTTTATCCGCTCTTTACCAGGAGTTCTGTACAAAGAATTGTTCTGATTTTGTCCAGAAAGTTTGTTGTTTGCAGCAAAGGTGAAGATATCCATGTGCTCATTACAGTAGACATAACCAAAGTAAAGAACCAAAGGGTTCAGACTGGAATCCAAAAACTATTACTTTGTTTAGCAAATTGGATGTTCTTCTGTGTTTTATCTTTTTAAAAAATTGCACACTGGAAATCAGGTCTGCAGCACTTCTTAACCTCTCTGATATTGTCGCCACATGTTTAAACCTTTCTAAATTAGAAACAGAGGGAGAATGCAAAACTGAGGAAATCATTTGCAACCCCATGCAAGGGGCCAGATGTGAAAACAGCATAAGAAGAAGCAGAGCCTCACTGTGTAGCTGCAACAGTATTGACACAAAGACACAATCGACAGTTTCTTTTTCCAGGAACGACTGAGAGCAAACAAGACGCTCGATGCACTCTGCTGATGCCTTATCCGTAACTGTCTGACTGTTACTAGTTCTGGCGTCTCCCATCTGTGCAAATTTGGCAAAACCTTTTTGAAATCTTGAAGAAATTGTTTAACTTCCTCACAGCGTTTAAAGGGACAGTAGTGCTGTTTAACTTTCTTGTAAATGACATAATATTCCATTTTTAGTTAGTTTTCAAGTGGAGGCAAAATGTGAATCAATCAGTGGTGTTTCAAGGGTATTTTTCTCAAAATGTGCCGCATAAAACTTTTCCTCTCGTGTGTTTTCCTCCCTAACTAGTGATACATTGGGACAGTCTTTCAATCAAAGAAATCAAAGCGCCCAGTGTGTTCCATAATGGGCACCCCATCTGTGCATATGTTGGTGCTAATGGCCTGTTTGGCAGCCAGAGGAATGTGCCAGATAAACAGAGCTGAGGCAGAGGAGGTTTCTCTCCCAGGCTCTCTCGTCCACTCCACCCTCCAGTCGTTGGATTTCTACAGCACCATCAGTCCCAGTGCAGCGCCTGGCCTCCACCTGGGTGTCCCAAAGGTTGATGCACAAGCCATGGGATCTGCAAATGTATCGGACGTAAAGAGACCTCCGATGTGCGATGCATCTACCTCTATTACAGACTATTTTAAGTACATCAACACAGTAATTTCCATTTTAGTGTTTGTGGTCGGTCTGGTTGGCAATGCCACCCTGCTGAGGATCATATACCAGCACAAGTGCATGAGGAACGGACCAAACGCCCTTATTGCCAGTCTGGCACTGGGAGACCTAATCTACATAATCATCGATATACCCATCACTGTCTACAAGGTACATTCTTTACTCTGTTGATGCATGTTTAATTAGAGTTGTAACCTTTTTTTTTACAGATAAGCTCCTGAGTGACAGGTCTTTGTGTTGATATGATGAAATGCAGCAACAATGGAGGTGATACGCAGAGATAAAGCGGAATATTACAGACGGGAACGGGGGGGGAAGTGGGGAGGGGTGGATGGGAGTGTGCAAATAGACGGGAAAGTGTAATCGGTCAGTGGCGTTATCTTTCTCGTGCGGGCAGATTAGTGATGAGAGGAGGAGGGATATGACTGGTTTAAATAAACACGGGAATCAGGCTATAGTCACACATGCCAGTGGCCTTGTATTGACCTGAGACATTAGTCACTGACCCTTATCTAAAGGTTTTATTTTTTCCCGAAAAAGTACTCAGTGTTGTTCAAGTGACAAATCACTTGTGGAGTTTTGAACTCAGTTCAGTCTAAAGCTGTAATGCTTAATCCAAATAAATGTGAGGGTAAAAGTCTTACTAATACTACAGGGAAAAAAGGTCCGAATTTTTAGGTTTCATAATTAATAGCATCAGCTTATTGTACTCCCATGTTTATGAGCATTTTTGATTTTTAAAAAAGCCTTTAATAGTGCAGAAAACATAAAAAAATGTCCATTTAGCAGTTTTCTAATGATTATCAGGCCTGTTAGTCTGGGAGCGCTAGCTGGTTTCAATTGTGTGCTTTGATTTTTGGTGAGTCACAACACTTTTATTTACTTTTGGACTTTACAATGAGTCTTTAAGTATTTCATGACGATAGGTTTTGCTTAGGTCTCCTGTCTTGGGATGATTTGTATCAGTAAATAATGTCAGGCTTTGTGTAATAATCAAGAATGATGGCAAGATGAAGTGATCAGTCAACTTGAACTTCCCAGTGCATTGAGGGACACAACTTTACAAGTGAAAAATGAGAAGCCACCTGGTTGAAATTAACTTGGGACTTTGAGGGCACAGCAACATTGTTGTCCGAGCGACACATGCGTAAAAAGGAAACAGAAATCTGAGAGGGGGTAAGACTTTATGCACAAACAAAGAGAGAACCACGTCTACAATGTTGAAACCATGTAAAAGCCCCTTGTTTATTTCCTCTGGGTTGTGACAGTGTTTTCTAAAAATAATCAACTACTTGAAAACATTGGCGTGGGCTTGTTTCCTCTCTGCTGCTCCTCCGTGCTCTTGGGAAACTTAGACGGCACGAGGAAACAATAGAGGGCCAGGAAGCACCATGAGGTTCTTCCTTTAGCTTCAGCACAGAGAACGTGTTTAACGTGCGTTATTTAGTACTGAAGGAAGAGTGTCAGCCTCTTTGATGGAAACAAAGGTCTCACATGGCCTTGACTTATTTTCCCACAGGAAGCAATACTATAAGAGGTTGTGGAAGTGGCTCTGAGAAAGTTCCCTGAGACAAACTGGAGTTATTATTGAAGTTTGGTTGTTGATTTTGATGGATTTAGAGGTTTTAAGTTTGCAGGAGATGTGAAAGTTTTATCAGCTGAAGAGCTCGTATGCTCCATGTCAAACTTAACTCTCTCTGACACAAAGATGACGTTGAGAAGCCTTTGAAGTGCTTCAGCCTGCCGTAAAATTGCCTTACATAGATTTCGGCGATGGTCAGCATGAGTTCAGTAAAAGTAAGATGAATAGCTCCCAAATGACTCATCCAACAAATTAAGAGAACAATTACTTTGTGCTGACACGTTAACTATGCTAAACAGCGATTTAATGATGAATTTTATGGGCGTGTGATGAATGATAACTAAAAATGTTACAGTGTTATGTGACAGAATTTATATGTGGTTGTTTTTTTGTTTTTTTTCGAACAGCTCCTGGCATCACGATGGCCTTTTGACAACAGTCCTGTAGGCCATTGCCTGTGTAAACTGGTTCCCTTCCTGCAGAAAGCCTCCGTGGGCATCACAGTCCTAAATCTGTGCGCCCTCAGTGTGGACAGGTCAGTGCTTTGAGACCACACTCTGCTTTAATAAACTGAAATATGAGGGTCCGTTTTTCAGGCAAGAAAAAAGTTTTTTAATAAAATATTAACTTTAGGCAAAGATTCTGTCCTGTATAAAGGAAAAGGTCATTAAAAAATACAATAGGTTTTGTGCATAAAGTAGGTTTTAAGGAACTCATTTATTCTCTGAAACTTTTCTAACATTTCAGCCATTTCTCATTGTCATAAAGAAAGTTTTATTTGTGTTTTCATTATTTCGTAGAAACATTTGAGAAGCAGAAACTCGCAACTGAAGTCACATGGCACCATGTTTGTGCACATCCTGAAGCCCAAAACGAACACGGTGCCCTAGACATATTTTTCATTGATGAGAGAGCAGATACTGTTGCACAAATTTGAGGAGGCAGTCAAGTCATTGGAAAGGCAGTCAGAGAAATTCAATTAGCTTTCACAATTATATAAATATTTTAGATTTGATTCTAACTTATTTGACATAAAGATTTGATTAGCCGAGTTGATGATAGTGATCATAAAAATCTGTCAATACTGATTCTCACTGGGATGTTGTTTATCTCTGTGATCTTCTGTGTGTTGCCTCAGTGCTCAAAACATTTATGAAGAGCTCCTTTGGATGCTTTTTACATCCTTAATGGAATTATTTTGAGTCATTTTTATGTGCAACATTAAGTGAATGATGTATGCCCTGTAAACTCTCTACATGTTATAAATATTAAAAACTCTTGATAGCAAGTGACTTTTTAATAGTGCCTTAATAGAATTTCCCTGATGAATAATTGATGATTGTGAAGTGCTGAAGTTCATGGTCATCTCACTTTCTGCTATAGACACAACTTTGGAGATAAGAAGCTCTGCTGCATGCTCTGAACAGACTCCAAGGTTTAGCCATTCAGACATATTTCATGACCTCTATTATGAGAAAAAGACAAGCTGCTGGGCTGTACAGTTGTGTTCAAGAGCAGATGCTCTCTGTTTGTTTCCAGGAAATGTGTAGCATATCTGTTCTCATGCTTGTGTGATATGAAAGTACTTGAGACTCTTTTGTGTCTTTTAAATGTTGTAGGAAGAGAAAAAGGTGGATACATTACCGCTTAGTAAAATATAAATGCCGCCATGTTGTTCAACAGAGAAATTCAAATGTGTCATGAAAAATATATTGTTTTTGCCATAAAATCTTGATGCAGGATTTTACTAAAACATTTCGACAAGTGGTTTCCATTAATGAAACAAACAAGCAAACAACTATTCAGTGCATTGGAAACACAAGCCAACAGACAGACCTCTCTGCCAACATGGGCCAGTCTGTTTGGAGGCTTCACAAAAATATAAATATTAGATATTTAAAATAAACAATTGATCATCTCTCCTCATTAATTCTTAACATTTTGATATTCTTTGCTGACTGAGCAGTTTGTTATGTTTGGTGTGCTGCCATGCATAAAGAAAATGTTGTTAGCTTTGTCATTCCAGAGAGACAAAGAAGATTATGACTTTACTGATTTCTATTTAATGATGAAGCTGTGACTGAAAGCAGCTGAACCGCTGCAGCTCTGTCTCAATTAATAAACAGGCTTTATTTTTTCTTATCACTGTAATTGTGTTTCAATTTATACTTTATAATATCAATTTTCTCATTTGTATCCCAGGAGTGCTATATTATAATCACTCCTGCTGCAGTAGCCCACCATCCTCTGATCATATTATCTTCATCTAATCACTTTAATATGTCTGATCCTTTTGTCGAGCCTGGAGTGTAACTTGATGTCTGTCTTTTACAGGTACAGAGCCGTGGCATCCTGGAGCAGAGTTCAGGGAGTGGGCATCCCTCTACTGACAGTCATTGAGATTGCGTCCATTTGGGTGCTGTCATTCTTCCTTGCAATACCGGAGGCTGTCGGCTTCAACATGGTCAGCTTCAACTACAAAAACGAAACCATACGCACCTGCATGCTTAACCCCCAGGGTGACTTCATGCTGGTACGTGTCATCCTTTTTTTATCATTTGTAGATTAAAAAATTGCTGTTAAGTGCTTTCGTGTCCCAATGTTTTGCTTGTATTAAGATCGAGATGTGCTGTAAGTGCTGGCAGTTGCACTTAGCAAAAGAGAGACAAAACATTACTGGACGAATGAGATAAAAAACCCATCTGCATGAGGACTACTCAAAGCGAAAGTGCAAGTTCATTTTAATATTTCCATTGTCTCAAAAGCATGTGTTGTTTGTTTGTTAATGCGTGCTTCTAATGGCCAGTTCATGTGATGGTGTGCTATTTTGGTTACAGGTGAATATATTTTTAGGGCAATATATTTTTAGTACATTTCCTGCTTGAACAATGAATAATTGAAAAGATAATAAGAACGTCAACCCACTGATATTTATGTCTCAACCCAAATTCACCTCTCAAGCCAGAAAGTGAGTATTTGCTACTGAAAAGATTTTTAGCGAAGTACCACTTTAAGAAATAATCTTCGTCTCCTCTCCAAGTCATTTTGGCCTTTTTCACATCCTTGGAGCACATAATTGATTGCAGGCCAAGTGCAATTACTGATCGTAAAATCTGGGGCCTCAAGCTGAGCCACATGTGCACATCTATCCCATATACTTAAAATTGGAGTAATCTCCACCAGATAGCCGCAAAATAATGCTGAGGTCTGTTTCGTCAGCTTTCTGCACTTAAGGCCACAGTTTGTGAAGGATGTTTTGTTTTGTTTTCATGGAAATTTTGTAATGTCAAGTTTGAAGGAAGTTTGAAAAGATGGTAAAAAGCACATACTTACACTGCTGTGTAGAACAACAGAGAGCTGAATGGCCCTCAAGTGGATTGTTTTCAAACTTACAACATTAAAAAGAGCACACTGTGGCACTCACATGGACTACAATGGGACTGGGGGATCATTTGGTAGTGGTTTAGGTCTGTCTTCCAGTTGTTCTAAGTTCAAGTCCAACATCAACAGCAGTTGCCAAAAAATAAAGTGATAGATAGAGATGTAGTGGCACTGAACGACTCGAGAAAAACAGGAAATCACAGAAAGTAAACAGAAAGTTGTATTTGGTCCTAGGAAGCCCAATGTTCATTTAGATCCTCGAGTCCTACAGAATACTTTATATGTCAGAAGGCGATGAGAAGAAAGAGCAGATAACAGCTCAGAACAAGTGCCTCTGTAGCTTTTCAGTGCAGTACCACTGTCTTAAATGCTAATCTCTGGTTTTTCCACCAGATGTAATGAACATTTTAAACCCAAACAAAAATCCACTGCGTCATAAAAACTATTGTCCTAAAGTAAGCATGCATGCTCAGACAATCTGTGCCATGCACAGAAAGTTTATAGCATGGCAGGCCATGTAACCTGAACCACAGACAATATGCTGCTGACACCTAACCGTCAAACATAACTGGTTAAACTCTGTTGAGATGGGCTTACTTGGCTCATGATCAACAACAAGTAATCAGCAAATTTTACTAACACTGTCAAACATTGAGCAGCCGCAGACACATCAGTATTTTGATTTTACTTTGAGTGCTGGGGAGGGAATGCAAATTTTTTTTCTGTTTTGCATTTGTTTGCATTGTGTTTTGCTACATAATCTTGTTTCACGTTTGCTTGTGTATTTGTAGTTCTATAGGGATGCAAAGGACTGGTGGCTGTTTGGCTTCTACTTTTGTGTACCACTGATCTGCACAGCTGTTTTCTACACTCTGATGACCTGCGAGATGCTCAGCCATAGGAATGGCAGCCTTCGAATAGCCCTCAGTGAGCACCTCAAACAGGTTCGATAATGTTTGTACAGTGTCTCTAATAAATGTATAAATAATGTCAAGTGTTTATTTCACTAGAGGTACATTTTCATTGTGACTTTATCACAATTTTAACGTAACTTTTTTAGAGCCTACATTGGCTCAGCCAACAATCTCATTCTCTAACCTTCCATTAGAGAGGCTTTGTCATCTCCCCTCTAATGGTGGAACAAAATTTGTTTCTCTGTGCAGAGGAGGGAGGTTGCCAAGGCCGTTTTCTGCCTCGTCCTCATCTTTGCCCTTTGCTGGTTCCCTCTGCACCTCAGCAGAATCCTTAAGAGGACAGTTTACCGCCAGCATGATAAGATGCGCTGTGAGCTACTCAAGTGAGTCACCTGTCGAACAACCTAAAGCTACAGTGTATGCAGATGTGTAGGACATGATACTGTAATGTGGGGATTTTGATGGGATTTTTTTATATATATTAGTTCAGAATCTCGTCTGTCATGTTAAGAAAATGTCAGTAATCGTAAGGTTCCAAACACCCACAGAATTAACTTGTATAAAAATTTTTACTGTTAAAAATGATAATAAGTTAAAAATTTTTGTATTTGGAAACAGAGGTGCTTCTAGTGTTAGATTAGTGTTAAATAAATTAAATGCTATTCAAATTGCATCTAAAAAGATACCAATGCAGTAATAATAATCATTTTTCCTTTTATTTTCTCTTTTCAGCTTTCTTTTGGTTCTGGATTATCTAAGTATCAACCTTGCAACAATCAACTCCTGCATAAACCCCATTATCCTCTACTTTGTCAGCAAGAAGTTTAAAAACTGCTTCAAGGTATGGTGTCTCCTTACAACAAATGGATATTAATGCATGTAACATACTCAAGCAACCGCTTGTTATCTCTCTCTCTCAGGCACACACACAAACACACATGCACAATTAGTCTGGCCAGGAAAGCAAACAGTGAACTCAGGCCTTTATCTATGACACCGAAGCTGTGACAGTTATGACATTCCTCGAGTAAGTAAAGGCAGTCTGGTGATGTTTGTATTCACTTTGTATGGCTAAGGTCAGGCACTACAAATGTCTGTCGAGAGACCTGAGCTGGAGATAAACCATGCCTCAAGATTGCACGTTAAAGGAATTGTGGGAAAGAGGTGGGGGAGCAAACAAGAGAATAGCTACACATGTGGGAAGAGTTGTTACTTCATAAAAATGGCTTTGCTAAACTAACAGTTTGACATTTGGTGAAATACACTTGTTTACTTTTCATAGAATGTTGGATGAAAGAATGGTACCATTCCCATCTGTTAAATGTAATGTAAGTCCGGTTAGTTTAGTTTAACCTGAAGACTTGAAACGGGAGGTGTCCCCCTGATTTCAGCCTCTTTGCTCAGCTAAGCTGACCATCACCTTGCTTCAGCTTCACATTGAACACACAGTTAACTTTCATCAATTTTCTTATTTAACTCTGCATAGATTAAATTGTTTTTCCCAAAATGTTAAATCTTGCTTTTTAATTGTTCCCCCTTTTTTCTCTCTTCACATGTTTTCTCAAGTCATGTTTGTGCTGCTGGTGTTACTCTGACAACCAGCTGAGCAGCATCGGACCCATGAATGGCACCAGTATCCAGTGTAAAAGCCCAGAGCCCAACAACCACCATACTGATCGCAGCATCAGGAAAGACAGCGACTGATCCCTCAATTTAGCTCTTTCATATACCCAGCATCTTAAAATGCAACCAATACTCACCCAAAACTGTTCACATCAAAAAGTACTTTTTCAGAAAGTACACGCACGTCCTGAAGACCACTGAAGCAACATAGGAGCTTGGCATAGATGGATTAGGAACTGGAGTTAAAAGGAACAAACAAAGGATCATTTGTATAATGCTCTTAAGTTGCCTGATCCTCTCAGCAGGCAAACTTCCTAAAACAAACTTTTTGCATTCCCACACCCATGGACACTGACACTGTAGCGTGAGAGAAGAAGGGGAAGAAGTGGGCTGAGGAGGAGGAGGATTCTTTAACAGGATGCAGCTGAACAGTGACTATAAATTACTCTCAATCAGTAGCTGAGCGTGCTATTCCTGTAAAGAGCAACACTACTGGGAAGGATGCACAAAGCTACAGGAAGGAAAAGCAGACTGCCTGCTGTCAGAGGGAATGATGGGAGATGGGTATGCCTTGTCCCCAGGAGTTCACTTCTCATTGACAGTGGAAAACAGGAAAGTAGACTGTGTTACTGACTCGAGCAACAATTAATTTTCAATTAAACATGCAAATGGTTGTATAGTGGTTATTGCTCACATTCACCCGTTGAGCCACTTTGTTATTCATTTGCTTAATGTTTGGAATCTACTGCTTTACCAAACTTTGTGTACTTCATCAGGAAAAGAGAAAAATTGTCTCTGAACCAAAACGTATCATAAGGGAAACTACATAAGATTCTTCTTAATATGATCAGGATCTCCACTTCAGGTTAGTAATCCAAGAGTGAAAAAATGGCAAAAGGTTCATATACGGTGTCAGATTATGTCAAAATATACAGGCACAAAATTAAGTAAAGGGTCATCGGTTTTAGATTGGATATGGTACAACTCTATTTTTGTAGCAAGTCGAGCAAATGATAAACTGCGTTATGAAGTAATGTATTATGACGGGCCTGAGATTACCACAGGCCAAAAATGGACAGGGATTATCTTTTTTTCTAAACACTGTGAATTTTTTCCAGATATAACCAACAATTATTGTGACTTTTATGCTTGCATAACCTGAAACATACAGTATATATACATGTACATATATATATATAATATCCACTTTTATAAAGTGTTATATTGCAGTAACAATAAATAGCCTGTTTTACTCAGACTATATTACCTGTGTAATGATTGAGGCAAATTAGCTTAATGATGGTGGTTAATGCTGCAAATATTAAAGGAATAGTTTGGCATTTTGGACATAATTACATGAGAAGACTGATACCACTCATGTTTGTATTAAGCTAATGCCAGGGAGGGTTAGCTTAGCATAGCAAAAAGACAACAAAGGAAACAGCAGGCCTACTTTGCCCAAATGTGACCCATTCAACCTGTACTCTCAAACCGGCCAATAACACGCAATAACAAATTTGTTCAATCTGTATGCTAAGCGTCATGTTAAAATGACAATTTGTGGTTTGCAGTGGCTAGCTACAGCTTGCAGCTAAAAGGCAACCAGCTGCCGGCGGTAGCTAACTGAAAAAATCACAAACAAGACACAATATCAATGACAATTCATAGCAAGCTTTAGAAGTGCTGGAAGGCAGACTTAATTACTTTCAGATGGAGCCACACTAGCTGTTTCCCCCTGTTTCCTGTTTTTATGCTATCCAAAGCTAACCAGCTACTATCATAGCTTCATATACAACATTAGCCTCAACAGGGACCCAGCTTTGCTACACATAGCTGAATCTCAAAATTATACTGCCCATAGCGGTAGTAGTAGGAGTTCACGTAAGGCTCTCACTCTTCCCTATGTGAAATAATCACAAAAACACAGTATTTGCTGGGTCGCCAAGGTTGTTATCATCTGGACTGGACTTGCCTTTTATTTAATATTGAGTTGTTTTCTATAGCAGGGGTTTTTTGTTCCACCAGAGCCTGAAATTCCTCTCAAAGCAAAGATGGCGTTGGCCATGTTCGGGTTAAATCTTCCGTTCTACACGATAACTTCTGCTCCACAGGCAATCAACAATCGCGTGGAGAAATGGGGTAAAGCAGAAGTTTTAACCCTGAACATGGGTACTGCCATATTTGCTTTGAGAGGAAGTTCAGGCTTTGGCAGACCAAAAAACTCTCGTAATTGAAAACTACACAATATTAAATAAAAGGCAAGTCCCATCCTGACAATAACAACCTTTGCGACCCGGTAAGTATTGATTTTTTGTAATTACTAAATATAGGGATAAGTGAGAGCCTTTAGTAGGTAGCAGCCCACTCCTGCTATGGGCGGTATAACTCTGACACTCAGTGTAGCAAGCTGATTATCTGTTCAGGCTAATTTAATATTAGCTAACTAATGAGAGAGTTATTAATCTCCTTGTTTAACCTTCAACAAGAGGGTGAATTGAGGCATTTCCCAAAACTATTAAAATCACTTTTTTATGTGGCAATCTTATTCACCTACATAACAACTACATACCTTAATTTGACATGTGAATACATGTAAACCTGTGTATGTTTGAATGTGTACTAGCATGTGTGTGAATGCTGTGTGTTTAATGACTTGCACTTCTTCAGTTGGAGTGCTTTGCACACTTGTGTACAGAACAGACAGTATCTGTACAATATTATTTTACCAGTATTCATTGAAGTAATTCAAAATAATCTGTAATAAATTGGAATTCCTATGTTTGTTGTCATTGATTTAACCTCACATTAATGCTGCTGCTTATGCCAATAAATCAATTTCCATCTCCTCTGTAAGGAACAGCAAGGTTTATTTCACCATCATACTCATATTGGTTTCTCTGGGAAGTCGAGGGGGCCCCTTCTGTTTTTCATCTGCGTCTGTGAGAAAGAGGCGTCTGGGAGTGATTTGAAGCACACTGTGACCTGCTTGGCAACTGAGCCCTGAGGGTTGCTAATGTCAGTAGAGAGGATGTGTACAGCTTGGACGGTGGGAATTTGATACCCTACATATAACTCACATCTCATTTTGCCAAAAATGGGTCACAGAAAGCAAAGCTGACCATTACTTATCCATGTTTTAATCAATGTTGGCCTTGATGTGACAGGATTGCATATATTTTGCTTATAAACAATGTCATAATGGTCATAAATACAAAGAATTTGCTGAAAAATGAAAAGCATTAACGCAAGTCTTATTAAACCAGGGTTATGCTCTCTGCACTTCTCAAAAACAGACAGTTACCAGAGCCACACAGTCATACACACAAAGTTGATAAACACCCAAGACTAACAGAGCACTGTAGCAGCCGTAGCTTTATCAGACGTTGGTCTGTTGTTTGTTTCAGCGGGTCCGTGATAAGTCAAAGCCAGTTCATAAACTTTATGAAACTGCTCCATATTCTTCATATGAAATCATGCCACACTCTTCCAGTAACCTAGAGGAAATACACAATTGTGCAAAACTGTGGTTACTAAGCTAAAGCATGTCATGTTTTAATAGAGCAAGGAAAAAAATTAAAAACAGACAAAAAATAATATGAAGAAACACACTGGAAGATACTGATGAGTTTCTGGGAAATGAAAGAGTCAGTCATGGTGTGGGGGGAAAGTGAGGGAGAGTGAAGCAGAGCTTGTGGAATTCGGTGGGAACCTTGTGTCTTGCCAGCAGTAAATTAAATTAAGCTCAAAAACAAATAATGAAGATCTCAAAGGTCCAAAGTGCTTCTCCATACAGAGCTTATTCAGATTTGATAGCTGATGCAGTAAATACAAAGTGAATGGCAAAGACAATGGAAAGGTATTCTCTATTAAGAAAGAATGATTTTAACAAAGCCTTTTAGTTTATTATCATTAACAAGACACTCAAAATAAGACAACAGAAAACCTTTTCAATTATTATAAGAGAATTCACAATGAGAAAGGGGATGCAAGCAAGCAACCTTCTTTTCATTTTTCCCCCTAAATGTTTTTTAACTTCATCTATAATATACATTTTCG
>MDSQ01000110.1_pt1 | contig 14809 bp, 11 predicted proteins | sample 1008251 | NCBI WGS metagenome assembly MDSQ01 (sample SAMN05526597, study PRJNA338239) | gut metagenome | isolation source: Hindgut content | host: Naso unicornis | place: Saudi Arabia: Red Sea | collected 2016-05
AAAAACCAAATAAATATGTTTCTGCTGTTTTTGTTTGTCTTTGGATATGCATTTTCTGGCTCTTACCTTGCTGCACATAAATCTATCAAGAGGTAAAGGTCTGGGTGTGGATGGATGGTGGTGCTGACTGTAGAGACATGGCAGAGGACGGGTTAGCTGAATAGGTGGTGCTAAAATATAGGTGGGCAAGAGCAGCCAAACGCTGTAAATCCTAACAACCCCGATGTTGTGCGACTTGACAGAGCAGAGAGGAAGAGAGGGCTCTGTCAAAAATCCCTGCAGGGAAACTGCCTGCACTGGGCTTAGATTTCCGCTGGCTATACTCATTATTTCTGTCTCGAGATAAGGATGAATTTGACGTAATGTTCGGCAGCACGGCCCGTTGGACACAGCTATGTGGGGAGGCTCGGCACAGGCACTGTTATAATCGAACAGTGTGCAGTTAGAGCTGAGCTCTGGCATTTTGTGGAGGGCTGGGGAGACTTTTACAGTCTTGTGTGGACGAGTACCTCCTCCTTATAATGGCAGCTATAATTAGTATCATTCGGCTTGGTTAATAATGAGAAAGGAGGGCTTGGAGTAGAGGATGTTGGTATGATTAGGGACAGGCTTTGACATTTAAACAATAGAAAGGTGCTTATAATATTTAGCCTATACTCATTGATATAAATACTAGAAACATACGACAGTAAAATGCAAAATAAATGAACACCAACATGAAATGCAGTCTCTAAAACAAATATACAGTTGCACTTGCAGTGCTGTTGTATAGACTGCATTTGTTTTAGCTACGTGAACCTAATAAATTGCAAATAAGTGTGTATTGACTATTTAACAGGGCTGGGAGATGTGGACCAAAAATCATGTCTCTGTATTTTCAGGCTGACAATAAACAATCTCTCTCTTTCTCTACAAAATGAGCTTAATATTTATTTATATAGCCTAATCAGTGCAAAATGGAACATTTGTGCCGATGACAATTTAAAGGAACATTCCAGTCTATTTTTGACCTCTCAACATTAGCAGAGATGGCCCCTAGCCTCTAAAAAATTTTGCTAAAATCTGACCATGAGTATATTTTAGTAGATCTCAGACTGCATTTTTAAAGCCCATTCACTGCCATTCATGTTGAAACAGGGTATAGAAACACAAGGACGTTGAGATGAAAGTTATTACGCCTGAAAAAATAATTCCTTACAAGCTCTGCCTTCCTGGCTGGGATATTAGTGTGAAGAAGGATTTTGACACAGATGTTCTTTTTAACTAACATTGTCACAAAACTTCAGGTACTTTCTGTAACTTCAATTGAATATGGACAAAATTTAAACAAAGACAACATAGTAAAGATAAAGCTATTTTGGGAAAAAAGCCTGGGGTTTATGTAGCCTATGTGACCGATGTTGAAAAAGGACAATGACATGTAGTAACCCTTTCATTGTCCTTTTAACCTCTTAGAGTAACAGGCTAAGATTGTTCCCATTGCATCACATGAAGATCTCCGCGTAAATACTGTATCTGTTACCTGAAAAGCTGTGAAAATGTGTTGAGTTTTCAGAGCGGTCAGGTCTGTGAAGGTCAGCAGGCTGCCTTCATGCTGCCGTTTACTGCCCTGTAAGCATTTTCGACGCACGGGGTCCTCCCCGTGCTCATCAGCAAGCTACGAACAATGACAGAAACAAACACGGGAGCTTAGATGGGGAATCAGACTGTGCTCTTCAAAGAGGACTGTACATAATGCTGTAGGTACATCTTCCGACATCAGATACCATTGATGATGAGAGGAAATACTTGAAAGAAGCATGAAAGAAGAGAATATATTATAAAGAAAGGACGACTAAAGAAGAGCAGTAAGAAAAAGTGTGTAGAGGTGGACTGTCACGCTTAAGTTGAGCTGACAGAAAAAAGTCCCAGCGGGTAAACCCAAATGGTATAAATGCTAAACATCCCGTCCTCTCATTGACTTGCCGTCTTTTATCTTGACTTTTTTTTTGTGTCTTTCAGCCAAAAACTGGGTGAAAATCGATCAGTTGCCAATGGCTCCAGCACCGACATCCACAGCCGAGGGGAGAGATCTAGAGCTCAAAGGTAAATACTAGGAATTAACCTCAGAACAACTCTGAGTGAGATACACAGTCCTGCGAACAGGGAGTAACTGTGAGCAGATAAGCTCCAATGGTGGATTGTTCTGTGCTGCTAAGTTTAGATAAACCAGCACAAACTGGTCACGTAAATGTTCACCCAAAATGCAGGAATAATTTTGTGCCTAATCGTGACCTAATCTAATCTCTCCTTGGAGACTGCATATTTTAAACTTGAGGCTGAAGGAGCAGGTTTGAGATGTTGCAGTGAACACCAGACAGAAAAGTGGAACTGAATGAAAAGATGTCTTTCATTTTCCGCCTCTCTGTAGGCGTGTAAGCTCTAACAGATCAGGATCACACACTTCCTCAGTCTCTGGATGCCAGCCACTCAGCAACAGCAGAGATTGATAGGTCTAGAGTCAAGGTTGGAACTTGGCATTTCCCTCCCTTTTTTCAGCCCCACTGTCCATTAGAAAAGCAGCAGTCCCAACCAAATCCATTTTTGGACTTAAATTTGTTCCCTCTGTATGGTAATACACGCTTTTGTTTCATAATATCTGTGGCGTGCCAAGGAAATAAAAGCTGGGCAAAGCTTACACAGTCTATGCAGATGCGGCAGCCAGGCCTGTTTTGTTGTAATGAAACTGTGGTTTATTTGAGCAGGCAGTTCACGAACGAATCCTTGTTTACAATTGCAAAGCCTGGCAAAGGCTCACTGAGGTGTGCGTGAGTTTCACATTAAACACACCAGATACATTTGACTACAAGACATATTAAATGCTAACAGGTACAACAAACAACCGCAAACAACAACAAACACATTATTAAGGCTATTACAACAAGCAGACCTTTCTATTTATTATTTAGATGTGAATAAACAGTATGGGAAAAGTCAACTTATCATGAGTCAGCTCATTATTCATCTCCAAAAGAAAGGTTTTTCTGTCAGGTTATGTGCTACGTGTTTTGCAGTAAGTTTTCAAATATGTGTGTGATTTTTTTTAAAACTGTACCTCAGTGTCTGGCCTCACTAAATAAATAAAACAAAGAGACAGTCCTCTGAATGTGCATTTATTGTTCTCATTTTAAAAATAACGAGCACAGACAAGCTTAAAGAAAGACGTGAATAAGAACCTGCAAACAGCCTCTGATCATTAAACTGCTTTTGCTTGCTCTCCTTGGGACACAAGCACTACAATGTTTAATGAACGTGGTTTCCAGAGGAAGACTAAATATACTCAAAACTCCAAGTACACGTTTATAAATTTGCGTAACCATGTCTGTCCTTCTCGGTGACTTCATCACCTGGCTCTGACTCTGTCAGTCTTTTACTCTAGAGGAGACTGTCTGTCTGTCTCCTCTCAGGTCCAGGGACGACTTTTTTTAAACTTTTATTTATCCGGAGAGAATGTTTGCCCAAAGTGGAGGACTGCGGTCACACTGGTCGGCTCCCTGGTGTCAATGTGTATACACAAAGTTGAACGCGGAGCTCAACTCTACGGGAGCTGTGAGTACAATAAAAACAGAAGTCGCTGATGGGATTTTAAACCAGCGACTAGCTGGTGCGGAGCCCACTTTGTTCTCTGACCTTTTAGTCACTTCCATCACTGTCTCCAGAGAGCAGGTCTGGCTCATCAGACCTGCAGGAACACAAGCTCACTTTCCACTGACATTTCAAAATATCAGTGAGGGTACATGACGCACTCCTCAGCACTAACAATGCGGTTCTCACAGTCTACCTCTGGCACTCGTAATGGTCAGTGTAGAGGAATGTTTTGTTTTTAGTGTTTTTTATGGTGCAAAAATGGTCTTTGACTTGTCTGAGCTAGACGTATCTGATGTTCAAAGGGTTTTTAAAATCAGTTTGGATATAAAGTTTTTCAAAATCCTGAGCAAGCATCACTGCAGGTTGTCCAGTGCTACAAACATGAAAGGTTTGAAAAATGGCTCAAAACTCTCACTGGACAAAACCGGAGCAGAACGTGAATAAATTACATTCTCCTCCGTGTCCTTCTATCAAAAGGTGCACTTAAACATCAGGCAGTGCTCGACGGCAAACGGTAGTAAACTGTGGTTGTACTGGTCAGCACCCAGGTGTGAACAGGGTGCTGCTGACAAAGAACACGCACCTTCAGTAGAGGAAAAAAACCGAGTGCAGGAGGTTTGTATGCAGTGTCTGAGAGTTGGCTGTTCTGTCAATCTGTTACAGATGCAGGTCAGTCCAAGTGTCGTGTTGAGCGGAACCAGGCTTTAGAACAAGCCAGGAGACCTCAGGAGTCCATGTTTATCCCAGAATGCAACGAGGATGGAACGTTTGCCCAGGTCTACCTCGATACCTCCAACAGATTTCTTTTTTTACTTCATTTTTTGCTCTTGGCTCTCTCTCCTACTTTGTACCTTTCCCTATAAATCATCTGAACAACTAGTTTCAGTCTTGGTAGTCTTGATTGTTCTTTTTACCTTTTGCTGAATTTACACTCAATATACTAACCAAGTCATGTGTAGAACAAAGTTGTTGTCATTTTTGAGCGTGACTTACCTCTTTGCCTCTGCAGGTCCAGTGCCATACTCTTACAGGCTACTGCTGGTGTGTCAACAGTGACGGCAAGCCAGTGAGTGGCTCCTCTGTGCACAACAGGACCCCCGTGTGTTCAGGTACTGGGTGGAGAACCAACCTGGCAACCTGTGGATGAAATGTCCAGACTTTTTCAAAAGAATCTTAAAACGTTTGTCCTGTACAAGGTTGCTGATGTGTAAGACTGCTGTGAACCCAGGCTGTGTTCTGCTTCAGCATTCGACACATAAGTGATTAGAATTATTTTAGCAACCAGAGCTAATCCACTTCAGAGTAATGTTTAACAGATTGCATGACTAAAACTGGAAGAAGGGTTGGTTGTTTCCCGGCAGTTCTTTTCAGGGTGGGGAAGCAGTATACAATGACAAGAAATATCCCAGAATAACTTTTGACAAAGTCCACATTAGCAGGAGATTGTGGTTGTTGAATGGATCGAATACTGGACCCTCCTGTGGGAGACAGGAGTTTGAGTTTCATTATTTTTTGACTTACAGGAAATGACTATTGCTTTCAGTTTTTAGTTGCAGCTTGGTCAGGTTTAGGCACCAAAACTTCTCGTTCATGTTCAGGAAACAAACACCACAGGTGCAACGAGCTTTGTTGAGCTACAGACATTTAGGTGCAAGTAAGTGCCTTAAGAATTTCCATGGTGGCTGCATTTGTAGATCTTAGAGTCATAAGTGTTTGAAAGCCAATTCACTGAGGTTTGGGCCAATTTACTTCCGTCACTTTAGAAAAAATATAAAAAATATATAAACAACTCCAAACATTGTTATAAATAAAATATATATACATTTAATGTAGAACTTAAATTGAGTATAATGTGAGTGAACTGACCCTACAACTGAAATGAATGACTTTTAGATTAGATTAGATTAGATGAGCCTTTATTCGTCTCCCTAAGGAGAAATTTGTCATTTGTCATGACAAACAGAGTGTCACTCAGCATACACAGTTTTAAGGAGCATGACTGTGCTGATAAAGGAAAAGGAGTAAACACAGCCTTTGGGTTGCTGTTTTAGAGGATCTGTTTTGCTATACAATGGGCACATGTGTATTACACGTCATGTGTCATATAGCAGGTGCAAGGTCAACATGAAGGCTAATGACCATACATCCAGGGGCCTCTCGGGCCTCCCACTCTTCCCCTTGGCTAACTGCTCTCAGCAGGCCTGAGGAGAGACGGCGGGGCTTTGCACACTCATCCTGGATGGGAACACTTTATGATAATCACCATCATTTTCTTTCAGAAGATAATACACAGGGGTCTTTGCCAAAATTGGATTGCATAGCAACTAGAGCATATGGTGCAAATTTTGTGTGGAGAGTGTGGTGAGAGTGGTCGCATGCCCTTCTGAAGCTGCTCAACAGACCGTCAGAGGCTTCCCGCTCTCTCTCTGTCTTTTCCTCTCTCAGTTTCTTTGTCTCTCTGCCTAAATCTTCTGTGTCCTTTCTTGTCTCTGTATTTCTTACTTGTGCCACTAATCACATGTATGGTTTCCCTTAGCACCTGCTGTTTTTCAGTCCTATGAATAGAATCAGTAAAGTTCACAAATGGAGTATATTACGTATCCTTTCATAGAAGAAAACCACACTGCTTTTCAAATTTATGAATGCATACTAATGCAAAGAAGTTCAAAGTCAAGCACAAATTATTTTATTATTTCTGCACCACATAAAAAAAAAAAAGCTTTTTAGTGAGTAATTTTTCAAGCAAAAATGCCAAGTTTTTGCTTGTTCAAGCTAGCTCAGAATGTATGGATCTACAGCTTTTCTTTGTTGTAGATGATAGTAAGTGAAATGTCTTTGGATTTCGGACAATTGTCCAAACAAATTAAAGACACATTGTGTAAGATTTGGTGGCATCTAATGGTTAGGTTGCAGATTGCAACAACTGAATATTCTTCTGCTTACGCTCCCTTTCCAAGCATGTAGGAGAATCTATGGGGACAGCAAAATTCTAAAAACTAACATGGAAGTTCAGTGTTTTGTTTGTATGTTCTGGGCTATTGTAGAAACATGGCGAGTGATGGACGCTTTACACTACTTTTTCACATTTAATTGACTAGATTAATGATTATTTTAGCAAGAAAATGATCAGCAAATAGACTGCAGCATAATTCAAAGGAATAAAAACACATCCCATGCAGAAATATTCACTCTTCCTGCACTCTACCAGCACTTAATAGAGTGTTGAGTTGTCCAAGTGTAAACTCTTTTATGAAATCCTAAAATGTAGTTTATGACTCAATACAATCTCTACCTGTCTCCTTTCTGTCCTGCATAAGATCCAATACCTTCATTGTTTCTTGCAAAGGTATGTATGACACTGAGCCCTGAATCCAGGCACATTAAACCTGATACAGTTTACAGCTGCGACATTCGTACATTGCCCAACTCTCCTTCCCTTACGTTACCTTCCCTCTCAGCTGACGACAATAACATTTACTGACATGCTCAAACACCCCGTACACTATGACCCAAATCAATCATCTCACATACATTTGCAGGAAACTTCCGTGAATTTATGGGAACTCATGCTGGGACAAGTGGATTGTCAGGTAGTAAATTTCCTTCCAGTTGCCTTCACCCAAAGTATCTCCCCTCTGTTGTAATTGGTTGCACTGTCTAATTTAGCTCTTTTCCTACATGCATCCACGCATGAAAACAAATACCTGCATGCACCAAACGAGAATTATATTTGGAAATCTTCTAATCATCATTTATCCACTGGTGGTGCAGATTACTCAGGTTTGCATTCAGATAAAACTACAAGCCTAATGATTCGATGTATGCCTGCTTTTATGTACTAACAGAAATGCCTCATCAAACCCTGATAAACCTCCGTGCCTAACTCTACGTCAAGATGTCAGCGGGTTGTGTAATATGTGGGAGTGATGTTTTTTTGTTGGCTTGTGTCCTGTGCCATGTTGCAGCAATCACATTCAATTGAGTCTCTTGCAGAATGATTTATTTGTAGCTGGGGGTAAAATTTTAGGTACTGGTTTTTGTTTTTAAAATGAACTCTGCATTTTGGAATCAAATTCTGTAAATGTTTCAGAGGAGTGAGCGCTGTCTAGTCTCTGCTCTGTACATGTTTGGGCTTTTTTCTTTTTACAGGGTCAGTAACCGATAAACCACCTGGGCCACCGAACTCTGGTAGAAAAGGTGAGTTGCAATCTGCTGTAGGTTGTGTGTACATGTGTGTGAATGCTTATATTTGTATGAAAGAGACAGAAAGAGAGCAAAGTTCAGTGTGTTTTTTGACCTGAATTTTTTCCATCTGCTCTGTACAAAGTCCATATTTGTGCAAAGCAGAAAGATACAAGACTGGCATTTCACTTTAGAGGATTCAGATAAAAATGATCTTAAAACTTGAAGAATATAACTAGCATGTTCCTTCTCTGGCAAGTTAGTAAGATTTATGTGAACATATAAGACCTCAGACACGGAGAGCACTCTGGCACTACTTTAACGTGAATGTTAGACATTACAAAAACCTTACGATTTTGCTCCAGTCATGTCTTTATCATTACCAAACCTACTGAAATAAAGTAAAAGATGCTAAAATTGTAAAGAATGACTACAGACTGTAGTTTCCTCAAACCTGTTCCATGATTAAAAGAAAACGAAACTAAAATTAGAGTAAATTTCTTGTCTGAGTCTGCTTGCATTAGACTAATCTTATCAAACATACATTGTACACTGAAGTTTTCTTCAAACTGAGAGGAGATGACTTTCATAGTAGTTTAAATAGCTCATGTTCACTCTCAGTACTTGCAAACAGATGCGTTTAGTTCATCGTTTACCAAAAACATGAGAATGTCCAAAGAATGTGCCCTTTTTTGCGTATGTGCATTGTGTTGCGTTGTGTTCATGCACAACACTTGTCCAGTCACGGATTAAACAGCACGTGTAAATAAAGACATCTGTAGCAAATCTGCAGGAATTTGTTTAATATTTGTCTGAGATCAAACTAGTAACTACTGTATTTTATTCACAGTTTGACCAGATCAGGTCAGTTTGACCCCAAGTGTTCCAATTTGCTGACAAGCCATCTGATTTAAAGACCTACTTTAGTATTTGTAGAATGACTCAAGTTTCTGTGGTGTGATTTTGATTGAATTATTTCCAAAGGAGTGTTCCAGATGCTACAAAACTGCACATGGGTGAGTAATCTAGGTAGCTGAATTTACAGCATTATGAACAATCCATTACAATTTATCCTTTTCTTAGACAGGACAATAACTCAATAACTCTTTGGGAATAATTTCTTTATCCTGTGCTACAAATCTAGCTAAAAGCACATGTAGATTTTGTCTGATAGAAAAAGTCAGTTTTTGAAGAGAATTTTTTTTCTTTCAGCTGTTTCATTTTTTAGTGCCACAAACTAAAGGGAACTGTTTCTTACAACAGAAAAATATTGTCTTATATTTAAACAAGAAAATGTATTGAATTCTGCTTTTATGTAGATTTTCTCTTCATCACAAGACGTTAGGACAGTGGGACTGTGCTGTTCACTATGGTTTGTGACCACATCGTTTTTTATAGTGACACAATAGAACACGTAAGTGACACATGGACCTCATAAGAACTTGTAAAAGAGAACTGGTTGTCAAAATTAGAGCATGTACCCTAAACTTCTAATTACATAAACTGATTTACGATAATTAAGGATGAAAGAAAGAGGGAAATTTCATCCAGCCTGTAGCCTGGGAGTCAGGCAACAAAAACTTGAAGACATTTTACAAAGTTTATTTGTGATGAGTAGACATAAATAAAACAACAACATGTGGTGGGTTTGCCATGTGACCGTCATTTAGCCAAATGTGACCATCATGCACTGTATTCAAGGTAGTGCTAATGTCAAATGCTTATTAGTGTTTTTTAAACAAAGAGAAGTTGATCTGTTAATGCAGTGCTGCAATACAATACAGGAGAGGCCACAGAGTTATCAGGCTAAGAGGTTTATCTACTTTTCCATATTTGTCTGTTCAAATGGAGCAAGAAGAACAAATGGCTGAAATTTTGGGCACCATCCCTTGAGATCCTGCACTGGACCAGGATTCTGAGTGGAGCAACTAGTTTACAGGCTGACTGAGCCAACATCGGCATCCGTAGCGGAGAAAATTGTCTTATTTTGACAATCAAGAATAATGAAGTTCACAACACTTCCTCTGTGTTTGGTTTCGATGTGGGTGGGCCTTTCTGTGCCCATCAACACATACTATACCTGCACTGCACCAGTGCGGGTCCTGAGGGTGCTGGTGGTCTAATTGTGTGTGTGTGTGTGTGTTTGGTTTATAATCTGATTGTAAGGGTGTGTGATAAATGTGAAGCTTGATCATGTTGGTGTGAGAATGTCAGTTTGAAGAGTGGATTTATTGATGTAAATGTGAGAGATGTGGGTGCCACATGTGGGTGGTGGTTCTCTCTCTCTCTCTCTCTCTTTATTATTCAATCTGACTCTTTGTCTGTGGTTCTGTCTTTTTCTATCTGTCTTGGCCGGGCCATGTGCAAATCCCAACCATTCAACAGTTCTGGAGAGTAGATTGTATTAACCTCAATAATGGTAGTCTCTTTCCGTTTCTTTCTCACCCTCAACCCAGATGATGGCTCCAAGCCCACACCCACCATGGAGACTCATGTCCCCCCTGAGGGTGATGGTAAGTCTCCTTCAAATACTCCAACACCTCTGACATGGTGTTAAGATCTTAAATTGGTGCAGTTAGCGTCAGTGCACAAAATGTATTCATACCAACAACTCTGAGATATACTCAGCTCACAGTATTGAACTTTAAAACTGCTTCTCCTTCTCCTCAGTGAAGCTGGAAGTTTTCAAACTGTAAAAAATTTAAACTCAAGATGTAATATCCTAAGAATGCACAATTATTTCAAATGGAAAACTCCAGCTGTCAAATACATCAGATGACAAATTAGATATTTTTGGAAATACTGGGATCTTGGATGCAATTTTCACTTTGGTTTTGTGGGTAAAGCTTGGCTGTGCAAATATTTGAGATATGCAGCTACTGGTGGATACGGCACGGCTGGATAAATAAGGCTTAGCTGTGGTGAATTCTGTGTGGATCATCCTAAAGCATAGCAGTTATTGATCTGCACATTGTCTTCCTGTCATTGCAGAGATAACTGCTCCAACGCTGTGGATAAAACAGCTTGTTTATAAGGAGAATAAGCAGAATAACTCCACTTTCAGGAAGCAAGGTGAGACAAAGACACCCATCAGTATTTTGAAAGCTTTATACGTATACTCTTCCGTAAAATACAAAGTGAATTAACACTTATGTAAAATGTTTAGATAGAGAGGTCATGTAAGCTGAATATTTCCTGTCAAAGACTGAATTTTTTAAACAAAGGCGAAAAACTCAAAGGCTGTCTGTCATGTTGACAGATCAAAACACATGCAACATGGTTATTAACTACATGTAAAACATGTTTAGGAGACCCAGTGTCCAGTTGGACAGTGAAAGTAATGTTGTCAGTGGTGGCTGCAAACAGGCTTGGTAGTGAACGACATGCTAATGTGCTGACAGATTAGGTGTTAGCTGAGCCAAATCAGAGTATTTGGTTAAAACAGATCGGTGATGCTGAGCTGCCCTCTTTGTTTGCTGTGATGTTTGCTGCAAGTGATGTTTGTGTTTTTATGTGGAGTAAGTGTGTGTGTGTTTTTTTTAAATGCAATTGAAAAGGCTGTACAGTATCATTGAAAGCTGAAAATTTAATGAGCATTAGATTATGATGGAATTTTTATTACCCTCTCTGTCAGTTGATGACAAATAGAAAGTCCATTGCAATCTCTGGTTAGAACAATGCTGTCAAACAGCGAGGAGTTTATAATTTATATGAAATAGTGAACTACAAACATAACACCCATAGCTTGCCAACACAGCACTGTAACAAACACAAGCTCTTTTTTATGTGGGATGCCAGTGAGGGATCATGTTGTTGACTGTTTTACTGATAAACCCTCCTCTCCCACCAGTACAAAAACCTCCTCAAATGTCACCCATGCACTGTTTTTAGAATTATAAGGAACCAGACACATATTGATCTGAAGATGACTGTGAAAACTCTACCAGAGACGTAGCTCTAATAAAGAGTGAACATATTGGAAGTATTAATGTGTTTGTGGTGTCACTGGTTTCAAAGTCGACAGATTAAATTTAAAACATTTTGAGTTTAAAGACAGCCCTGCACTGCCAGGATTATATTTCTTGCTTTCTTTCCTTTGGTGTATTTTGTTTAGTTTTCTCTGTCTCCTTTTCAATTATGCCTCGACGTGTTCACTACCCTCTGGGCAGCTGAATGGCTTTCACGCTTCTGCAGCAAGTCAATGAGGGGATGTGGAGGGGGTTGGGTGCCAGTCGTCTGTGTACAGCATGTGCGTGCTTGGGTTGGATGGATATATTGGTTAGCTGATATATGGGAATAATGCTCCTCTTTTATTAAACAGTTTGCAAAATGTGCAATTGATTTTGTTACTTATGTTTTTTATACATTTATGTCATTGTCCAGTTATGCTTTGCTTAAGTGAAGTCTCCAAGACAGTCTTTATGTCCTCATTTATGGCTCTTTTTGAAAATGGCCATATTAATAATGTCCATGTCCTGAGTGTCAACAAGTTATGACCAAATTTTATTTTTCCCCATGGATGATAAATTGTTGGCATTGTCAGTTTATATAAATCAGTCTTTAAACACAAACTGGCGAAGCCTGAGAAAACATGTTTGCGTGCTTCTCCATCTGCATACATAAATATGTTAGATAAACATGTGAAAGTTATTTATCCTCCACAACACAGGGCGCATAAACAACTGATTGTAATATGGGCTTTATTAATTTTCTGAATGATGATGCTGTGGTAGGGGATGCTGTGGTTGGGGGGTTTAAAAGATGCATTTTAGATGATTTACTGTGACAGCTCTTAAAAACTTATGTGAAACATCAGCTTCCTGTTTCCAATTGGCATCGGGTGTCCTCAAAGCAAAACAACAAGGCTGACTGTCATCACATTTGACAATGTGTGTCTGCAACTGCATCTGTGTGCGATGGCATACACTGTGTCTGTCTGTGTGTTTGTGTGTGTGTTGGTTGTTTGTGAAGTAACAAAGTGCATCTACTCGAGTGCTGTACTATTTCATGTACAGTTGTGATGTTGTGATGTGAAATTAAGATGTCGTCCTTAATGCTTCTCACATAGCGGAGGTGGAACAGAGTCATTGTTTTGCAAGTCAAAACTAAGTCTAAATTCTTTACTCTCAAATCTAGAGTGAAGTCCAAAGTCCTAAACTTTGATTTTCGAGTCCTAAACAAGTCATCATCACTCTTCTAATCTACTAAATTTACACAATTCGTGAATGCTTTCTTAAAGCATTTCTAACCCACTTCTTCATGGTTTGTTCTTTAACTTGATTGGATGGTGCCAGATGCTCGAAACTAAGTGGATTCTTGGGGAAAAAGTGTTGACTCACTGGGAATGGAAAACCTTAATGTTAGTCGGTTCGGGACATGAAGGGAAATATATTGATTCATGGCACATTTTTTCAATAACACACATTTAAATCTCAAGTATTTTCAAGTCAAAAGGCTCGAGCCCAAGTGAACTCACAAGTCACTGGTGTCCAAGTCTGTTATGTTATATTGTCAAGGCGAGTCTAAAGTCATCAGATTTGTGGCTCCAGTCCAGACTTTTGCTTTTAACACAGAATATGTTGAACAGGTCTTCCATCACTGGTTTGCTACTTTTGCAGTTTGCTTCATTCTCTTGAAGGATGCCAGTGTTTTAGGCCCAAATCTGGAGTCTAGACAGAGAGCCAGAGATCATGACACAGAGCTTACATGGTATTTTCCTGCTTTGCTGTAACTGTCTCCAAAGTGAGGAAGACTCAGTGTAACAAATATTTAAACTTGAAGCCCAGAGTGCTCAGGAAGCTGTTCGTCTCTGCTCACACGAGCTACGTTATTCACTCACTGGCTTTCCGACTTTGAATACCCCATAATTTTGTGTTAGAGAAATACAGAGATGGTGTTAGTGAAACGTGTTTGCTTGGGCAAAGCAATGCGAAGTCCATTATTCAAAAGATTATATGTTGCCAAACTCTGACATGCTGTTGTTTTAGTGCTGGAAGAAAGGGGGAAAACTCTCAATCACGCAGCTTAAACTGTGGAGAACCAGAAACCTGCCCGAAAATACAAAATGCTGAAGGTATATAAAGTGATCATACCATCTAAGAGTGACCTAGAGTGGCTGACTTTGTATGAAAACAAGGAGTCCTGCACACTTGGAATTTGTTTATTTTAATCCAGTATAGTTTGAGATAGCATGTACTTGTGTTGTACTTTTCAGTACAATAAGCGATGAAAGTACTGCACAACGACCAAACATGTTAACAAATGAAGTGTTGAAAAGTAACACAGGTGTTAAAAATTTTTTAACTATTTTTTGAATAAATGCTTAATCATCTTTGAGCTTTTGCACTTCAAGTCCTGAACACACACAATCACCTACATATAGTTCTTACTTAGAGTTCCCCTATTACTAACATTTCCGCTATCTTTGGTGCAGAGAAGGCTTGCAAGAGACAATATTGCAGTGATTACCCCACAGCTGAAAGCCATTGGAGTGAAGCGAAGAGGAGAAATGCTGGGTGGGTTGGGGGTAGGTTCAGAGAGGAAGGTATTTGGATAGAGGCAAAGAGAGAGAAAGGAAAGGAAGGTAGAAGAGAGACAAAGGCCCCTAAAGAGGTGGCAGGAAGAGACTGAGAGGAAATAAAATATGAATGATAAAGAGAGAGAAACTGAAAATTAAGGGACGGAGAAGACGATTTAAGACTAGTTTAACTTGGCTCGGAGCCTGAAGAAAGAGGGCAAGAGGGAAAGGCATGTGCTCAAAGATACTGCAGATGGTCATCTTCTGTCCATTATCAGTTTGCCTTGAAGAAACAATTAACGCAACATTGAGCAAATTGTTACAATGGTTGCTGACATCCACTTGTGTGGCTTTCTTTTTTTTTTTCAAAACAAAATTTGTTTTCTGGAGGTTTATGTTTCGCATCTAGTTCCTGCCACGGGAAGAGAAACAAAACTGAAAAAGAAACACAAATAAAAAAATAATAAATAGAGCAGAAATGCA
>MDSQ01000111.1_pt1 | contig 14773 bp, 13 predicted proteins | sample 1008251 | NCBI WGS metagenome assembly MDSQ01 (sample SAMN05526597, study PRJNA338239) | gut metagenome | isolation source: Hindgut content | host: Naso unicornis | place: Saudi Arabia: Red Sea | collected 2016-05
CGGCAGAAGTAGGATCCTTGATTACACATGGGGATATTAGAAAAGAGACATGGGGATATTTTGATGGAGGATATGAGAAATTCGCCTCGGTAACAGCATTAGTCGCTAAAGCAATATAACTTGTATCTTTAATAGCATTAAATTTAAGAGTCGCACAGTCTCCCACTGCATAAACATCTTTTATACTTGTTTCTTGACGCTCATTTACTAGGTATGCTCCATTTTTAAATGTAGCTAGTTGATCTTTAGCAAGTTCAGTGTTTGGTCTAAATCCAACAGCCCATACAACCATATCAGTTGCTATCTTTTCTTTATCAGTTACAACGTATTCAACTTTGCCGCTTCCTTCAAATTTACTTACTTGTTGATTGAATTTAAGGTTAATGCCATTTTCCTTTAAATTTTCTTTCATCATATCAGTAAACTTTTTATCATAGTAAGTTGGTAAACAAGTATCTGCTATATCAATAAGGGTTACGTTTTTACCCTTTAATTTAAACGCTTCTATTAATTCAATTCCAATATAACCTGCTCCAATTACAGTTACATCTTTAATGTCATCATTATCTAATTTTTTGATAACATCTTCTGCATCTTGGAATAATTTAACTCTTTGAATATTTTCTAAGTCACTGCCTTCTAATTTTGGTATGATCGGTGTTGAACCTGTAGCCAAAACTAATTTATCATAACTTGCTTCATACTTCTCACCAGTTGTAGATTCTGCATAAACTACTTTTTTATCAAAATCTATATTTGATACTTCAGTGCTGCCATAAAATTTAGCACCTTTTTTTTCAAGGTCTTCCTTACAAGTATAAAACATGCTTTCTTTACTTTTAACTCTATCAGCTATCCATAAAGCCATCCCACATCCTAAAAAGCTGATATTAGAATTTCTTTCAAATACTGTTAATTCACAATCTTTGTGATTATCTAGTATAGTATTAATTGTTGCTATCCCCGCATGATTTGATCCAATTACTACAATTTTTTCCATGTTATAATAGTTCTCCTTTATACCTTTAATTTTGAGTTATTAATTATATTGTATAAAGAAATATAATAAATAACTTCTACTTAAATAGTACATCAAACTTCAGGTAAATGCAAGTACTTATTAGGAGATAATTATAATTATCTCCTAATAATTTTTTGATTAGTCTAAATTATTAATTATCTCCCTAGTATTTAAATAATATAAAGTATAATATTACTATAAGAGATAGTAAAAATTAGAGGAGATACTATGAATATACTAAAAATTATAAGCAAATTAGAAGATATTTTTCCTGATGAGTTAACAAACGACTTTATTAATTCTATGCCCCGTAAGAAACTTACAGCGGAGCAAAAAGCTAGACCATATTCAAAATATTACTATAAAGACATGGCTAAGATACCTCAAGCAGATTTAGATATTATTAATGCTGGACCAATATCGTCGAAAAAAGCATTGAGTATTTATGAAGCAAAAGAAATATTAAAAGATGGATATTTAGAAGCTGAAACGGGATATTGTGTAATGCCAAATAGAACAGGATTTGCAGCAACAAAGGTATTTATGCCTAATGTTACTCCTAAAATGATAAATTGGTGGTTTAATTGGCATCCTTTAGAAGGGCTCAGATATATGATTTGGTGTCCTGTAGGGCATACTGATATAAGTGCAAAAGAACCTAATAAACACTTAGATAACACATATGTACCTTTAAAGATTCGCAATATAGGTACAACTCATTATCCAGAAGAGGGGTTTAATGTCGAAGGTTCTACGAATATAGAAATTAAATTCAGGTCACCACAAATCTTAGGCATTACTCCAGATATGGTCAAAAATTCATCCATGAAAGCTTTTCAAATAGCCACTTGTAGTAATAAAATTCCGCCAATTCCTATAAATATTTTTTTTCATGCGGTTAGACTTGTGAATGGTGGAGTGGAATTTAGAAGTCATTATTGGCTAAATTATACTATAAAAAATAATAAAATTTCTGTAAGTAAAATTCCGTTGCCTATACAAGTAGTAAGTGCATTAGCGAAAAATAATTGTATACACAGTTTAATAGAATACAATAACTTAGCATCTATATTGCCACAGTTATACAAAGAGCAAGCTGGACAAATTAATTAGATATAAGTTCATATATTGGCACAATATATAGTTCTTATTCCATATTGTCGTCAAACTGCTTGTTGCTACTTTTTTGTTTTTTATTATTAGCGTAGTTTATAGATTTCAATATTATAAAGGCCCCCCAATACATCTGATAAAAGTTAAAATAACTACTGTTAAGGCCAAGTTCTAGGATAGGACTTGACCTTTTTTGTTTCTCTACATTTAATTAATATAATTTATTTTATGCGTAACTTTGCCACTTCTTCTATAGTAAGTCCTGTTTTAACCGAAATCATTTCGTCATCTAGTATATCTAACAAAGCTATTGCTAATTGTAATTTTGTTTGTGCTATTCCTTGCTCAAGTCCTTCTTTTCTCCCTTCTTTTATGCCTTCTTGTCTCCCTTCTTTTATACCTTCTTTTCTCCCTTTTTCAATCCCTTTTTTCATGCCTTGTTTTACCCCTTTGTTTACGGCAGTTTCTAGTTGGGTATCATATATAACTTGATTTTCTATAAATCTTTCATACGTTTTTCGTTCTACTTTACTCATTTTTAACATATTTAGTTGTTCATCTACCCGGTGCATAACTTGTGATGTTGCTGTATTTGATATCTCACTATTTTTAAGTAGATATAACCACTCATCAAACTTATCCTTTGTTTCACCTCGAAAACGGTTTGGCATTATTATATAATACTCTGGAAATACTTTCGGGTCATATTCAAGCTCTAGTTCATATACTGGTAGTGTCATTTGTCTATTTTCGTTAAGCTTCGTATTTGTTTTAAGCCCTGTAAATTCTATCTTTCCGTGGTAGACACTGTCTTCTCCCTTGCCTAGCTCAAAGTATATTATATTGATAGAAATAACCTTTACAATGTTGTGGTATTTTTTACCTAGACTTATATTTTCTACAATATTTTTACTTGTCCCATATAGCATTCTTTTTAAATAGTCTTTTTCTTCGTTGTTTTGTATCTCAATTATATATCTATTGTCATTTTTATCTTTTACTAAAATATCAACTCTATTAAATTTATCGTCTGACTCATGCTGGTTGCTTTCACTTTCAAGTATTTCTTGGATTTTAACATCTATATTTGTCAAATCTGATATAAATGCTTCTAGTATATCAAAATTATCTTTTTTACGTAGTACGGTTTTGATAGCCCAGTCGAACCTAATAAGTTTTTGCATTTGTACTCTCCTTTATTTTATGCGTAACTAATGTGAAATAATTTTCTTTTAACAAACATTATATCATATTAATCCATATCGAATAAAGCTTTATTATTATTTTATTCTACATTTTCTATGCTTTGAACAATGGATAACCTAGAAATTTGCCGTAACAAAATAATAGTTGGGAGACAACATATTATTAGTATAAAATAGATTTTAAATTAAAAAGACTAATTCCTACTCAAGTTAGAAATTAGTCTTTTTCTATATACAGATTAAATTTTATTAAATAAATTGAGGCTCATTCAAAATATTTAACGTGTTGTTTTCTTACTTTCGATTAATTGTGTGGTTACAATTACTGCAATTAGGATAAAGCCCCAAGCTGCAGTTTTGATAAAAGCACTAACTTTTAATATGTTCAATGCACTAGATACTAGTTGTAGTGCTATAATTGCAAGTGCTACACCCATAACTTTTCCTTTCCCACCTTCTGGGTGAGTTCCTCCTAAAACAGCGATTAATAGCGTAAGCAATGTATAACTTGTGCCGTAATCTGACTTTGCAGAATTATAGTGAGATACAATTAATATTCCCCCAATAGACCCTAAGATGCCTGAAAGAATATAGGTTGTCATAGTCACTTTAAGATTATCTATACCTGCATATTTTGATGCTGTACTATTGCTGCCCATAAATACTAATTCTTTTCCATACGTAGTAGATTTCATTATAAACCATAACACTGCTACTACTATAATAAATATAATTACTGGAATTGGAATAAATGCTAGTGTACCATTTGTTATAAGTGCAAATGACTCTGGTAAACCAGTAATTGCAGGACCTTTAGTAATTATAACTCCTATACCGGTATATAACTGTAACCCACATAAAGTTACTAGCATAGGCGGAATTTTTAAATATCCTATCAAAAATCCGTTAGTTGCACCACATAACATCCCTACAATAATAGCTACTACAATACCAGCTGCCATTCCAACCACACTACCATCCATTGCCAGCATAGTAACTGCACATATTATGCCTGAGAGATTTGCAATACCTACTAGCGACAGGTCAATTCCACCAGACATCATAGCTAGCATCATGCCAAAAGCTAATATCCCAAATTCCGGAAACTGACTTCCCATACTTTGAAAGTTGGCAACACTTAAAAATGTATTTGGAGCAATAATTCCCATTACTATTATTATACATATTGAAATTATGAGAAGCCCCAAAATATTCTTATCTGCTTCTTTAACTAGTCCTTTTACTTTGTCCACAATGTTCAACTCCTTTCCCTACACCTTAGGCTTAGCATCTATATATCTTACTCTTATAGAAGTAATAACTGTTCCAACTACAATAATAAATCCAACTATAAATGTCTGAAAATGTGTTGGCACACCTAACATAATCAAGTTATTTTGTACTAATGCTATAAGAGTTACTCCTAAGAGCGTACCTATTACACTGCCATGGCCACCCGTAATACGTGTTCCTCCTATTACTATGGCGGCAATAACCATCATTTCTGCACCCATCAAACTTTGCGGGCCTGCTTGCCTCATCAATATAGTATACGTCATCCCACCAATCCCAGCTAAAAATCCTGCTGTCATATATACTATAAATTGGATTTTTATGATATTAAACCCGGCTATTCTAGCTGCATTCTTATCCCCGCCTATAGCATATATGCCTCGGCCTAACATGGTGTATTTTAAAACCACATAAGCTAGTATATATAAGACTATGGGAATTAATATTAGTACAGTTAATGCATACTTAATACCTGCTTCATTTGTATAAGTATAAATAAATTGTTGAGAAAGACTATCTACATTATCGGGGATTTTTGAGATATTAGCTGCACCTAGATATGCTAAGGTTATTCCGTTTAATAAACTACTTACGCCTAATGTAGCAATAAGTGGTGGGATTTTTATTTTACTTACTAATATAGCATTTAAAAGTCCACATACAATTCCTATACCTCCAGACATTGCAAATGCAAACAATACACTATCTATACTATTAGCATTCATAAACTTTATAGTTGCATACAAAGATATACACGCAACGGCTGGAAAAGATACGTCAATTCCTCCAGATACTATGACTATCATCTCTGCAATTGCAAAGATTAGCGTTACTAACATAGCTCTTGATAAATTAATAGCTGTATGTTGACCTACAAACATCGGATTTACAATTCCTATGATAATACAAAGTCCTATAATAATACAAGCTACAATCATTTCATTAGATGTAAGTATTTGTTTTACTTTATCATTATTCATTGGCAACGCCTCCTTCTGCCATTACTGTACCAGTTAAAAGTTTTGCTAATTTTTCTTCATCTAACTCACTACTATCTGTATTGGATATTATCTTTCCATCTTCCATTACTATAATTTTATTACAATTTTGTATAATCTCTGATAAATCATCTGAAATTACTATTACGCCTACTCCTTCTGCTGCTAAATCATGTAATATTTTATGAATATCAGCTTTTGCCCCAATATCCACCCCTACTGTAGGTCCATTTAAGATAATCAAGCTAGGATTAGTATTTAACCATTTAGCTATAACTATTTTTTGTGCATTACCACCAGATAATGTATTAATGGGTACTTGTGATGATGCAGCAACACAACCTATTTTTTTAATCCACATATTAGTAACTTCTGTCATAGCATGTTGATCTAGTTTAAAATTTTTTAAGTATTTACCTATAGAAGCGGCAATTGTATTATCTTCTATAGAACGTTTTAAAAATAGTCCTTGCGTTAGACGATCTTCTGGTACATAGGCAATTTTATTTTTAATCGCTTCTTGAATTGAATTAATTGTTATCGGATTATCATTAAGTGTAATATTACCAGATTCTACAGCTATTAATCCAAATAATGCATCTCCTATTTCGCTTCTGCCCGACCCTAACAAACCAGTTATGCCCAATACATCTCCCTTATTAAGAGTAAAGCTTATATTTTCAAACATACCTTTTTTAGTGTAATTTTCTACTTTCAACACTTCTTGGTCGCTAGGTTCTGGACGATAGAAGTCTTCTTGAATATCTCTACCAGTTAAGCAGTTTATAAACCGTCCTCTATCAAACTCTTCTATGCCACCCGTTGCCACGTTTTCTCCATTACGTAAAATAGTTAATTGCTTGGCAACTTGGTAAATCTCATCTAACTTATGATTAACAATTACAACTGCTATGTTTTTATCCCGTAAGTTAAAAATAATTTCGTTTAATCTGTCTACTTCTTTAGAAGTTAGAGCGGTTGTAGGTTCATCGAGTATTACCATCTTTGCATCATTAATAATAGCTCTGCAAATTGCCACAATTTGCTTATTAGCAACAGAAAGTCTTTCTACTAAAAGGTCTGGGTCTATGGATACTCCTATTCTACTCATAGCTTCTAATGCTATTTTTCGTGCTTTTTTCCAGTTCATAGTTTTTGTGCCAGTCATTAGAGCATTATTCATAGCAATATTTTCAGCCACTGTTAAGTTTGGAAAAATGGCAAAATCCTGATATATAACTTGTATACCCATTTTAATCGCTTCTATCGGCGTAAGTTTAGTAATCTTTTTACCTTCTATATATATATCACCAGAAGTTGGATCATGTACACCAGATATAACTTTTATTAAGGTTGATTTTCCGCAACCGTTTTCACCTGCTAAACAATGTACCTCACCTAATTTAACCTCAAGATTTACCCCTTTTAATGCATGTACTCCGCCAAAGGATTTTTTAATATTATCTAATTTCAAAAATACTTCACTCATAGATTACACCTCGTTTCTAAAAGTCTCACTAATCACGTTATGTTTACTAAACAAAATAAACATAATTCATTATATTGATATAAGCATCAACTGCACTGCAAAATATCAAAAAAATAAATGATAACATAAAGATATAGCCTAACATATCTTACATCTTCTGTTATCATTTTATTTAATTTCGTGTAATATTTAATTTTTTAGAAATCGTATGCAGGGTCATCAACATTATCTATTGTAACATCAATCCAAGCTTCTCCCATAAATACTTTTCCATCTAACATTAAATTATCATATCCAGGAATTCCTAGATCAATACCATCGCCAACTTCTTCTCCATCTAATATTCTTACCGCAAGCTCAATCATAGCTTTACCCGCAAGAGCTGGATCCCAGAAAGAAATTGTATCTATTGTACCACTCTTAATATACTTTCCTGCATCAGATACTAGTGAAGTTCCTACTAGGTGAACTTTACCTTGTAACCCTAATTCTTCTACCGCTAATGCAGCACCTACAATATCCGGCATCGCTGAGCCTTGCACTCCAACAATATTTGGATTAGCAGTCAATACTTCTTTTACTTTATTATAAGAAGTTTCTTGGCTATCTGCTGTTTCAATTTTATCACCATATAAAGACATATCAGGGAATTTTTCTTGTTGCAGTGCAATTGCTGAATCTACCCAAATATTATGAGATTCAGAAGTTAATGCTCCTACCTCAACGATATATTCTCCTTGCCCACCAGTAAGCACACCTAATCTTTCCATAAAGTGCTCACCATATGCTGCATTATCAAAAGCTTCAATATCATAGTCGATATTTGTCATACCACTAGCCTCGTGAGTTATAACTAATATTCCCGCATCACGTGCTTTTTTAAGAACAGGCTCCAATGATTCAGTTGAGAATGGTACTACGCAAATAGCGTCTACTTTTTGTGCAATTAAGTCTTCAATAAACTGAGCTTGCAATGCCCCATCACCATCTACTGGTCCTGTATAAAATGCATCTATACCTGTTTCGTTTGCATACTCTATAACACCTTGCTCCATTCTTTGAAACCATGCAATACTTGTTAGCTTAGGTACTACAGCAATTGTATAATCTCCGCTATCTGTAGTTGTATCGTTGCTACTACTTCCTGAGTCACTGCTAGATGAGCTTGAACTACTACTTGAACTACCACTTGAACTACTACTTGAACTACTACTTGAACCACTGTCTTGAGTAGTTCCACAACCTGTTAGTCCAGTTGTTAATACTACCCCGCAGGTCATCATAGCTAATAATTTTTTTGCCATCTTATTCATTTTGAGTTCCTCCCTTTTACCATTACATTACTCAACACTGTTACATAACGCTTTTATTATTAAAGTAGCCACAGCTGCTCCAGGGTCTTGTAAACTTCTAGACTCCTCTCCACGAATAGCTGCTCTGCCATGTACTGCCTTCATTTTAGTAGTATCATCAAAGCCTTTGGTAGCCGCTTCAAATGCTTTAGTAGCCATAGTTTTCAAATCATCCCCTGCACTAACTGATGTATTCATCGAATCTACTGCTGGGCCTAATCCATCTAGGAAAGTTTTGTCACCTAATTTTGCCTTACCTCTTTTTGCTACTCCATCAAAATAGCTCTTAAATAATAATGCTATATCGCTATTATCTAGTTCTGTTTTACCTTTTAGGTTTTTTCCAGCTTCCATAAGTCCTGATGCCATTAATGTTCCCATAGTAGAAGGTACTGCTGTTGACATGGCCTTGCCCGCTTGGTATATAGTTTTACCTATATCCGCTTCTGTAGTATCCTTTATTTTTTTATAAGCAGCAGTAAATCCATCACTCATTGTAAGCCCTAAATCTCCATCTCCTACAACGCTGTCTAAATCAATTAAATAGTCTTTATTTTCTTGCATAATATCTTGCAGTTGCTTAAATAATTCTTTTATAAAATCCACTTTGCTCTCCTCCTTGCTCTAACTTTCTCTTATAATCATTTCTCCGCCTACGTAAATTTTAACATTAACTATGTTGCGGTTTTCCATAGATTGCAATAATAAATTTAATGCCACTTCTCCAACTGTCTTTTTTGGTATATCCATAGTCGACAAAGGCGGTGACGATATTATGGAAAATGCAATATTATCAAACCCTACTATCGAAATTTCTTCAGGTATTTTCACACCAACTTCTCGTAACGCCTTTATTACGCCTAGAGCAATTATGTCGTTATCTGCAAATGCACATCTAGGTAATGTTATATCATTATCTAAGTATTGTTTCATCGCTTTATAAGCACCTAATAAAGTTGGGGGTATTAAAATTTCACTGTCTTGTTTTAAATTCATTTCTTGTATAGCACTTTTAAATGCATTATGACGTGCAATAAAATTTTGGCATTTTACACTACTTCTAAAATATCCTATGTTATCAAATCCCATAGAACTAAAATATTTTACTACTTCATATACTAATGCATTGTTATCCATAACAACTGCATTTGCTTTAAACATGCCTAAATCGTTATCTAATACTACATATGGTATAGTAATATAATTAAGTAATTCTAAATCTTGGGCTAATATTTCTGTTCCTAAAACAATGGCTCCACTAAACTGGTCATAATCTAATTCGGATAAAGTTTGTGCAAGCTTATTTATTGAATGTACCACTATTAAATTAAACCCTTTTTTTCTGCAATTTATTTCTATAGACTCCATGATAGTTGAAATAAATCCTACGTTTTCTTCAACTATCATGCCACTTTTTACATACTTTAAAAATAAAATGTTGTTACTTATAGGTTTATTTTTAATACTATTTGTAGATACGTAATTGTACTTTTCTACAAGGTCTAGTACTTTTTCTCTAGTATCATTTGATACTCCTTTTTTATTATTTAGCACTAGGGATACTGTTGCTGGTGAGACCTTTGCAATTTCTGCTATCTCTCTTATGGTCATTCCAAATTCCCCCTTATTTTTTATAAACTCTATCCTTTATTGACTTAAATTAATACGTATATAGCCATGAAAATTATCGGAATGACCTATATTTATAAATTATATTTGTTTAAAGAATGGCGTGTTTGCTGGAGCATCAATAAGTTGTTTCAATTCATCATCTAGCTTTAATACAGATATTGAAAAACCTGCCATTTCAAGAGCTGTAGCATATTCTCCAACATAATATTTATGCACTGCTAAGCCTTTTTCAGCTAGATGTTGATTAATTCTGCGTGTTACAATATACTGCTCATCTAAAGAAGTTGCACCTAGTCCGTTTACCAATACAACAACTTCATCACCCTTTGCATGAGGTAAATCACCTAATATCTTTTCAAGCACTTCATCTACAATTTCATCTGCTTTAGCAAGTTTACCTGTTCTAATTCCTTTTTCTCCATGGATACCCATTCCAATTTCCATTTCATCCTCAGCAATGCTAAAACCAGCTTTGCCAACTCTAGGAACGATACAAGGAGTTAATGCAACACCCATAGTTCTAACATTACCAGCTGCTTTTTCTGCAACACGCTTAACTTCGTCTAAATTCATCATCTTATCTGCCGCTGCTCCTGCACATTTATATACAAGTACAATTCCAGCCACACCTCTTCTAGTGTTTGTGGCAGCAGTATCATCTGCAGATGCCACGTCATCACCAGCAACTACACTTTCAACTTTAATATCTTCTTCCATATCTGCCATCTCTGCAGCCATATCAAAATTGAATATATCTCCATTGTAATTTCCATAAATATATAATACACCCGCACCAGCATCAATAGCTTTAGTAACTTCTAACATTTGTTCTGCACTAGGCGATTGGAATACATCTCCTACAGAGCATCCATCTAACATTCCATCTCCTACATACCCTAAAAATAGCGGTAAATGCCCTGAGCCACCTCCAGTTGCAATGCCCACTTTGCCATCTTTCTTATTTGTAGTAATTAGACAATGTACATCGTCATTTGTATAAGTAATTTGGTCCTTATGAGCAATATATAAGCCCTCTAACATCTCTTTTACATAATCTACTGGTTCGTTTATAATCTTTTTCATTATTACACTCATCCTTTCTTATTATTAAACAAGTAAGTAAATATTTACTAAATTACACTAAACTTGTTTAGTTAGTATTTATAATAACATATAATTTTTATAAACACAAGTACTTTTTGTATAATTTTTATTTTAATTTTTTATAAATAATGCATATTTTATTAATATTTTATATTTTATTTTATTAATGTAGCTAAATTAAGTGAAATTAGCATAATAAATCGCATTTTAAGCTAATGTAATTACATTTTAAAGATATTATTTTAAAGCACTTAGACTAAACAAAACGGATCTAGTATTTGTAGCTGATAGAAGAAAAAAAGCTTATCTTAACATAATAGAAGTAAGGGATAATTGCGGCACAAGTTAAAATACTAAAAATAAAAGTGTCATTTTATGTAGATTAGAATAGAATAATATAAAATAACATTAGTGGAGTTGATACTATATTATGGAATTAGTTAGTACATTAAAATTTTGGGCAAACAATAGTTATGAACATATTGAAGTGCTACAAAATGCTTATAAAACAGTAGGGGCTACTTTACAACCATCTTTTCAACAAGAACTACAAATACTTTTTAATGCTTTTAAAAATATCGACAGTCAAATAGATAATGACAAGATACCAACAAATTTAGATAATCTATATCAATTATTTATGGATAATAATCAAGTTTTTATAGAATTATTAGAAAATCTAAAATTTGATGGATACAATGGTTATCCAGTATTATTTGAAACAGTACAACATTTTATTTATGAACAACTATATGCTATCCAAGTTCTAAGCAAAGGATATGCAAAAATGTATGAAGAACAATTATTTACTCTTGATTTTATATTAGGGCCAATAAAGATTCAAAAACAAAATATGTTCTCTACAACACTTAATACTAATGTAACAAGCTTAATCGGTGCCACCTACTTCTGGAGCTTAATTAGTGCAGAACATACTTCTATTATTGCAAATGTGTCTCCTATAGAATCCAATTTGCCAGTTATTACTACTGATTTATTAACTAAACTTAGATCAGCATTTAACCATGTTAATTATGCATTATCAAATATAGATAAAATTGCTGATGGCTTTATTAGTGTAGTTGACAATTTCTTACAATTGAATGACAGCTTTTTAATAATGTTAAATAATTTCAAAGTAGATGACAGTAAGTTTGTACCTAATTCAATAAAAAAAGATTTACCTCCATTATTTGATGGTGTATTAAACCATATTATCCATGAGCAAGAAAGAGCCGGCATACTGATTAATGCATTAAAACAAAATCTATAGCAGGTATACTAAGGAGTTATATCTAAATGATTAAATAGGAAAAATTCGAGATTGTTCGTACTTTTCAGGAGGCGAAGTTATGATATGTGCGAATTGTATGGCTATATATTGTATAATATCTATAACAACAGAGTTCCCAAATTGTTGATATGCTTGATTTCTATTTCCACATATTTTATAAGTATCTGGAAATCCCATAAGTCTCGCACATTCTATAGGGTGCAATCTACGATATTTTCCATTTATCATATATCCACCAGTTTTAGCAAATATACCACCCCCTTGTGCCGAAATGGTTATTGCTACTCCTTTAGTACTATATATTCGTTCACCTTGTCCTCCTTTATTTACTGTTCCTAATCGTATAGCCTTATTTCGATAGGTATTATCTTCTTTATCAGTTATAAAAATATCTGAACGATTAACATATAAATTGCTTGGAATAGCATCCTCAGGCATAAGAAAATCTTCAACATAATGATCCAATTTAAATGGCGTAGGAAAATCAAAATTATCAATGCCTAAATCTTTTCTAAAACAAACCATATATATTCGCTCTCGTTTTTGTGGAATTCCATAATGAGTTGCATTTAAAACTTTATAAAAGAAAGTATACCCCAAATCCTCTATTATTGATTTTACCACCTGTAAAGTTTTTCCACTGTCATGCGTTACAAAGTTCTTAACATTTTCCATAAACACTATAGAAGGTTTCTTATCCTTTACAATTCTTGCAACCTCAAAAAATGAAGTTCCCCTGCTATCCTCAAATCCTAACTTTTTTCCACTGATAGAAAATGCTTGACACGGAAATCCTGCACATAATATATCGTGGTCTGGGATAGATTTTGCATCTACTTTTGTTATATCTCCATCTGGATAATCCCCAAAATTATTATAGTACACTTGTGCTACTATTGTATCAATTTCGCTTGAATAAATACATTCAGCACCAAGGGATTCCAATGCAATCCTAAATCCGCCAAGCCCCGCAAATAAATCTATAAATTTCTTGCCTTTTAATATTTTACTATTTTTTACGTTAATCATTATTTTCTCCCATATAAACTTAATCTTGTTAAAGTATATTTATCCATAAATTATAAACCATTCAACTTTTGATGTCTACTGTTATATACCAATATCAGTCTTTCGTTTCTCTAGACATGTATATCTCCTAAACCAGCTCTCTTGTATTCTCTCTAAACATAACAATTTTACCTTATCTTCCATAAATACAAAAAATTCTACAAATACTGCATCATTTAAAAAATATCTTGTCAGGTGCATTTGATGGTAAATACCCTTAATAATATTAAAATTTGTATATACTTTATATGTAAGAAGTGAGGTTGTTTATAAGAATAAAGGTGGTTCCAGACAGAAAGGTGAGTACTACACCAAAAAATTATAGTCGTGATTTTTATATGTATCATGGGAAGCGTAGAAGCAGAAATTATTTCATCTTTGAGGAGTTTTTGATTAAGAATGGATTTAAAACACTTACCCATACTCTAATGAGCGATAAAAATATATTTAATATAAACCTAAAATTTGAGCGTGGCAAAAGTGATAACTTTAAAATTATATATGGTAATACCGAGGTCTTTGTTATAGCACCTTACTTTTCAGGGTTAAGTATGGAGGAGATTACTGGTATACTTAGATTTGCTCTAAAAAAACTACGGTTGCATTGTCAGGTCAATGTATATGATGATTATGGATATCTCATCAAATCATTTTATAAAGGGCGTTACGTGCGTCGTACCTTATGCATGATATCCATTATAGTTACCAGAATATCTGTTTTTAACTAGCTGTAAAAAAGATAGACAACCGACTATACACTGTCAATGTGCATTTTTACTGAAATAAATTTTCCATCTAGCCATAATGCCCCTAAATTTGGGTATACTCAACTACTAGGCTATTTTCAGAGCCTTGAGTACTGTATTTAGGGGTATTCCATCCTTAACTTGGTTATAAATCCACTCGTAAATTATGCACCTCTTGAATTATCTGAGCCACTTTATCAGTATCATAATTTAAAGTTGCCCTAATTAATTCCTGAGATTTTTTTACTAATACAGCTACTTCTCCAAAACAAGGGGACTTCAATGCCTTTTCAAATTCTTGCATTAATTCTTTATTAGGAATACTAAGCAAACCCTGATAGTAAGTTAAAAAACCTAAAGTTATCATTGCAGAATATACTTCTTCTCTAGTAGTCGGAAGTGCTTGGCCAGCCCGAAAATCATCAATATCATAAACTTCTACTTCTTCCCCAGCCACC
>MDSQ01000112.1_pt1 | contig 14713 bp, 13 predicted proteins | sample 1008251 | NCBI WGS metagenome assembly MDSQ01 (sample SAMN05526597, study PRJNA338239) | gut metagenome | isolation source: Hindgut content | host: Naso unicornis | place: Saudi Arabia: Red Sea | collected 2016-05
ACGTGGAACATCTCTCTTTTTTGTGGAACATGTTCTACGTGTAATATCTCTCTTTTATGTGAAACATATTCTACGTGGAACATTCCTAAATTATGTAGATAAATTGCCACTATTAAGAAAGCATGATATAATTATTAAGTATATAGCAAGTGGAACTCAATATTTAAAAGCATTTTTACGTAATAATCTTATATTAGAGAGAATATATCACAAAGAAAAGGAGGTTACAAGAGGAAAGAGGAACACTTCCTCACATCACTAACGTGGCGTGTCTTCTTGTATAAAATAATGAGTAATATTATTTCAGTAGTTAATCAAAAAGGTGGCGTAGGAAAAACTACTACTGTTATTAATTTAGCGGCAGTAATAAGCCAGACAAAAAAAGTGTTAGTAATTGATATAGATCCTCAAGGAAATTCAAGTAGTGCATTAGGAATTATTAAAAATGCGGTAACTGACAGCATATATAATGTATTAGTAGAAAATAAAAATATTAAAGACGCAATACTTACTTCTACCAATGAAGAAATTGACGTTATACCTGCTAATATTAATATGACAGGATTAGATTATTCTTTAAATAAGATTGCTAATAAGGAATATATCTTAACTAATAAAATCCAAGAAATATCTAACGATTATGATGTTATTTTAATAGACTCTCCACCGGGTATTAATTTACTTAATATCAATGCTCTAACTGCATCTGACTACATCTTAATTCCTATGCAGTGTGAATATTATGGACTAGAGGGATTGTCTCAAGTTATGCAAACATTTAAACGTGTTAAAGCTACTACTAATCCTCGTCTAGAGATAATAGGTATTTTATTTACAATGTATGATTCTAGGACCAAATTATCTAATGAAGTTATAAAAGAAGTAGAAAAGTATTTTTCAAATTATACTTTTAATACTAAGATTAATAGAAGTATAAAATTAAGCGAAGCACCGAGTTATGGGAAATCTTGTATTTCTTATTCTCCAAATTCAAAAGGAGCAATTCAATATAAAGAATTAACAACTGAATTATTAGGGAGGTTAAAAACATGAAACAACCTGCATTAGGGAAGGGGTTAGATATACTATTTTCGCAAGAAACTCTAACTAGTATTACTTCACATGAAGTACTAGATATAAATAAAATCGAACCTAACTATCAACAACCTAGAAAAAAATTTTCAGACCAGGATTTAGATGAGCTGACTTTATCCATAAAAGAACATGGGATAATACAACCTATTATAGTTACACAAAAAAATGATAAATACCAGATTATAGCAGGTGAGAGAAGATATCGAGCTGCTAGGCTATTGGACTTAAAAGAGGTTCCAGTTAGAATTAAAAAAGTTACCTCTGACGAAGAAGTCTTAGAACTTGCTTTAATAGAAAATATTCAAAGAGCCGATTTAGACTCTATAGAATTAGCAGAAGCATTTGATGTATTAGTTAATAAATATGGACAAACTCATGAGCAAATTGCTAAAAAATTAGGTAAGAATAGAGCTACTATAACTAATATTTTAAGGCTAAACACTTTATGCGACTATACAAAACAAAAAATTCGTGAAAATTTGTTTAGCGAAGGTCATGCTAAGGCAATACTTAAAATAAAAGATGAGGTTGAACAACAACGTATTACTGATATGGTTATAAATAATAACTGGTCTGTTAGAGCGTTAGAGAATTATATAAATAAAATTACTGCTAACAAACTAGATACTATTAGCGAAAAAGATATACTAGTTAATGCATTGTATAAAGATATTGAAGAAAAGCTAAAATTAACTTTTGGAACAAAGGTCAAGTTATCTCAACTAAAAGATAGAGGAAAAATAGAAATTGAATATTATTCAGATGAGGATTTAGAGAGAATTTTAGGGGCAATACATTAGTAAAAGAGGAAACAAAAATGCAATTGGAATTTATATCAACTAATATAGAATCAATAATTCTTTATAGTACAATAACTCAAGTCATTTTGCTTATAAGTTTAATGATAATAGGAATTAAGTTTTATCAAGTTAATAAAAGATATCGTCAATTTATGAAGCCCAATCTTGTAGATTTAGAAGAATTATTTTATTCCTATGCAAGAGAGGTTAAAGACATAAAGCTAGATATCGAAAAAGACCGTGAAAAAATAGCAGACTTAAATAAACGCATGTCTACTACGCTACGTAAAACTAGCATAACAAGGTATAATGCTATAGAGAATGTTGGGGCAGACTTATCATTTGCGTTATCTTTATTAGATGAAAAAAATAATGGTGTAGTATTAAACGGAATTTATAGCAGAGACGGTTCTTATATATATGCTAAACCAGTAACTAAAGGAGAATCCACCTATAGATTATCTGATGAGGAGCAAGAAGTTCTTAACACTACTCTCAATCAACACTAACTAGTATAATAATGTATAAATAAGTTTATAATAATCGTAAAAAAAGCAGGTGGTTAGTATGGTAGTTGCATTGACTCAAGAATTAACAGAACTAAAACAGTATTTGACCGAGAATACAAATTATAAGATAATTGACTTAGATTTATCCAACAAAACCGAAGGTATACATGCATTAATATATGATACTCCATTAGAAAATGTAGCTTTTGAAGAATATCAAGAACAACTTAGGAATATATCTTTAGATAGTGAAACTAATGAATATGATAATACTCTATTATTACTTAGTGCTAAAAATAAAACTCCTTCAGAAATTAAAGATATTCTAGATAGTAGATTTACAAATATTTTTAAATAATAAAAGTGTAGAACATGTTCTACGTGGAACATATTAATTTTGTACCAAGCATGTTCTACGTGGAACATATAAAAAGAAAGGAATATAACATGTTATTAAGTAAATTAGTAGGAGAACACTTTAAAGAAAAACCAGCCGAAGCAATAAGTACTAGTCATATATTTTTATTAAGAGGAGGGTATGTTAGACAAGTTTCAAATGGAATTTTTACTATGCTATTACCTGCAGTAAAAATTAAGGCTAATATAGAAAGAATACTACGAGAAGAAATGAATAAAATTGACGGACAAGAAGTTATATTTCCAGTAGTTTTACCAGCAGATTTATGGCAAGAATCAGGTAGATTTGAAAATGTAGGTTCTGAACTTCTTAGAATGAAAGATAGAACAGGTAAAGATTTAGTACTAGGAATGACACATGAAGAAGCAGCAGTTCACCTTGCACGTGGAGATGTGAAATCTTATTCTCAATATCCTTTTATGATATATCAAATTCAAACCAAATTTAGAGACGAGGCAAGATCTAGAGGTGGTTTAATTAGAGTTCGTGAATTCACCATGAAAGATGGGTATTCATTTCATACTAATGAAGAAGATCTAACTGAGTATTATAATAAGTGTTTAGAAGCATATAACGCAATTTATAGAAGAGCTGGGATACCAGAAGTGGTTTGTGTTGAGGCTGATACAGGTATGATGGGAGGCAATGTTTCTCATGAATTTATGTTATTAACCGATATTGGAGAAGATACAGTTATCGTATGTGATAGTTGTGATTATCGGTCTAACTTAGAAGTGGCTATAAGTGAAGTAACTAATCTCACTACAACAGTTCGAGAAATAAATGAAATACACACTCCAAATGTTAGTACAATATCAGACGTTGCAAATTTCTGTAATACAACCGAAGATAATACTCTTAAGACTGCAGTATATAGCATTGAAAACAGCAACAAAATATTAGTAATATTCCTTAGAGGTGATTTGCAAGTTAATGAGGCGAAAGTACAAAAAATAGTTAAAGCTAAAATTACTCCTTTTACAGAATATGGAAAAAGTAATTTGAAATTCGGATTTATCGGTCCTAAAGATTTAGAAACAGAAAATTTGATTGTACTATATGATAAATCTATAGAAAATGAAACTAATTTAATATGCGGAGCAAATAAAGTTGATTATCATTTAGAAGGACTGAATATATCTAGAGATTTGCAGATAGAACAATTTCATGATGTGGCACAAGTAAAAGAAGGAAGCTCTTGTAAACATTGTGCAGGAAAATTACAATTTAAAAGAGGCATAGAAGTAGGGAATATATTTAAATTAGGTACTAAATATACCGAAACTATGAATATGACATATATAGATGCAGATGGTAAGTCACAAACTCCTACTATGGGATGTTACGGTATTGGGGTAGGTCGACTATTAGCTTCTGTAATAGAAGCTCGTCATGACCAATATGGTCCAATATGGCCAATAAGTATCGCACCATGGCAAGTTCATATATGTGTGTTAAAATCTAAAACTCAAGATTTATTATCAATAGGCTTAGATATTTATAATAAGCTCCAGCATGAAGTTATATTAGACGATAGACAACTTACACCAGGGGTACAATTTGCTGATGCAGATTTATTAGGCGTACCAATTAGGATAGTTATAGGAGATAAGAACTTAAAAAATGGTCAAGTAGAAATAGTAACCCGTGATAAGAAAATTAAAAAACTCGTTGACTTAGATAAAGTGATAGAAGAAACTGATAAGCTAGTTGAAGAACTTTACGCTGAATACAAATAAAAATGTACAACTTATTATAAAAATATGATATAATGTATAAGTAATATAATATTTATTTAAAGGAGGAATAATTTAATGAAATCAAATCCTATGATTAGGAAAGGATTGGGACAAACGCATAGTTATACTGGTGAAGCTATGAGTGTGGCAGGGACTAGGAATAAAACACTATTACTTATGTCAATAACTTTCATAATAGCATTACTTGCGTATTTAGTTTGTTACAACGGGGGGCAGCCGAATTTTCAACTTGCAAATACTATCAGCATAACTTCTAGCGTAATTGGATTAATCTTAATAATAGGCATGATGTTTAAACCACAGGCAGCGAAAACTTTTGCTTTTATCTATGCTGTAACAGAAGGATTATTTGTTGGAGCAATAACAGTAACATTTAGTTATTATTTTGATGGTGTTGTACCAAAAGCAATTATATTAACAGTACTTGCAGTTATATTTACAATACTATTATATAAAGAAGCTCCAACATTAGCATCAAAAATCCGTTCAGGTGTTATTATCTTAACATTTACTATACTACTAGCTTCTATACTAGGAATAGCATTCTATGCATTAGGTTTTGGAAATGTTCTATATGGAACAAGTCCCATATCTATCGGCTTTAGCATGTTAGTTGTACTGGTTGCAATTGCAAATTTAATGTTAGACTATGACAATGTGATATATGGTTCTAGAATGAATTTGCCTAAACATATGGAGTATTTTTTCGCAGTAGGTATACTTGTAACTGTTGTATGGGTATATGTAGAAATGTTAAAATTATTAGCTAAGCTAGCTGCAAGGTCTAGCGATTAATAGAGCGTATTTCACTCTACAAAATTCACATATACTTCCTATATACCAAGTATTATTATAATCTTAGGTATATAGGATTTTCTATTTATTATTGTATATCTAATTATGAGGGGAGAGAAAATGGGACTTTTATATTTATTAATTGGACTAATAGCAACTACAGTGGGGGCATTATCTGGGCTTGGCGGGGGAGTAATAATAAAACCTGTCTTAGACATATTTGGACATTATGATATTGCTACTATCGGAATATTATCATCAGCTACAGTGTTTTCAATGTCAATAGTAGCATTGTTAAAAAAGTTTATAGCTAAAGCTACTTTTGAGTACACAAAATTACTTGCTATATCTCTAGGAGCAATACTCGGAGGAATTGTCGGCAAATATGCATTTACTTTATTTACGGCATCAGTAGAAATAGATTTAGCAAAAATAATTCAATCAGTATGTTTAGCATTGTTGATGGTAGCTGTGTTACTCTTTAGCTTATATAGAAATAAAATAAAAACATATAAAACAAATAATATATTTATATGTTTATCAGCAGGATTATTTATGGGGTTTATAGCTGCTTTTTTAGGCATAGGAGGGGGGCCAATTAATGTAGCGATAATAATAATATTATTTTCTTGTAATGCAAAAGACGCTGCTATATATTCAATATTTACAATATTCTTCTCGCAACTCTCAACTCTCGCCACAACATTTTTTACAACTGGATTTCAAGATTATAATTTAGAAGTAATAGGATATATGATAATAGGTGGCATATCTGGTGGATTTATTGGAGACAAGATCAATAAAAAAATATCTGTATGCACTGTAGAAAAATTATTTAACATAGCCATGGTGGTAGTAATCTTACTTAATATTTATAATATAATTAAAGTTATATTATAAATATTAATATCATAATTATTTTTGTGAGGGATACAAAATGTTCTTCAACAGCTCACTTGATAAGATGAAATCCATCAAAGTGGCGAACTGAAAAATTTTCGCATCTCACTGACAAGATACAATGATCCGCATATGATTATTGTATCATTTTTTTTTGCTATAGTCAGTGCATATTCTATAGCATCTTTAGGATTATTATACGCAGTTACATTATTATGATTTATCAGCTGTTTTAATTTATGAGCAGGCATTGCTTGTTTATGATTTGGCGTAACAGCAATGATACATGTTCCACGTGGAACAATGTATTTTAACATAGATATATAATCTTTATCTTCTAAAACACCTATAATTATAATAAGTTGCTTAAAATTTGATATAGCTTTATTTAGAGCTTTTATACCAGAAGGATTGTGAGCACCATCTAATATAATAAGAGGGGCTTCATTAACTACTTCTAATCTAGCAGGGAAAAAAGTATTATTTATCCCTGATATTATATCTTCATCGGTAATATTAAAATACTCTTTAAGATTAAGTGCTACTTCAATTGCACAGATTGCATTATAAATTTGAAACTGTCCTAATAAGCTTTTATTAAACCGTAAAGTTTTATATATAAATTCTTTGGCTCTAAAACTTGTATCTAATATATTAAGAGCTTGCAAATCAGGTATAACTATTTTACTGTTTTTTTTATGACATATTGAACTTATTAACTCCAAAACTCCAGCTTCTTGTATAGGGTATATAACCGTCGTAGCACCCTTGATTATTCCAGCTTTTTCAGTTGCTATTTGCAAAATGTCGTCTCCTAAAATATGTGTATGGTCAAGCCCAATTGAAGTTATTACTTGTACTAAAGGGCATTCTATAACATTTGTTGCATCAAGACGGCCACCCAAACCTACTTCTAAAACTACTACATCACACTGTTGTTTATGATACCACAACAATGCTACTGCCGTTACAATTTCAAAATAACTATATGCGTTATATTTAAGATTTTGGATGCACTCTTTAACTTGTTTAATACAATCACATAATCCGGATTCACTAATCATTTTCCCATCTATTTGTATCCTTTCTCTAAATTCTATAACATACGGACTTATATATAAACCTGTTTTAATACCCGCATTGATAAGAATATTAGATATCATAGTAGAAGTAGAACCTTTGCCATTAGTTCCTGCTATGTGAATAAATTTTAATTGTTGATGTGGATTTTTGAGTGCATATAATAATTCCATAAATTGTTTCATACTGGATTTTGTGCCAAACATAGCAAACGAATTGATAAAGTTTAAAGATTCAATGTAATTCATAATAATTTTCTCCTTATTTAATAAATAATATACATTTTTACACTCTAAGACAACCTGTTGGTTCATATAATAGTAATAGTCTAAACAAAAGGTTGTGAATTTATGAAATATGAGATAAATTTATTAAAACTTATGATAAAGATAGCAATTTTAGCTATGTTAGTAGTAATGGGAATACATTCATTTTTATCTGGATTAATATTAGTGCATCAAAGTTCTATGAATCCAACTCTAGAAGATGGCGATATGTTAATAGTAAATAAATTTATATATATAATTAGCAAGCCACAAGTCAATGATATTGTAATTTTATTTAGAGATGACCCTACAGGAATTGCAACTACTAGATTAGGTAGCACGCTAAAAGATTATTTTAAAAATATGTTTAATATGGAACCTACGGTTAGATACGTAAAAAGAATAGTGGCTACAGAAGGAGATATAGTTGATATTAAAAATGGTAATTTATATATAAATGGCGAATTGATGGAAGAAGATTTTACTATTGGGAAGACTTATAGTAACCAAGGAAATTTTCCACAAGTAATAGAGCCAGGGTACGTTTTTGTATTAGGAGATAACAGGGAAATTAGTCTTGATAGTAGAAGATTTGGGCAAGTACCTATTAAAAATATAGAAAGTAGGGTAGAATACAAATTACCTTCTGAATAACTTATGCGATATATAAAGGAGCAGAGAATGATAAAATTAGTAGCAATAGACATGGATGGCACATTATTAAGTGACGAAAAGACAATATCAGAATATACAAAAGAAGTTATATCTCAAGCTAATCAAAAAGGCGTACGGATTGTAATTGCCACTGGCAGACCGCTTGGTGGTATAAAAAATACGCTTGCACAACTATCATTAAATACTAATAATGATTATGTAATTGGATTTAATGGTGCACTGGTTCAAAATGTGATTACAGAAGAAATAGTTGCACGTGAAATACTGCATGGCGAAGACTTGCATAATCTATACGAAGTTTCTAAGCAAATCGGGGTAAATATACATGCATTTGCAAAAGACGGAACCTGTATAACCCCTAAACTATCTGAGTATACTGAGTATGAAGGAAAAATGAATGATATACCTCTAGCAGAAGTGGATTTTTCTAAAATTCCTAAAGACGCAGAAATCTCAAAAATTATGTTAATAGACCCAGAACCTATTTTAACTCCTGCTATACAAAAATTATCTAAAGAATTATATGATAAATACACTGTTGTGCGTAGTGCTCCTTTTTACTTAGAATTTTTAAATAAAAATGCTAATAAAGGAGTTGGGGTAGAACAACTGGCAAAATATCTAGGTATAAATCAAGATGAAGTTATGGCAATTGGCGATGCTGGTAACGACCTTCATATGATTAAATACGCTGGTATTGGTGTAGCTATGGGAAATGCTATAGACGAGATAAAACAAATTGCACAATATATTACTAAAACAAATAACGAAGATGGCGTAGCACATGCGATAAAGAAGTTTGTGCTATAAGTATAATACAGAAAAGGTGAGAAAATGCAATTAAGAACACATACATGTAACCAATTAAATAGTAACAATATAGGAGATACCGTAACCATTGTTGGATGGTTTGATAATTTAAGAAAAGTCTCAAAAACACTGGGCTTTTTAATTTTAAGAGACTTCTACGGAGTTACTCAAGTAGTTATAGAAACAGCGGATATAATGGATATAGTAGATAATCAAAATCTAGAATCCACTTTATTAATAGAAGGCACTGTTAGAGAGCGTCAGAGCAAAAATAATAATATACCAACAGGCGAGATTGAAGTTGTACCAACAAAGATAGAAGTGCTAGGCAGTTGTATTCATAACGAATTACCTTTTGTAATAAATCGTTCAACGGAAGCTGATGATAATACAAGATTAAAGTATCGATACTTAGATCTTAGAAATCCGGCTATGAAAGATAAAATTGTTATTCGTTCACAAGTAGTTGCAGAGCTTAGAAAAAAGATGCAAGAACTAGACTTCTTAGAAATTACTACTCCAATACTTACTTGTTCATCTCCAGAAGGAGCACGAGATTATTTAGTTCCATCACGTCTGCATGAGGGCAAATTTTATGCATTACCACAGGCACCTCAGCAGTTTAAACAAATTCTTATGGCATCTGGCTTTGATAGATATTTTCAAATAGCTCCATGTTTTCGTGATGAAGATGCAAGAGCAGATAGAGCTCCTGGGGAATTTTATCAGCTGGATATGGAAATGGCATTTGCAACTCAAGAAGATGTTTTTAGTATAATAGAGAAAGTATTACCAGAAGTATTTGCTAAATACGGAGTGTATAGTAAATCTTCCAATCCTCCATTTAAGCGTATTCCTTATCTTGAGGCACTAGAAAAATACGGCACCGACAAACCTGATTTAAGAAATAAGCTGATAGTTCAAGAAGCAACTGATATCTTTGCAAAGTGTGGTTTTGAGCCGTTTAGTACCAACACTATAAAGGCTATAGTTGTAGATAATTTTGAAACTACTCGTAAGGTAATAGATAAAATTTGTCATGACGTAGAAGTACAAATAGAAAATAAAGCTTATTGGGCAAAATTAGGTGAAGATGGTAACTTCGTAGGTGGCATAAGCAAATTTTTGGGTGATATAAAACAACAGATTATAGATAAATTTAATCTTAAAGCAGGCGATTATATCTTCTTAACTAGCGGGCCAAAGCTAAAAGCACAAAAAACTGCTGGTGTTCTAAGAAATATACTAGGCCAGCATGCAACGTTCCACGTGGAACATAATTGTTATGAATTTTGCTGGATAATAGATTTTCCTATGTATGAATTAGATGAGAAAACAAATAAGATAGAGTTTTGCCATAACCCATTTTCTATGCCACAAGGCGGAATAGAAGCTCTAGAAAATGAAAATCCACTAGATATATTGGCATATCAATATGACCTAGTATGCAATGGTGTTGAATTATCATCGGGTGCTGTTAGAAATCATAGCCCTGAAATGATGATAAAAGCATTTAGTGTAGTTGGGTTAGGCGAAGATGATGTAAAAGATAAATTCCCTGCTATGTATAATGCATTTTTATACGGAGCACCTCCACACGCTGGCATCGCACCAGGAGTTGACCGCATGATTATGTTAATCTTAGGAGAAGATAGCATAAAAGAGATTATACCTTTTCCTATGAACAAAAGTGCAATGGATGTTATGATGAATGCACCATCTGCAGTTGATCAATCCCAATTAGATGAAATCCACATCAAACTTAAGTAAAAAAAGAGTGGCTGCTTAGAAATATTTAATTTCTTAGACAGTCACTTTTTTAATATTATACATTTATTGTACTTGTAAGTTCATCTAGTTGCACTACTTGTTGTTTTACTTCTTTACTAATGTTAGTACTCTCTTGAGCTAATGCTACATTTGTATTAGTTACATCTTCTAACTTTTTGTTATATGTAACAAAGTTAGTCAATATCCCTTGTTGAGCAAAAGCATGCTCATAAATTTCTTTAACTATGGCAGAACTCTCATCTATACTTTGTACAATTCCGTCTAATGCCTCTTTAGTGTTGACTGCGATAAGTTCACCATTTTGTACTACTTGTAAATTTTCACCTACTATTTTTTCTATCTCTGATACAATATTAGAACTCTCTTCTGCAAGTTGTCTAATTTCACCTGCTACAACTGCAAATCCTTTTCCAGCTTCTCCGGCTCTTGCCGCTTCTATTGATGCATTTAATGCTAGTAAGTTTGTTTGACTTGCTATACCTTCTATATTTTTGACAGTACTACCTATTGCACTGCTATAAGACTGTATTTGCCTCATTGACTGTAGCATTTGCTCCATCTGATTTGTTCCTGCACTAGCACGTCCCTCCATTACTGTAGATAACTTATTAATACTATCTACACTAGTAATGTTTTCAGTAACGCTACTACTAAGTAAATTTACATATTCTACAAATTCTTCTATGACTACCTTTTGCTCTAACATACTTGCATTTAAATCTTCGGCTCCCCTAAGAATGTCATCCGAACCATCGCCAATAGTTTCAGTGGCCGTCTTAATATGGCGTATCATATTACCCATTTGCTGATTAATCTTCTTAATAGAAGTTTCAATTTCAGTAAATACTCCAACATATCTTGCTGTAGTCTTAACAGCAAAGTTTCCGTTTGCCATATTATCAAGCGATGTACTTGTATCTTTAATAATAGCACTAGTAGTTTCTCGCATTTCTTTCATCATTTTAGTCAGATTTCCTAGCTCATCATTAGACATTACATTAATCTCAGACGCATAGTTACCATCTTTCATAGTTCCTACAACAACACCTAGGTTAGACACTTGTGATAATATATTTATACGAGTAAACCTTGACAATATCGTAGATACTATGGTAGCTAGTATAAATAGAATAATTAAGATAGTTCTAATTGTAGTTGAACTTTTTATCTGATCATCTATAGCTGCATATAATGCACTTCTACTTTCTTCATATAAATTATCAGCTACATTTAGCAGTTCGTTTAGTGCAGGTGTACAATTTATTAATACCATCTCACGTATGTGGTCTGTTCTATAATTTTGTACATCATCTACTATTTCTTCTGCTATAGATACCCACTCATTAACAGATTTTAGATAAGAATCTATATATATACTATTATAAGGCAATTCTTGACTTATTTGAGTTGCCTTAGCTTTGATATCAGACATATCAAAGTTTGACACACCATAAACGTTTAATGCGTTTGAATCCTCTTCTAATAAAATATAGACATCTCTCAAATCTTTAGCCTTGCTAAATATATCTGTAGTATTACTTTGAATTAAATCAGCTAATTCATAATATACATCTCGTACTTCTTCTAGGCTATTCCGTGCTGCCCCTAATGCAATTAATGCGGCTATTGTTATACTAAGTGAAAAAATTCCAAGTGTTGCTAATGTTATAATCCATTTTCTAGATACAGTCATATTTTCTAATTTTAACATTGTATTCTACTCCCTTCTTTCTAGTAACAAAATTTTTTAAATAAAGTTACTAGTTACTGGGGAGCATACATATGTAAGGTAAAATTGCTACAAAAATTAGTAGATTAGTAAAAGTCAGCAAACATCTAGTAGTGGTACATAAAGATAATAAATATACATAAAAATTTTTTGTCATAGACCACTCCTTAACACCCTATATGCCTTATTAACTTAAAAAGTCTACCTTATAACAGTATTATACACTAAATTTATGGTAAATAATAGAATTTTTTAAATTAGTTTTAAAATTACTAAAATGTGACATAATAAGATAAAAAAGGGGGAAATATAACATGCGAAAAATTTTAGGTTTACTTACACTAACTCTAATAACTCCAGTATTTGCAAACGAAACACGAACAGACGTATTACAAGAAGATAGATTGTATTCAGTAATTATTAATCAAACAAATACTTTAAAAGAAGAGTATACCCCAATAAATTTAGTAATGCCAAAAGTTAAATTTTATACTCCTGGGAATATCGAAAAAAACTATATGGAACTTGAAGCGGCAACACATTTAGAGCAGATGTTTAACGATGCAATACAAGAGGGCATAATACTATATGCAGTTAGCGGATATCGTAGTTATGAAAGACAAAAACAATTATACGATATTGCAGTTCAAACTTATGGCGAAGCACAAAATACTGTAGCCAAACCTGGGCAATCTGGCCATCAAACTGGGCTTGTTATGGATATAGTAGGAGAGAGTGGACATTTGTTGCTGCAAAGCTTCGGCAATACTAAAGAAGGAGTATGGGTACGACATAATGCACACAAATATGGATTTATTATACGATATCCAAAAGAGAAAGAGCATATTACCGGAATTGTGTATGAACCATGGCATATTAGATATGTCGGAATAGAACTAGCGACATATTGCTATACAAACAATATGACTTTAGAAGAAGTTGATCTAAGTTAATAACAAGCCCTCAATACTTAAAAATCGAGGGCTTGTTATTATATTTTAAATGAACTTTTAAGCGGTACAATTCTATTAAATACATATTTGCTATTTGTGCTATATTTTGAATCTATACAAAAAAAGCCATGTCTTACAAATTGAAACTTATCTAATGGTTTAGCATTTTTAGTAGCTACATTTTCAATAAATCCATTATATATTTGTAAAGAGTTGGGATTAATTTGCTCTAAGAAATTTTCGCCGGTATTGCTATCTAATATTAATGGTTCAAAATATCTAAATTCAGCTGGTATTGCTGCTTCTATACTTAACCAGTGTATAGTAGATTTTACTTTACGAGCATTAAATCCACTGCCACTTTTTGTAGCTACATCATATGTGGCGTGTATTTCTATAATATTGTTATTTTCGTCTTTTATTATATCTGTACATTTTATAAAATAAGCACCTTTTAGCCTTACCTCATTGCCCGGAAATAATCTGAAATATTTTTTTACTGGAATTTCCATAAAATCATCTTGTTCTATATAAATCTCACGTGAAAATGGTACTTTGCGTACTCCCATATCTGGATTTTTAGGGTTATTTTCAATTTCTAAATATTCAACCTCATTTTCTGGGTAATTTGTAATCACAACTTTTAAAGGGTTTATTATCGCCATACATAGAGGTGCCTTAGGAAGCAAATCTTCTCGTAAAAAAAAGTCTAGCATTTGGATATCTACTATAGAATCTGCTTTAGAAACTCCTATTGCATGACAAAAATTTCTAATTGACTCTGCGGTATATCCTCGTCTTCTAAGTCCAGATATAGTAGGCATACGTGGGTCATCCCAACCATCCACTATTTTTTCGTCTACTAATTGTTTCAGTTTACGTTTACTCATCACTGTATTAGTCATATTAAGACGTGCAAATTCAATTTGGCGGGGTGTATTTTGCATTTCACATTCTTTCACAACCCAGTCGTATAAAGGTCTATGATCCTCAAATTCTAAGGTACAAACAGAATGTGTTATCCCTTCTATGGCATCTTCTATAGAGTGTGCAAAATCATACATAGGGTATATGCACCAAGTATTGCCTGTATTATGATGAGTGGTATGAGAAATGCGGTATAAAATTGGGT
>MDSQ01000113.1_pt1 | contig 14709 bp, 12 predicted proteins | sample 1008251 | NCBI WGS metagenome assembly MDSQ01 (sample SAMN05526597, study PRJNA338239) | gut metagenome | isolation source: Hindgut content | host: Naso unicornis | place: Saudi Arabia: Red Sea | collected 2016-05
CTATCATCTGGTAAAAGTTTCTTAGATATAATATTTTTCCACTCTACACCTGGTTCTTTTAAAAACTCATAAAATGGTATAGATATAATTATTTTGCATATAAATAATAAACTAGTTATATAATAACTATAAAAGCAAAAATGTGGTGAATAAATTAACTATATAGCTAGAAAAATTATACAATAAGTTTAAATTAACAAAAACTAGCAATATAGTTGAATAAATATTTAAAAGGAGGGTGTAATGAAAAGATTATATTACGGGCTAGGCAAAGCTAATTTTATTCAGTATGTAGTATTTGCAATATTTTTATTAGTATTTTACTTACCGCTTGCCAATCTGGCTATGTTAGCATTTGGCAATAGGTACGAGGCGCCAGCAGTTTTTCCACAAGAGTTTGGGTTTAGATGGTGGGAATTTGTTTTAAGCCAAAAAAGCTTATTATCAGCGATTAGTACTTCGTTTATACTGGCAATTGTAGTTACAATAGTCTCTATGATAATATGTTTGCCTGCTGCATATGCACTAGCAAGGTATGAATTTAAAGGCAGGAGATTTTTACAATTTTCTTTTTTGCTATGTAACGCATTTCCTAAGATGGGGTTATATATATCAATTGCAATTGTGTATTATAAACTAAATCTTATGGGAACTTTTGTTGGGGTAGTACTAATTCATGTAATAAACACCATGATGTTTATGACTTGGATACCAGCTGGGGCATTTAGAAGTGTGCACCGTCAACAAGAAGAGGCTGCTAGAGATGCAGGAGCTGGTGCAATGCTGACTTTTATGAAAATTACTCTTCCGATGGCGATGCCGGGTATTGCCGTTGCATCTATATTTACTTTTTTAGCTTCTATAGAAGAAGCACAAGGAACTTTACTTGTAGGTTTTCCACAAGTTAAAACAATACCAGTTGAGCTATACGGTGTTATAATGCAATATCCAACATCTGCAGGCCCAGTGCTTTCTATTATTTTAATTTTACCTACAATAGTTATTATGTTGATTGCGAAAAAATATATTAGTGCGGACGCAATTTCAAAGGGGTTCAACGCAAAATAGGAGGAGTTATATAGATGAAATTACAAGTTAAAAATGTAGAGAAATTGTATGGAAACGGAGATGGTATTAGAGATATAAATCTTGATATTGAAGAAGGTGAGTTGCTTACATTATTAGGCCCGTCTGGGTGTGGCAAGTCAACAATTCTTAGAACTTTAGGAGGATTTATCTCTATTGACAAAGGACAAATTTTAATTGATGGTAAAGAAGTTCATAATTTACCTCCAGAAAAACGTTCAACAGCAATGGTGTTCCAGAGCTATAACCTATGGCCACATATGACAATTTTTGAAAACTTAGCGTTTGGTCTAAAAATTAAAAAAGTGCCTAAAGCTGAAATGAGTAAACGCATAGAAAATATGTTAAAATTGGTTGGTATGATAGACCATATAAAAAAATATCCAACTCAACTTTCAGGAGGGCAACAACAGCGTATTGCTATAGCACGTGCGTTATTGCTAGAGCCAACAGTACTGTTACTAGATGAGCCCTTTTCGGCATTGGATGCAAAAATTCGGGTACAGATGCGAGAAGAGTTAAAGCAAATCCAACAATCTCTAAATATGACAGTTGTTTTTGTAACACATGACCAAGAAGAGGCTATGGCAGTTTCAGATAGAATTGTTGTAATGAACAAAGGTGTAATAGAGCAAATAGGCTCACCTACAGAAATTTATGATAATCCAACAACAAGATATGTTGCCACATTTATCGGAGAGATGAACTTTTTGAAAAATACAGATGGTACTACACTGGCAGTTAGGCCAGAAGATGTTGTGATTAATGCAGATAATGCAGATACATCAATTGAAGGAATTATTAAAACAATTATGATTTTAGGACACTACACCAGCATTAGCATGGAGGTAGGAGACACGACAGTACATGCTTATGTACCGAGGCTTAAGGCAAATAAATTTAGTATCAATGATAAGGTAAGCATTTCTTTTATAAAATATTATACCTATAATTAAAATGGAGGATGAAAACATGACTAAATTAGCGAAAAAATTAATTGCGGTAGGTTTATTAGGAGGGCTTATGATAACTACATTTACAGGATGTAGCAGTTCATCGTCATCTGATAGTAAAACAGTTACAATATGGGCACAAGGGTCTGATAATACAAAAATGCAATTGGAGGCACAGGCTGAAAGATTTAACGAAATCCAAGATGAATACGAAGCAAAAGTTGAGTTTATTATAACAGGTACAGGAACGCAAGGGGTTAATGAGCGTGTGCTTGCAGCATATAAGGCAGGTCAAACAGATACTATGTATGATTTAATTGAGATTGACGATGGTAAAATCTCAGGATTACTTGCACAAGACGCTGAAGACTTGTTTTTAGAGATTGATAAATCTCAGTTATCAAATCATATTAACTGTAGATATGAACCGTCTGACAGTGCAGAGTATATGGTACCATACAGAGGAACAACTGTACTATTAGCTTATAATAGTAATACGGTGCCAAATCCACCTTCAACAATGGATGAGTTATATCAGTGGATTAAAGATAATCCAGGGCGTTTTGCATATAACCCACCAAACTCTGGAGGAGCAGGTGCATCTTTTGTAGTTGCAACAGTATATAATCAAATGGAAGAAAGTGCATTAACATCATCAGATGAGTCAAATAAACAATACTGGGATGCAGGATTTGAAATATTAGCAGATTTACACCCATACATGTATCAATCATCAGGAAAAGTAGTATATCCAAACAAAAATCAAGGTACAATGGATATATTAGCAAGCAGAGAAATTGATATGACTCCTGTTTGGGCAGATATGTTTATATCTCAACAAGGATTAGGTACAATGCCTAGTGAAATGAAAGTAACACAAATTGACCCACCACTTACTGGAAATTTAGTTGGATTTAGTATACCGTCTATCGGATCAAACTCAGAAGGAGCGTTGGCATTTATAAATTATATGTTAAGTGCAGAAGCACAAAACATTGCTCTAGAGTCTATGGCAGCACTTCCTGTAATAGATTTTGGCTTGCTAGACCCAGAAGCAATTAAGAGTATTGAAACATTAGATGTTAAAGAATTCCGTAATAGTAGCCTAGGAACTTTACAAACAGAGTTATATGATAAATGGGATATGGATATTGCACCACTAAATTAAGGAGAGTATCGGATGGAAAAAGAGAATAAAGTATTACCTTATTTAATGATGCTGCCTTCTATATTACTGATGAGTTTGGTGGTAATATACCCTATAATAATGGGTGTTATAACTAGTTTTCAGCAACAAGAAAGTGGCGGATATGGATTTGAAAATTATAGATATTTCTTTGAAAACGATTACCATACGACAGGAATTTGGTATACACTAAAGATTGTAGTTATAACAGTTGTAGCAGCAATTGCAATTTCTTATTTATTGGCGATATTTTTAAGATTTAGTAATACTCCTATAAGCAGATTAATGGGAAAATTGTATATATTACCTAGATTTATTCCAGCTCTTGTTGCGGTAAATGGTATGATTACAGTAATTAGAGACTCAGGACTTATTAATCGTATATCGCAAGTTTTTGGGTATAATCTGCATTTAAACATGATGTATGATGAAAAAGGAATTATTCTAATGAACTTATGGTTTAATATTCCTTTTGCAACAATGATGATTTCTGCCGCTCTTTCTGCCATTAATGATTCAGAAGTTGAAGCTATGCGTGACGTGTCTGCAAGTAAAACTATGATATTTACAAACTTAATACTACCTCTTACCTATAGAGACGTATTTGTTGCAGCAACATTTATCTTTATGAGCAATATAAGCTCATTTACAACACCATATTTAATGGGTGCAACATACCCTAAAATGATGGGTGTAACTTTATTTGACCTTTATAATAACTTCCACTATGGTAGAGCGGCAGCACTGTCAGTTATTATGTTTTTATTCTCGTCAGTAGCAGCTAGTATTTATATTTATATAAATATGAGAAAAGACAAATGGGAGGTTGGCAGATGATTATTCCGTTTGCACATAGAGGAGACATAGGTTATGCTCCTGAAAATACGCTCCCAGCTTTTGAAAGAGCAGCGTCGTTAAATTGTTCAGTGGAACTTGATATACAATTTACAAAAGATAACGAAGTAGTAGTTTTTCATGATAAAACTCTAAAAAGACTTGGCTTAGGTACAAACTTAGTTTCTTATAACACTCCCATTTCAGAAATGACTTGGGAGTTTCTTAAAAATATTGACATACCATATGGAGGCCATTTGCTAAATTATTTTCCAGAAGAAGGTTTTGTTAATGAAGAATTTTATTATTATCCATGGAGCTTAGATACATCCGAAAATATTATAAGAATAGCAAAAAAATATAATTATGATATACAAAAGATATTAGAATGCTATAATAATAAATATGAACAAGCAATTAAATTAGATACACGTACCGCAAAGATTATGCACTTTGAAGAATTTTTATATTGGGTCAAAGAACAAGCAGATGATTTTACTGCAGAAATTGAGTATAAAGCTATAGGTTTAACTAGAAAAGTATTAGATTTAATAGAAAAAACTCAAACTTCTAATAAATGTATTCTCATGTCAGGAGTAGAAGAATATAACGACGAGATGCAAAATTATATTGCGAAAAACGGCAAGCCAAATGGATTGAAGCTAGGTGCAAATATTCGTTATTTAAATGATTATAACAAAAATCTTATTGAAGATTGGGATTTATATGAAGTAGGGTTAAATGCTAATACGTATGGTAAAGAGGAAGTTAAATACTTAGAGCAACAAGGTATAAAAGTATTTTCAAATTTAGGAGATACCCCAGCTTGGTGGAATGAAATGCAAACAAACGGTACACATGCATTTAAAACAAATTGCTTAAGTAAATATTTAGAAAACTATAGGAGCAACTAAAAATTATGGTAGATACAAAACTTATTCTAACACCACAAGAGACGGCAAAAAACATTTTAGTATCATTTGAAGTAAAGGAAGATTATGATTTTCTGGATATAAAATTTAACTATGAGCCAAAATCATTAGAAGATAGACGAAAGATGAATATTGCCTTAGAAAAGTCATATAAAAAATATAATATTCCCTTAGAAATGCAAAATAAAGTTCAAAACCTTAAATCACTAGATAACCTATTAACTATAATGTTAATCTCTCCTAGTAAATATGTAGGAGCAGCACATAAGTTAACTAGAAATCAACGACATATGATAAGTCCCACAAATTCAACTGAAGGTTTTATGAACACACCGATTGAAAAAGGCATATGGCAGTTAAGAATAAATGTACACTTAGTTATTACAGATACATGTACTTGTAAAATACAGATTAGGGGACGAAAAAACACAGATTGGTACCCATGTGAGTTGCATTGTCACAGCACGCATAGTGATGGAAAATTTACCATTGAGGAATTAATCAAGAATGCAAAAATGCATGGGCTAGCAGGAATAGCGTTGACTGATCATAACACAAATTCTGGCATAGAAAAAGCCAAAATAGAAGCGGAAAAACAAGGTTTAGTTTTACTGCAAGGCACTGAATGGACAACATACTATGGGCATATGTTAGTGCAAGGAAAGTGCGAATACTTTGAATGGTATGATACTAAAATAGATGGATTAGAACCTAAATTACAAAAAATACGAGAATATGGCGGTATAAGTGGAGTTGCACATCCGTTTCGTCCAGGGAACCCGATTGGAACTGGGTGCAATTGGGAATATATAGTAAACGACTGGTCTAATATGACTTATATAGAAATATTATCTGGAGAAAGCCCTACGGAGTATTACTATAATGATAGAGCCATAAAGTTATGGTTTAGTTTGCTTGATAAGGGATATAGACTTACCCCTACATCAGGAATAGATTGGCATAGAGAGCTAAAGAAAGAGGCAACTTACGCTTGCACTTGGATTAGAGCAACCGATGGGCTTAGCGAGCAGGCTATGTTAGATGCACTGAAAAATCATGCCACTACATTAACTATAGGAAATAGACTAAATTTTAAATTAAAACATGGTAAGGACATAGCACAAATTGGGGATACGATTTGCAGTGGAGATGCTAATGTAATAATTGAATTAGATGATTTATGGGTACCTAATAAAAATGCTGATATAGTCCATAAAACAGTTTCTATAATAACAAATCAGCAACAACTTGTATATACAGGTGATATAGACAAAGCTATTCCAGATATAAATCTAAAAGAGGGTAATTGGTATGTAGCAATTGTGAGTGGTACATTAAATGGTAAACCTAGCTTAATTGCAATTACTGCCCCTATTTGGTGTGAATAGTACATTAAAAAACAGGTTAGGATCTGATCCCAACCTGTTTTCTTAACTAATGCCTTTTTGTTCTAGATATTCATCATACGTGCTCATTCTATCAATGATACCTTCTGGTGTAATCTCAATTATTCTATTAGCAACAGTTTGTATAAATTGATGGTCATGAGATGTGAAGATGACATTTCCTTTAAACGCAATCAACCCATTATTAAGTGCTGTAATAGACTCTAAATCTAAATGATTTGTCGGTTGGTCAAGCAGTAGTACATTTGAGCCTTTTAACATCATACGAGACAGCATACAACGTACTTTTTCGCCTCCTGACAATACATGTGCAGGCTTTTTGGTATCTTCCCCAGAAAATAGCATTCTGCCTAAAAATCCACGTAGATATCCTTCTGTCTGATCAGTAGAAAATTGTCGTAGCCAATTCATAATATCTAAGTCGCATTCAGTAAAAAATTCTGAGTTATCCTTTGGAAAGTATGAGTAACTAGCAGTGATACCCCATTTAATTTCTCCACTATCAGCAGAGCTTTCATCGGCTAATATTTTAAATAGCTCAGTAATCGCAATCTCATCTTCTCCAATAATTGCAATTTTATCATTTTTATTAACTCTAAAGTTTATATTATTAAGAAGATTTATGCCATCAACTGTTTTGTTAATATCAGTTACAGATAATATTTCATTCCCCACTTCTCTATCTTGCGTAAATTGTACAAACGGATAACGCCTAGTAGAAGAAGGTAATTCATCTAGCTCAATTTTATCAAGCATTTTTTTACGTGAAGTAGCTTGCTTAGATTTAGACTTATTTGCAGAAAATCGCTTAATAAAGTTTTGCAGTTCCTTAATTTTATCTTCGTTTTTCTTATTTTGTGCTTTCATGAGACTTTGGATCATCTGACTTGAATCATACCAGAAGTCATAATTGCCCACATACATTTTAATTTTAGTAAAGTCAATATCGACTATATGTGTGCATACCGTATTTAAGAAGTGACGATCATGAGAAACTACTATTACAGTGCCTAAAAAGTCTAGCAGAAAATCTTCTAGCCAGTTTACAGACTGAATATCAAGATGGTTTGTAGGCTCATCAAGTAATAAAATATCAGGCTTACCAAATAAAGCTTGAGCTAAGAGTACTTTTACCTTATCTCCCCCGCTTAAATCTTTAACTAAACTATAATGAAGTTCTGTTCCTATGCCTAGCCCTTGTAATAATTGAGACGCTTCAGAATCTGCTTCCCAACCGCCCATTTCAGCAAATTCAGCTTCAAGCTCGGAAGCTTTTATCCCGTCTGCATCACTAAAATCTTCTTTGGCATAAAGCTCGTCCTTTTCTAACATAATTTCAAATAGCCGAGCATTGCCTCGAACAACAGTTTGCAATACTTCGCATTCATCATATTGAAAGTGGTCTTGCTTTAAAACAGACATACGTTCATTTGGTGATATGCTAATCTCTCCTGTTGTGGAATCTATATCTTTTGACAGAATTTTTAAAAATGTAGATTTTCCCGCACCGTTTGCTCCGATAATTCCATAACAATTGCCGGGCGTAAATTTTAAATTAACATCTTTAAATAGAGTGCTTGCTCCAAATTGCAAGCTTACATTATTTACTATAATCATATGTTTACCTTCCTTAACCTTGTGTAATCATAGTAATTATAATACCTTTAGAACCCATTGTCTACAACTAAATATATTATTTAAAGGTAGTTTGGTAATTTAATGGAAAAATTCGTTAAATTTTTAAGTATTTTTTGGGACAAACCGCATATAATATTAATGTTAATAAGTTAAAGTAAATATTATTTTAAAAGGAGAGTAACAAATGAAGGGTTTTGTAGAAATTTTAGATGTATTTGCAAGAGAAGTTATTGATTCAAGAGCTAATCCTACTATTGAGGTGGAAGTTGTTGTACAAGGAGACAGAGGAGACTGTGTAGCACGTGCTATCGTTCCATCTGGAGCATCAACTGGTGAGTTAGAAGCGTTGGAACTACGTGATGGCGATTCTGCTCGTTACCTAGGCAAAGGAGTATTAAAAGCAGTTGAGAATGTAAATACAATAATTGCTAAAGAAATAATCGGAATGAATGCTCTAGATCAAGTGGCTATTGATAACAAATTAATAGAATTAGACGGAACTGATACTAAAGAAAAATTAGGTGCAAATGCAATCTTAGGTGTATCTATGGCAGTTGCAAAAGCAAGTGCAGAAGCTCTTAGTATGCCTTTATATCAATACTTAGGAGGATTTAATGCGAAAGTATTACCTGTTCCTATGATGAATATCTTAAACGGTGGAGAGCACGCAGATAACACTGTTGATTTACAAGAATTTATGATAATGCCAGTTGGGGCAAAAAGCTTTAGAGAAGCTCTTAGAATGTGTGCTGAAGTTTACCATACTCTTAAAAAAGTTCTTAATTCAAAAGGGCTTGCAACAGGTGTAGGTGATGAGGGTGGATTTGCTCCAGACCTTGCAAGTGCAGAAGAAGTATTAGAGCTTATTGTAGAAGCTATTAAAAAAGCTGGATATAAGCCAGGGGAGCAAATGAGAATTGCACTAGATTCTGCTGCTTCTGAGCTATATAATGATGCTGATGGAAAATACTACTTTAAAGGCGAAAGCAAGATGAAAGGACAAGAAGTAGTAAGAACATCTGCAGAACTTGTTGAATACTATGAAGACTTAGTAAATAAATTCCCAATCATCTCTATTGAAGATGGTGTTGGCGAAAAAGACTGGGAAGGTTGGAAACTGCTTACAGATAAGTTAGGAGACCGTGTTCAATTAGTAGGAGACGACTTATTTGTTACTAATACTAGTATTTTAGAAAAAGGTATTAGAAAAGGCGTTGGAAATTCAATCCTTATTAAAGTTAACCAAATTGGTACTTTAACTGAAACATTTAATGCGATGGAAATGGCAAACAGAGCAGGATACACTGCAGTAGTTTCTCACCGTTCAGGAGAGTCAGAAGATACTACAATTGCAGATATCGTAGTTGGAGTTAATGCTGGACAAATCAAAACAGGAGCTCCAGCTAGAGCAGATAGAACTGCAAAATATAATCAACTGCTAAGAATAGAAGAAGAATTAAAAGATGCTGCAGAATTTAGAGGATTAGGTTCATTCTTTAACATTATGTAGAGTCAAGTAAGCTAGCAGGAGCTGAGTCTCCTGCATTCTAAATTATTATAATTTAAGTCGCGTATAGTTTATGCGACTATTTTTTTTACAAGAATAAGGAGTGTGCCATGAAACCAAGAATACTAGAATTACTAGAAGAAAATTGCAAATATACTATAGAAGATTTATCAACCATGACAGGATTGTCACAAAAAGAAGTGGCAGATATAATAAAAGATTTAGAAAATACTCAAGTAATTTGTGGATATAAAACGTTAATTAACTGGGATAAGGTAGATGACAAAGAGCTTGTAACTGCATTAATAGAAGTTAAGGTAGTTCCGCAACGTGGCGAAGGATTTGATAAAATTGCACAGCGTATTTATATGTTTGAAGAGGTAAAATCAGTTTACTTAATGTCTGGAGGATTTGATTTAACTGTTATAATAGAAGGGTCTACAATGAAAGATGTTGCCATGTTTGTTGGACAAAAACTTGCTATATTAGATAGTGTATTAAGTACGGCTACACATTTTGTACTAAAAAAATATAAAGACCATGGAGTGATATTTGAAGAGATTAAAAAAGATGCCAGAATGGTGGTGTCTCCATGAATATTCAAATTTCTAAGAAAGTTAGAGATATGCCCCCATCGGGTATAAGAAAATTTTTTGACATAGTCTCTGAGATGGATGATGTTATATCTCTAGGAGTGGGGGAGCCAGATTTTGACACGCCTTGGCATGTTAGAGAGGAAGCTATATATTCATTAGAACAAGGCAAGACGGTGTATTCTGCAAATGCAGGTATGTTACCTCTTAGGGTTGAGATTTCTAATTATATGCATAGAAAATTTAATCTACAATATAATGCTATAGATGAAGTATTGGTTACGGTTGGCGGAAGCGAGGGGATAGACATATCTCTAAGAACGCTATTAGAACAAGGGGATGAAGTGTTGATACCAGAGCCATCATTTGTTGCGTATATGCCATGTACGGTATTTGCAGGAGGGGTGCCTGTGCCTGTTGCAACAAAGGTAGAGAATGAATTTAGATTAACTGCAGATGAGATAGAAAATGCAATTACAGATAAAACTAAGATATTAATTTTACCATACCCAAACAATCCTACTGGTGCAATTATGGAAAAAGCAGAGCTAGAAGAGATTGCTAAGGTAATTATAAAACATGATTTAATAGTGTTATCAGATGAGATATATGCAGAATTAACGTATGGTGTAAAACATACTTCTATTGCTTCTATAGAAGGAATGTATGAAAGAACGATAATTCTTAGTGGATTATCTAAAGCTTATGCTATGACTGGATGGCGAATAGGGTATGCACTGGGTCCAAAAGAGGTTATTGAAGCTATGACAAAAATGCACCAATACGTCTTGATGTGTGCACCGACAACTAGTCAATATGCCGCAATAGCAGCTCTAAAAAACGGAGACTCTGATATCCAAAATATGGCTCGTGCATATGATGAAAGACGCAGGATTATGGTAGCAGGGTTTAGAAAAATGGGCTTATTTTGTTATGAACCGAAAGGGGCATTTTATGTATTTCCATCTATTAAAGAAACGGGAATGACAAGTGTAGAATTTTGTGAGCAGCTATTAAAGCAAGAAAAAGTAGCAGTGGTGCCAGGAGATGCATTTGGAAAATCAGGAGAAGGACATATAAGATGTTCATATGCATACTCTGTAGGAGAGTTAAAAGAGGCATTATCAAGAATAGCAAATTTTGTTAAAACGCTAATTTAGTAGGCAAATGAGCGTGGATATGTTAAAATTATTTAAAATGTGTTACGAGAGTGTATTTTAATACAAATGATATGTCGATAAAAGAATTGTAGAGGTGGATATTAAGATTCTTTGCCTCTACAACTTGAAATATAACACATTAACTATTAACAAGAGAGGTGCAATTATGGCTGATAAAGATGCAAAAAAAGATGACAAAAAAGACGCTAAGAAAGATGATAAAAAACCGGCTAAAAAAGCTAAAGTTAGCAAGGAAGGTGTTGCTTATTGTAACGATCTGGTGAGTTATGATAATAAAAGGATAGGAATTGCGAAATACGATAAAAAAATGTTAACCGACCCAAATAGAGGTCACTGGGAAAATTTAGATGATAATCTATTAGCAGATAGTAAAACTTATTATCGGAGCCCAATTAATGATATAAAAGATGGATATATTGGTATAGATTTTGGAACTAGAACTACAACAGTTTCATTTCTGGACAAAAACTCATTACTCTGGCCGATGCGAGTTGGAGCACCAGATTTACAAAAGCCAATTTCTAAATATGATTTTGAACTGCCGTCTATTATTGATTTCACTAACATAGAAAAATTTATGGAAGATTATAAAACAGCAGATGGTAGACCATTAACTAACTGGGCGGACATAAGCATTGCTCACAGTGCAACAAATAAATTTTTAAAGGCAAACAGTGCAAGTTATTCAAGTTTTATGTCACAGTTAAAAAAGTGGTGTATCTCAAAACATACAAATTTACGATTAAAAGATAAGCAAGATGCTACATATGAATTAAATGCATTTTTAGAATTGGAAGATGACGGATTTAATCCAGTCGAAATATACGGTTATTATCTGGGGTCATTTATTAATAATATGTATAACGGTGTATACCTAAAATATATTATATCATATCCACCGTCATATGAATTAGAGATTGCAGATAAAATTGTAGAAAGTTTTAAAAAGGGTATAAAAAAATCTCTACCAGCAAAAATCGTAGAGAATTCACAAATTATGAATGAATTTAGTGTAATCTCAGGTATAAGTGAGCCAACCGCTTGTGCCATATCTAGCCTTATAGGATATGGATTTGAGCCACAAGATGATGAAGCTGTGTTTTACAGTGTATTCGATTTTGGAGCTACAACTACAAACTTTAACTTTGGATTGTATAAAAGGTCGGTAGAAGATATGCGATATACATATACCATTGATGAGTTAGGCGTGCAAGGTAATAGATACTTAGGAGGCGAAATTTTACTAGAGCTACTAGCTTATGAGGTATTTGTAAATAATAAGAAGAAATTACTTAAGAAGAAAATTCAATTTACTCGTCCTTTGGGTGGCCACAAATTTATGGGGGATCAAGCATTTATTAGCCAATCTGAAGAGGCTAAGATGAATATGGTATCATTAATGAATAAATTACGTCCACTTTGGGAAGAAACTAAAAAGGTATGGTCAAGTGTTAAAGTCGTTTTATATAACAGAGATGGAGCCAAAAAGAAAATCAGGGTAAAAGTTAAGCATAAAGCTTTGTATGATATATTAAATAAACATATAGAAGAAGGGATTTTAGACTATTTTAAATTTATTCGCCATACATGTAATCAGTATGAGCTGTATCCTCCAAAAGTAAATATTTTTCTAGCAGGAAATAGCAGTAAATCTAGATTAGTGCCGAGATTATTTAATAAAATTGCACCTGAGATAGTAAACGAGTGGAATAACGATATAGAAATAATATATAAACAGCAAGAACAAATTAAGCAAGATAATACAGATGATATAGATATGTTACAAGATATGCTAACTGGTGATTTGGAAGATGCATTTGATATGCAAGAAGATGCATTTGATATGCAAGAAGATGCATTTGATATGCAAGAAGATGTATTGAATATGCAAGAAGATGCATTTGATATGCAAGAAGATGTATTGGATATGCAAGAGGAAACACCAGAAGAAGATGCATTGAATATGCAAGAGGAAACACTAGAAGAAGATGCATTTGATATGCAAGAAGACGCACCAGACACGCTAGACGTAGAAAAAGAACCGAACCCAGAAGAAAATCGTATAGTTTTAGCTAAAGATTTATTTGCTATATTCCCAAAATTAGGTACAAAAGAAGCAAAAAACATACAAAGTAAGATTAAAATTCATGAAGATAATCAAATTATAGCTGATATGGGCGAGATGAGTGTTACGTTTGGAGTATTAAAAGGTAGAGTAGGTGGTAAGATTAATGTAAAATACCATAACAGAACAGAAGATGGGCAAATTAAATTCCTTTATTATGTTGGAGACAGCGACATAAATAATAGTTTGGTAGAGAAATTAACTCCTCATACACCTTATGGTGAATGGGTATTATATACGCCTGCCACCTGTGAGGAAGTAGAAATATATTATACAATATTCCCAGTAATAAAAAATAAAAAATTGAGTATAAAAAACACTCGCAAACATACCATCAATTTGCCAGAAGTTTATGGGGCAGATACATTTATTTATATAAGAGCAATAGAGCCGGCTAAGATAGAATATATGGTTGGTCAAGAAGATGAGATGGGAGAAATACAAGAAGTACAACAAGGAGAAATTATTGAATTTACAATCGCATAAGCAAACACATATAGGTACCATATGTATAGAAGAAATAGATAATGAGGTGATTTCTATAAAATTTGTGCAACCACATAAAGATAGCATAAATTCATTATTAGCAGAAAAAGCCTTTAGCCAACTAGAAGATTATTTGCAAGGCAATTTATATCAGTTTAGTTTTCCGTATAAATTGATAGGAACTTCGTTTCAACATAAAGTATGGAACAGTTTGTTACAAATTCCATACGGCCAAACAACGTCGTATAAAGATATAGCTATAAAAATTGGTATGCCAAAAGCGTATAGAGCTGTTGGACTTGCTAATAATAAAAATCCACTAATGATTGTTGTGCCATGCCACAGAGTAATAGGTGTTAATGGAAAATTAGTGGGTTATGCTGCAGGAACACATATAAAACAACAACTTTTGCAACTAGAACAAGTTGGCTATAACTCATAATGTAGAAGTTTCAGAAAGAAGGAGATTTTATGAGTATTACAAAGGTATTACCAGGTATTGGCCTTGCGTTAATAATAGCAACAGTAGCAACAGTAATTGAAAATTTATTACCCGTTCATTTAATTGGAGCTTCTGTAATATCACTCTTTATTGGTATGCTTATGAATATGGTATTAAAAATGGATACGGTAAAGATAGGGATAAAATTTACCTCCAAAAAGATATTAAGACTTGCAATTATTTTGCTAGGAGCGTCTCTTAGTATACAAACAATATTGCGAGTGGGACAATTGTCTCTTGTAGTTATGTGTGCAACATTACTGACCTGTTTTGGCGGAGG
>MDSQ01000114.1_pt1 | contig 14688 bp, 12 predicted proteins | sample 1008251 | NCBI WGS metagenome assembly MDSQ01 (sample SAMN05526597, study PRJNA338239) | gut metagenome | isolation source: Hindgut content | host: Naso unicornis | place: Saudi Arabia: Red Sea | collected 2016-05
ATGGAGGGTGAATTTGACAGGGATTGTGAGGAGCAGGGAGGATGTCCACCAGGTTCAATGATGACAGTAGGGGAACAATGAAAAAAAAAAAAGAATACAATTAATCAGTGGGATACCAAAAGATAAGCGGGAGGCAGAAAATGAAGGGGTACGACAAAACATGGACAGACCTGGAGGAAAGCGGACAGGTCCCACAGGACCATGTGCGTAAAAATAAATAAATAAATAAATAAAAATAATAATTGATTAAATAAATAAATAAATAATAATTACTAAATTATCTTCATTTTGGGGGAAAGCAGAAAACAAAGTTAGATGGAGGCAGATGAGCACAACACAGGAGACAAAGGCAGCATGCTCATAAGGAGGAAGTGGAAGAAGGAAGGCAAAGAGAGGGAGGAACGGAGAATCAGATTACATATTATGGCGCTTGCATGCAGAGCCTTCGCACACACACACAGCCAAGCGGCCGTTGCCAAAGCAACGCAAGCCAAACAGGAAGAGAGAGCAGAGCCCATAGCACCACTCTTTCCCTGCTGTGTCCAGCGCCACAAATGCCCTGAATGTACATTAAGGAAGGAGTATTAGATGTTTTAGGCAGTAGGCAGGCAAGAATATGAGACAGACAGAAAGGAGTTAGAGGATACATTTGAGCATGACATCACAAAAGACACCAGGAGCGTAAAGGGAAAGCACAGCAGAGGATATTAGAAGCTGAGGAAGCCTAAAAGACCTTGCAAAAAGGCACACATCGATTTGGCAGTATAGGGTCAGCACACGAGACATGCACCTGATTTCACACCATCACCTGAAACACACAGATTTAAAATAACGGAAGAGGGAGCCACATTTACCCACCACACAGGCACCGCTATAATACATACAATTATGTAAGGTGATGAGGGAGGTAAATGAAACGCAGGTGGTCCGGCGGCCGCCGCCGCACCCGAGGTCCCAATTAGAACCCCACCATTGGGCAGGAGTCTCAGCACCGTTAAAGGGGGAGGCTCAAGGGCGACGGGAAGGGGAATGCGCGGATGGGACGGGGTTTGTGACGGTCTCTGGGGCCCACCACTTGGCCTTGCCACAAGCTGTGGTTAACCGGGACACTGGAGTTGCTCCTCCTCCACCTCAGACACTATGTTAAAGACCAAGACACCACCCGGCAGCACCTCTGACCTCCCCATCAGGTCATCTTCTCTCCCACCCTCACTGTTGCTCCATAAGCTGGTGCCACCTTGCAAATTGAACTGCTGTGAGTTGTGAACTGAATGAACTTGCACTCATGCCTTGATGGCTACTCCACTAACTGCTCCATGGCACAGATGCAGTCCGGCTCTCGGATGATGTTGTCCGCAGATACATCCCCACAAGCGGAGGGATAATGGGCAGACATATACTGAGGACTCTTAGAGCCTGAAACTAAAGAACACACTGGCATTCAGACTCTGTTTCAACAGTGGCGGCCTTGGATCCGTATGCTACACCCCTACGCTCCACCCGCAGACCCATTCCACGTCACTCTGTTCTGTGATAGGGAAGGGGAAGAAATCTATCAACAGGCCTTTTATGATCAATTAGAGGGCGTTCAGTGGGATATTTCATCTAGTTGTATCATCATGGGGAAGGAAGGTGTGGCTGCTGTTGCCGAACCACCATGACATGCCTGCGGATGATGGACATTATGTCCTTGACTGTTTCTTCTGAAAAATCACACACAGTAAATGGTGTTCTTTTTCAGAAAAGGGGGAGTAGAGGCAGCATAACAGACTAGTAGGCAAGGTAGCAATAAAGAATAAAATCAATAAATTTTTTTTAAAAAAAAGGTAGCATTAAAGAATAAATTAAAAAAATATTTATATATGTATAAAATTAAACGTGCAGCATGTAAAATACGACACCAGCATACATGGAACACACAAAATAAATTTTTGCATCTCAGCAGTTATGATTAATCCACTGAGGAAAGACAAACTAGAAAACAATTTAAACACACCACACACACACCCCTCACACTAGAAGGATTAGCAAGATTTGAGGAAATGAAACAGGAGCAGTAATAGGCAAGAGAGTTACCACAGCTAGCTGAACTATAGGGAATGATAGAGGCGCTGGAATGGGCAGAGGGGAAGAGAGTGCTCATTTACACAACATCAGATCAGGAAATAGTAATTGACTATACAGATATGGGAGAAAGAGTGGGAGGATACAGGTGCCTTCTGGTAGCAGTGGATGCATACACTGGTTGGCCAGAAGCAATACCTGCTGAAAATAAGATGCAAAAACAGTGATCAAATTTCTAATCAATCATTACATTCCAACGCATGGGTTCCCTAAAAGAGAATTAGGTCTGACAACGGCACACATTTCAAAAACAAAGATCTGCAGACAGTTGAGGCAGCCCTGGGATTAAAACATGCATTTGGAGCAGTTTATCATCCACAGTCACAGGGAAAGGTGGAAAGGATGAACCAGTCCATCAAGGGGAAAATAGGTAAAGTGTGTGCACAAACTAAGCTAGATTGGGTGGCGGCCCTGCCCATAGCTTTGATGTCCATCAGAAGTTCAGTTAACTCTGTTACAGGGTTCACGCCATATGAACTGACAACAGGGCAACAGTTCCCGGGACCGGGAGCTGGAGTACAGACGGTGGAGGGAGAAAAAAGCTCATGTGAGTTACAAGCCATATTATGATCGACTAACGGCTTTGGTCTCAGTCTTTTCTAACCAGGTTGGAGCAGCAAAGGGAGACAGCTGGCACCACTGGAGCCAGTGTGCAGCAGCTGACCCGCCCACCAGGACTCTGGAACAGATAAGACAAGGAGATAAATAAAGGAGAGGTGTTAACATTTATTCCTTTTCAGCATCCAGCGGACCGCATTCTGGTTAAAGGAAAGAAGGTTTTAAGTTCTTCTGGACAACGGCTCCAGGATCCATTTGAGTGAACTGAACCAGAATAAAGAACGTTTTTGCTTGCTAACATATATTCACACATAACCACATTGAGAGTGTATTAACATGTTTGTTCCAGCTACACCACCACATACATATAGGTGGGGGTGGTTGGGTGTGTTTACCATTATTGCATGTTTGATTGTTATTCCGTTATTGTTACATGACACTCACAGAAGCGAAATTACACACAACATCACCACCTCACCATATGCCTCAATGAAGAGTGGTACGTATTGCGATACATCCCCTAAAAATACTGTATATATTTTATCTTAGATGTAGATCAGACCGGTACTGACATAATGGGCCTAATTAAGATCAATCTAATAGATCCTCCAGGTGCAAACAAAACTATTGATAAACCCACATCTGCCACAGTCGTCAAAATTAACAGTACAGGCCAGGTAGTAACAGTATCCTCAGGACCACTCACTCCATCTGATATTGTTAAATTAGGTACAGGATATGGAGATAAAAATATGTGGTTAGACTGGATAGCTGCCACAGCAGCTTCCATGAATATGTCTGATTGTGTGGCCTGTTCATCTGCCAGGCCTACACTGTTTACTACGCCTGCACCACTGTATCCTGACACTGATCCCACAGGTTTCCATTGCATGATGTCACTCACTATGCAAGCTACTCCTCCAAATTGCACCACATTGATTGATTGATTGATTGATTGTATTTATTTCGAACACATAAAAAGAAAATAATGATAAAATTTAAAAACAAAAACAAAACAGAATACAGACAAAAAGCAAAATACAGACCAAAAAAACAGTGTCCGAAAAGGAGCAGGTAGAAGATAAACTTATATGACCCTGCCCCTTTGTTACTTAGCTATTAGCTATAAATTAAACAGTAATTATTAGTAATAAAAAGTAATAGCTGATAATATTCACTATTACAGTCCAATAGTCTTTGTTTGTACAATTATCATAATACTTAACAAGCTAACAAACAAAATCGTTCCTTAACATAACTCCTCCTCAATCATATAACTTCCCAGAATTTCTTTTTTGTACCGTTTTTTAAATTGATTTATATTTGTGCTTTGTTTCAACCCATCATCCAACCCATTCTATAGATCCACTCTGACAACTGAGATACACATACTTTTCCTTTTTGAATGAACACAGTGTTTTTTGAAGTTAAGTTTACCTCTTAAGTTATAACCCCCCTCCCTGTCACAAAACATTTTCTGTATATTGCCCGGAAGTTAACTGGTTCCTGCTTTAAACATGATTTGTACAGTTTTAAATTTGACAATGTCCCAGAATGTCTATGTATGTGACTTTAAAAACAGTGTGTTCATGTGCTCCTTATAACCCACATTGTGTGCTATCCTGATTGCTCTTTTTTGCAGTTTGAATAGTGGTTGTAAGTTGCTTTTGTATGTGTTACCCCAAACTTCCACACAATAATACAGATATGGTAATACTAGTGATGAATACAGAATGTGCAGTGATTTATAATCCAGCATGTATCTTGTTCTCCCCAGTATTGCTACACTCTTTGCCAGTTTTGTTCTTATATGATTTATATGGGGTTTCCAGCAGATTTTGTGATCCAGTATCACACCCAGAAATTTATTTTCATAAACTCTTTCAATGTGTACATTATCGATCATTATTTGCACAGTGTCAACAGGGATTGTACGATTTCCAAATAACATGAATTTGGTTTTGTTCAGATTTAATGATAGTTTGTTTACATCAAACCACTGTTTTAATTTTTCCAACCATCTCCAAAAGCTGCTGCAGATCCTCCCCGGAACAAAAGATATTAGTATCATCCGCGAATAGAACAAACTTAAATATCACTGATGCCCTACATATGTCATTAATGAAATGTACATTGCATATTGCAGAAAGTGTACAGTATGGTGACTGTCTTTATTTTGGCACAAATGCGCCTAATAGTTAATTAGCTCCAATGTGGGTAGAGCACTATGTGTTGCATTAAATAAATCTTATGCCTGTGGAAATGGTTGTCAACAAGAAGCCCCTCTGCTCCAAAAGACTGAAGTTCACGTGCTTTTTATTTCTTTTGGTTAAAAACTAATACACCATTAAAAACAAGAGTGTGCAGGTTAGATCAGAGATTTTAGGCTCTTTCTGTTGGAATGGACATGGATATTGTAGAGAGTGTACAGTATGGTGACTACCCCCCCCCCAGTTTTTAATTAAACTTTTAGTTGTTGTCTTGTACTTTGTATTTTCATGTGGAAAAGCACAAAAGTATGTTTAAAGAAATGTCTTTGTTTCATGTCTGTGTTGCTACACTGCTTTTAGGCTAATTCTGTGGGACTGGAGATTGAAAGCTGGTGGAGCCGTTTGACAGGGAGGGTGAGTTGTACAGTAATTCGACCTTTGACCTGGAGGCTCTTCACAATCTTCCTAACCTACCAGACATACTCCTGTCTGCCAGCACGAGTATGTTCTGGTAGGTAGGAAGATAGTGGAGAGGCTCCAGGTCAAATAAAGAGTCTGACTCTCCCTGTCCACCTCACCCTAACCCTGTCCAACTGCTCCACCATCCTCACACCCCCCAGTTCCACTGTAACAGCCTAAAAGCACTGTAAACTGGCCATAGTTATAGTCTGTGTGTGTGTGTGTGTGTGTGTGTGTGTGTGTGTGTGAGTGTTCCTGAGCATGGACTCTGCCTTGTCGTGGCGCTCAGGCTTGCGTGTCTCAGTGATCCTGGAGCCCAACCAGGTGAGAGACCAGACCAAAGAGTCCAACCTTTGCCCTCCAATTAAATGTCCAGTTGGAGTGCATCTTATTCAGAGGGTCATAATGAATTATACAGAGAGTCATTGCACTGAACTTGTTTCATCCCAAAGACAAAGATGATGAGAGATTCTTGAGCCCCTTTAAATCAGTAAAATGATTTATTTATGACCTGACAAAGAGCCCAACACTAATAAAAGCCCTTCAGTGAAAATATCACATCAGTTAAAGTTCATAAATTTAATCTGAAACACATCTTACAACATCCCACACACTGTGTGTCTTGTCGTGAAAGTCTGAGTCTCAGGCACCACAGTTGGTGAAGGACTCCAGATATCACGATATGACCAGTCAATGAAAAGGCAGTTTTTACTCCACAAATGCAGAATCTTGCTACAAGTTATGTCTGAAAACACTGCTTGTGACCTTGTGATGACTTATAGAGCATGTGCAGTGATTCTTTTTTTAACTGTTTGACCTGTCATCCTTTTCCTGAAAGAGACAGCTAGTGTCACATTTTACTCCGTGTACCAAACACTTTTTGACTGTCAGTAAACAGATACTATGGGTGGAGCCGAACCCGAATACGGTATTGGAAAGGCACAAATAACGTGTTTTTTACGAATACTTATTTCGAACAAATACTTGAAGAAAAACATCATATCAAAAAGCTGTGTTTCCTCATGAGACCGCAGTGCATGCCCGGCAAGGCCGGACGACGGTCGCCCCTCTCCTATCTCGCACCGCATGTTTGTGGAGAACCTGGTGCTAAATCACTTGTAGACAACCTGATTCTGAGAAACACCTTAAAACATGACACACACTGCCTCTCTTTTTGTGAACGTCTGTACCCATATCACCAACTTTCCTTATTTTAATGTGCTAGTTGTACAGGGATTGTATTTAATCATACAAAGTAGGCTTACTCCCAATGTTAAAAACTATTAGCATCCAATGAGGTGGGACAAAATTGGACCATGGAACTCAAAGGATTTCACTTTTTAATGACTTTAGTATCAAACATTTTTTTTCAACTGTCACCATCTTTTTAATGTACCTTTGTAGTTCTTCAGATGCACCTCTTTAACCATTTAACATCACACAGAACTTGAGGCACCTATTTGTCTCTACAAAACCCAGAAGAGACACAATACAAATCAAATGTACAAAACTCACAGCAGATCTTCTTAGGTAGTAAAACAGTATGGAAAAATGAAATATGCACCTGAAAAAAAAACTTTAATCTTGTGAATACTGCAAGTCTTTTTTTAAAAAAAAAAAAAATCTGCTCCCAATAGACAATAGTTCAAAATGAGCAGCTCCGTATATATTCTGAGGCGGCAAGTCCCAATCCGCTTTACGCTTTAGACTGGAAAAGGAAAAGAGAAATGAAAAAATATACACAAAACATACAGTAAACTATGATCTTTGCTGTAGATTTATTCTGTTACTCCGTACTTAAAACAGGAAGGGAGGGAAGAGGGAGGGAGGTGTCATCCATCCCAGTTTCACAGTCTAGCTGGCAGGGAAAAAACATGAAGAAAAACAAACTTGGAATCTAAAGAAAGTCCAGGATTTGAGCAGTTTGTGGTTTTTGTTGTTGTTGTTGTTGTTGTTGTTATTGTGTGGGGTTCCTTGTGTCTTTAATTTGAGACAGAACCCAGGGACATCTTTACAAACCTTTCTAAGTGACAAAAACAATGAAATGAAACATTTTTTAGAAAGGTTATTCTACTGCTAGTAGTTGAAACTACTCATGCATTAGAGTAGGTAATGGCCAACAACTGCCCCTTCTTTTTTAATGTTTTTATTTTTTCCTCTACATCTCCTGAGATTGCTTCGCGGCAGCGGTGGGTAAAATCCACCATTTTTTCCTCGTCGGGATCCCACTCAGGTATTGTTTGGAAGGTTGTGGGGTCAGCGATTTTGAGCTCTGCCACTTGAGCTGTTCTCGAAATGGTATTTCCATCTACCCCGAGGGTGGCGAACGCTCTCTTCATTGACCCCTTTTCCTTGGATTCTTCAGTACTTGCTCGTACCTTCGGACAATCCCATTGGTTGTCATGACTACAGAAGAGAAAACCAATCAGTGATACAGGTAATGGGTAAAAAAAAAAAGTGAGAGCATCATGTGTATGTGCAGCATTACAGTTGTGCTCATAAGTTTACATACCTTGGCAGAATTTGTGAAATACTGGCTGCATTTTTTTCATTCAGAGTTAGTGACTGGGCAAAGCCATTTATTATCACACAATTGTGTTTGATCTTTTTAAATCCTAATGATACGTGCAACCACCAAAATGGCCCTAGTCAAAAGTTTACATACCCTCAAAGTTTTACCCTGATAATAAACACACAGATTGATACAGACAGGTTTAAATGGCTACTCAGGGGAACTGTCCACGCCTGGAACTTGATTGCTTGTAATTAGTGTCTGTGTATAAAAATTCAATGAGATTCTGGGCTCTTGACAAACACCTGCACATTTCATCCATTGCTGCACTGACTTTGCTGGATTCTAAGCCATGGGGAAAGCAAAAGAACTGTCCAAAGTCCTGAGGGAGAAGGTTGTTCTTTGTAAAACAGAGCAAGGATATAAAAATATATCCAAAGATTTGAGAATGCCAATCAGCAGTGTTCAAGCTCTCATAAAAGTTAAAATTGAGGGGTTCTGTTGATACCAAGCCACGTTTTAGTACCATCAAAAATTTGTTGGTCAGATTTTTTTTCTAAATGATTGTGTTATTTTGGGATGTCTCACAGTTTAATTTTAATCCCATTAATGATAAGAGAAATGCATTTTGCCTGATCACTCATGTTTTGTTTAAAGAATGGTACATAGTTACAAAATCTTCCATGGTATGTAAACCTATGAGCACAACTTCGCTGCTGAACAGTTTGAGGTGTTTCCCCTGTATGAAAACATATACAAAAGTGAGCTTTAAAAATGAGTAGTATCTGCAAGTATGTAGGTCCAGAGCTGCTGCTGCTGCTGCTTCTTCTTCTGAGTCAGAGTCAGAGTCCTCCGTGTTGCTGTCCACTTTAAAACTCTCCATTTTCTGTGGGCTACTTGATTTTCTCACACATTTCAAATGTCTGGACTGGAGACATAGCAGTGTTGTACCCTTATGGGGCAACACATATCACAATCTAAATAAGTGTCTAGGTAATGTTTTTTTGTCATGCATGAATTACATAAATCATACAACCCATTTTACAGTGAAAGAGAGAGATTCACCAAGAAAGTGAGCAGCAACCCAACATTACATAACACTGTCAGGTCAAAATGTGCCCAAAAATCCACATTTCACCTTTTTTGCTTATTTCCAAAAGTTAATTCTATTGCTCATCCTTTACAAGTGACTTTGGCCTTTATAATTAATTAGTCTAATAATAATTAGATATTATCATATATATTATTATCAGAATAAACCTTTTCTTGTTTTGTTTTTATTTTTAATTCAAATGTTCGACTTCTAAACTGACGATAGGTCTCACTTCTCTACTTCACTTCTTTTAAACTCTTTTGATAATTCTATTCTTACTCTGTTTTTGATTGTTTTAATCAAGTTTGGTTGTGCTGTACCCTCACTGTGTCTATTTATTATTGTTGTTGTGTTGTGTTTTTTAATTGATTTGTGTTTGTGTAGTTGTGTATGTTTGTGTCTAAACTTTGAGTCCCAAGGCCTCAGCAAAACAAGTACAGTTACCTTTGAGTCTCTGCAAACAGGCGAGAAATCAGGACGCAGAGAACTCACATTCCACCCTCAGTGGCTTTCAGTAACAGCTGTACACTCTGTCTCTTTCTTTTCTCTTTCACAAACACACACACACACACACGCACATAAACACATGAACAAGACCTGCCAACGTCTGATCTCTTCAACTGTTTTCAGACAGGCACCTGTGTGTGTTTGTGTTCATCTGATTGTGTTTAGATTGTGTTTGGTGGATGTAGCTGCGTGTGTGTGTGTCTTCATTTACCTTTGACAGACGCATTCACACATTCTCAGCCCGACACCACCCCTGACAAACACACAAAGACACAAAAACGGCATTTATCACTTGTCTCTGTCGCTTACGGAGCGTTCAATGCAAACAGATGCCTGATAACCAGGAAGAGAGGCAACAATAAACACACACATACACGCACGGACACATATGGAATGTGGATGCTGCGTTTCTTCCTTCGAGCTTTGACAGTCACACCAAGACGAGCAATGAGTGGCTCCCCTCCCCCAAAATCCTCTCGCCTACGCGGACGCGAGCAGGGAATTCCTTCCATTCCTCTTGGCCGCTGATGTGCACATGCAAACACACAAACACACATGCATACGTAAATACATACACACGTTCTCGCACTCTCTCTTTCTTCCTTGTTCCTTTTCGGGCTGTACTGTGAAGTTTGTGAAGTTGACATGAATAGTTCACTCTTGCAGCAGCTGGAATTCTTGCATGGATTTTACAACCACACAGTGAACATGATTGTTTTTGTTTGTTTTTGACAAGCTCTGTAAACACGCTGCATTTCGGTCTGTTATTTTATTTCTTATTTTTCCTTTTGCATGTCTTTGTCCTTGATCATAACTTTTTGCATCTTTTTTATCAATGTATTTTCAACAAATATACATATTACTGGCCAAACCGTATGTTTTTAAGTTAATGTCCTGATTTTGGATCCAGATCCATTCACTCCAGTTCATTTAAATGTGTTTGAACGTGAGACTTTTTTAAGTCAAACTTGGAAAGGTGGTGCCGAATTTAAGAACACCTTGCTGAGTTTTGCTGGCAGCCAGAAGTCTTTGCATTGACAAGAAGTTATTTTTATAAAATCCAGACGGCACAGAGCAGCAGTGTAAAAAGCATCACATACATCTGGTCATTTTCTTAATCTCAGACCTGGTGGAGAATTTGAAGGACCACACCAGTTTATTTGGATCTCTCACCATTAGCAGAGATCTAATGAAAAAAACCTTGATTTTCCACAAATGTTGTTAAAATGTGACCATGCATTTACTTTAGTAGATCTCAGACTGCGTTTTTGAGCCCCATTCACTGCCATTCATTTTGAAAAAGGGTACAGAAACACTTAGGTAATTCACCCTTCTAAAGAGAACGTCTGTGTTTATTTGGTCAAAATTCGCTGAGCAAGAGAGAGGGAGAGAGAGAGAGAGAGGAGCTGTGGAGATAAAAGTTATTACACCTGAAAAAGTAGTTCCTTACAAGTGCTGCCTTCCTAGCTGAAATATTAGCGTGAAGAAGGATTTAACTAACGTCACACATTTTCAGCTGCTTTCAGTAACTTTTATTCAATATGGACAAAGTGTAAACAAACACACATATCTCGTAGATAAAGATATTTTGGGAAAAATGGGTGGGGTTGATGTAACTTATGTGGCTGATGTTGACAAAGGACAATGACATGTAGTATCACTGGTATGGTCCTTTAAATAGTTCCTGCTCAAAAACTGAGGCTACTCTCTGTGATAGATCTCATATAAAGTGTCAGCAAGTTGAATTTGGACATCACTGGAATCAGTGACTTCTTGAATGAAGGGAAACAGTCATAAAAACTCACAGTTCACTTGAGTCGGAAAGTAAAGTAAAGCCATTCATTCGTTTTGAATCCCTCATGTGCATGTTTGTTATGAATCCACAGCTTTTATTGCACCTTCAGACCTTCTTTAACAACATGATGTGTTTGATCGTTATATGTGCTTATTGTTCAGAGTCTGTGAATGCTTCATCTCCCTAATATGTGTCCCTGTGCTTTTGAATGTTTGATTTATGTCTACCTGCACATCATTTGTCTGTGTATGAAGAACAAAGCTGTCAGGTTCAGTCATTTGCTTGTGTTTTAACAGCACGTCCATCCATCGCTGCACAGAAATCTGTTTTCATGTTAAAGTGCATTTCTTGTCATTGGTTTGCTGCTGTCTAACCATAACCTCGCCCCTCTGTAAACTCTGCCTCAACATTTCCAGATGACAAAGTCAACCCGCCAACCGCACTGGGACAGTTACTGTGACAGTGAACCGGTCAGTATGTGTGCCTCAGCTCTGTCTGATTTGTCCGTGTGTCTGTATGTGTCGGAGAAAAACGTCAACAAGTTTATTTCCAGTCACCTGAGCACTTGCGGCTCGAGCCTCACTCTTCTCCCCGCACAGTTGCACACCCTCCTCCCCCTCCTCTGCTCATTTTGTTGCTTTCTGGATATTTCCTGGTTTGGTTTGGGGTTGTGTTTATTTTAGCTCGGTTTGTTTTTGCTTTTCCCTGTTGTGCTGCTTCTCTGACTTATGTTGGTATGTCTAGTCATATCCTGGCCACAGTAGCTGCCTGTGTGACTGTTTTGATCATTGCCCATGTTGTGTTTTCATGTACCCTCATGTGGAAGATGTGCTCCTCAGTAAGGTACAGAGAAACAGCAAAAGAAGGCATGCCTTTATTTTGAGATTGGGATTCTGTTGCCAGCCTTTCTTTATCTTTTAGATGACATTTATTGATGACATTTGGCAAAAGCTTTAACTGAAGAAGCTCACAATGCTGGCCATTGTTCATGGCTAAGACTACAGATTAAAAATCAACTTAAGATGGATGCTTGTCAGCAGTCAAATCATCCTTTGTAACAAATCCAAGAGGTACAAAAAAGGATGAACGCTGTGCAAATACAAGTGTTAAGATGTAGTTCCTGTAGATAAGAGACTCAGCACATTGTCGGACATATGAGTAGTTATGAACATTTGCTAAACAGTTAAAAGGTCGTTTCCACGAGATCAATAACATTTCTTTCAAGAGTCATCATTCAACAGATTTAAAAGTACAACAACTCTGCTGAAAGGTGCATGCATAGACCATGATGCATTGCAGCCACAAGACAAATGTTAGTGAGTGAGTTTTAGTGACACATGCATCCCATTATTAGCTGGTGAGTTAGCTTCTGAGCTACATTTTATTTACATGCTCAGACCTTTGCATGGCAGCAAGTTATTTGGCACAGAGGCACACACACATGCCCTCACCTCTCTGGATAAGATTCAAATCTCAGTCGTCCCTCTGTGGCAAAAATGCTGTGATTAGATGATGTCAGTGATCAAAAAAGTCTCTTTGATATATGTTAGGATTTTGTGTTTGTTTAGTGGCATTAAAGAGATACACCCCAATTTATCTCTTTTTATTTACCTCCCTCTCAAGTTCCAGACAACAAGATAGATACCATTCTTTCACCTCTGCGTGCAGTAACAAGGAAGAGATGGGCGGAGCTCGCCCATGGCTAATTAGCTTAGCTCAAATACTGGAAGTCAATGGGAAGTGCTAGCCTGTCTCCACCTAAAGTCATCAGAGAAACTTTTCAACGGCTTTAAATGGTCCCGTGTACTTTTTGTGACTTGTTGTTTATTTATTTCCTCCTGGAACTCAGGAAGGAGGAAAATAACGAAAAGAGAAAAAAAAGTTGGTGTATCCCTTTATGCTGTCCCATCAATTAAGGCCAAAAAATATCTATAAAAAGCAAAAAAGCAAAAACAACTTACTGAATTTAAAATGTGTTCTAACAGTGCTCATTTTTAATCTGTTACATTGGATTATTTATTTTCCACTTAGTACTCCGTATTTTTTAATACTGGTAATACTGTCTCTTAATGTAGTTTAAGCAGACTCTGATTTTAGGAAACAAAAACTACTATAAATACACAATGACTTCAGTGTTATTTGCCCTGCAGCAATGATCTATACTTAGAACAGTTAATTAATTCTCAACAGGGCAAGAAAAACAGCTGTGTCATTACTTGTCAGCAAAGGAAATATTATTCCAAAGTGATGTATTATAATGATTATGATCATTCTAATGTCGTTTACAACATCTGGAATCCTCAAACACCTTTTACAACGTTGATAAATTGTTTTCACTGGAAAGAAGTCAAAGTTTGAGCAACTTTTTGAAAACATAAGTGTAGATTTCCCTGCTGTGGAAATGTAACGCTGCAGTCACTGTACGTTTCTGCCATGACAGCAGAGAGCGAGGGAGTAAAGACGGAGGCACGACGGTGTGAGTGTGAGTCTCATGTTTGGAGTGTTTGTGTTTCTGAGGCCTCGGTATGTGATAATTACGGCAGCCATGCTGGAATGGGCCCATAAAGCAAAGAGCAGACCTCACATTACGGAGGCTGCATGTAGTGAAACACTGTGTAGTTATGCAGTGACATCAAAGCGTGCGCTCCCAGTCCGGGAAACACTCTTCCTCTTGTCATAAACAGCGAATGCAGATCCAGATTTATTCACACATTTACTTGCTCTGATGCATTTGGTTGCTGAATTACAGTATTATTCTGGTCTGTAAGTGTTGTTAGTACACCTGCACTGCTCATGTAATCCATGTAGAGTTAGATTTAGACTGAATTTATTGATTCAGAAATTGGGAAATTGGTTTGCACAGAGTCACACATACAGAGTTTTGACAGAAAAGCATGTTCACAGTTGTATTAATTAATAACAAGAGATTATCCATGAATCCCTCCTCACTTGGCTCGGGTTATTTTAAAGAATAAATTCTTTCATGACTGCATTGAAACTACAATGAATGTTGCTGGTATGAACATGTTAATGTGACTGTCAGCAGATTATTTTTCTGCCTATTTGTAGCAGAATGCCATGCGTGGCTGACAGAAAGGCAGACTCTCTAGGTGCTGCGTCACTGCAGAAGTTCAAAAAAAAAAATGTAAATGACGGTAATAAAATTTGTCTGAATATGAAATTTGAATCAAAATGATGGACACTAAAAAAGTCTAATGTAACCTCTGGTTCCATCTGTTTTCTCAATGGAAAAATCTGCATTATGATGACATTATGACAATGAAAAATATGCGTTTTGCCAATATTTGACTGTGAGATTGGCAGCTCAGTCAGTCTCATTAAGTGAAATCGTCAAACACTATGATGGGTCACCGTGTCCCAGACATAAAGTTATTTTAAATTGATCTGCTGTTGACAAATGCTGAAAATG
>MDSQ01000115.1_pt1 | contig 14662 bp, 13 predicted proteins | sample 1008251 | NCBI WGS metagenome assembly MDSQ01 (sample SAMN05526597, study PRJNA338239) | gut metagenome | isolation source: Hindgut content | host: Naso unicornis | place: Saudi Arabia: Red Sea | collected 2016-05
CTAGAAAATTTATCTATAGGAGATTGGATATTAGAGATAGATCTAGAACATCCGGATAAAGGGATTGTAGATATATGGCTAGCTGAAACTAGCTTAAACCCATATGCTTATATAAAGGATGGTGATCCGTTTATAACTATACCATCAATATCAAATACAAAAGGAATTATATGTATTGGGGCATATGATGATAATACTTTAACAATTACAAGAGAATCCGGCAGAGGATATACTAGAGATGGGAATATATTACCGAGCTATGTTATAGAGGCTGTAGATGTATTTGTGCCACTAACAAATAAGAAATCTGCCATGTTAAATGGAGTTTTAGTAGCGTTAGGGCTTATGACAGGAGAGGCTGCAGGAGTGTATAGTATATTATTAAAAAAGCAAATACAGATACTACCAAATACGTCGATTATGTCATATTGGTTAAGTGCAAATCTTGAGCAACTTACTACTATAGAATATCCAAATGAAAGACAAGGTTATGGGATATATACGCTTGAAAATTTAAAAATGTGGCTATTAGTAAATGGTATTATATAGGAGGAGAGTATGAATACAAAACTTAGTGCACAAATTCAACTTATGTTGCAATATCCGCTGAGTGAATTGCCCATTTCATTTTACAAGATTACAGGGATGAAAAGTGCAGATATTTGGGATGTATTATTAATCTATAATGGAGATATTGAAGATATAGATATAGAAATTACAAATCTTACAATTTTAAGTGCTAGATATGCGACGTGTAGCGTAAATAAAAATCGCCTAGAAGCTTTGGCTCAGCATAAAGTTATTGAATATATTACATTACCTGAAGTTATGCAATATATTAGTGTACAATCGGAAGTTTGTGCGTTGAATTTAGATTCCCCACTAAGCGGGTATGAGGTTACAGGGAGAGGAACGTATTTTGGTAGTATAGATACAGGTGTTGATTACACTCATCCAGATTTTATTAATCCGGATGGAACTAGTCGTATATTATACTTATGGGACCAAACTATTGCTGGCAATTCTCCAGAAGGGTTTAATATAGGTACTGAATTTACAAATGAGGATATAAACTATGCATTGCAAACAGGCAATTTACTAGAGACAAAAGATGCATTAGGGCATGGTACTGCCCTTGCTAGTATAGCAGTTGGTAACAGTGAGCAATATAAAGGTATAGCCCCTGGTGCAGATTTAGTTGTGGTGAAAGTGGGGCAAGTAGGGGTAAATCTTATGGATCCATATAGGGGTCCTAGAAATGCAGAAATTATGATGGCACTTAAATATGTGGTAGAAAAAGCTAGGCAAGATAATCGTCCGATTAGCATTTTGATAGGATTTGGTATAAATGAAGGCGGGCATAATGGCAGTAGCCTATTAGAACAATATATTGATTACCTATCGAGTATATGGAAAGTAAATATGGTAGTTGGTACTGGAAATCAAGCTAATAAAGACAGCCATACAGCTGGTGAAGTAAAACAAGGGCAGACACATACTATAGGCGTATTTATAGATAGTGGGCAACCGTATTATTTTACGTCGATATGGAAAAACTTTATAGACGATTTTGGCGTATCTGTAGTTGCTCCGAATGGCGAAAGAACAATTATGTTAACTAGAGATGAGGTAAATAGTAATACTATTATAGGAAATAGTATAGTGTCTATAAATTTTTCTCAGCAAGGACAAATATCTAATGGTGAGCAAATTCTTGTATTTATTGATACGTTATTTGGTAATGAGATAAAAGATGGAAACTGGAAGATAGAACTAACAGGATTATTTGTATTAGATGGAAAATATAATGCATGGGGTGAGGCTTTGGAGCAAGTGACGCGCAGTATAAGATTTATAAACCCAGTTATTTCAAATACCTTAACAATTCCAGCCACATCAAGTTTAGTTACAAGTGTAGCGGCTACAAACGGTTTTCAAGTTGCATCATTTTCTGGAAGAGGGTTTCAAACTACAAATAGTATAAAACCTGATATATCGGCCCCAGGGGTGGATATTACTGCGGCATATGCAGATAAAATGTATCAGAAAATTACGGGTACTAGTGCAGCAGCAGCTTTTGTAGCTGGGGCATATTTGCTGTTATTTGAGTATGGAATTAATGAAGGAGGAGATAATTATCTCTATGGAGATGCTTTAAAGGCATATTTATTGCGGACAGCAAAAAGACGTTTTGGCGTAACATTTCCTAGCATAGAGTGGGGGTATGGTGAATTATGCGTAAAGAATACTCTAGAGGCTCTTAGCAGATTATATAAACTTAGGTAGGTGAATTGTTATAGAAAGTAAAATAGGAGCATCTTTGCAAATTGTTAGTACGCTTTCTAATACAGAAAAAGAGCAAGTAAATGAATACTTAGACGAATTTGGTTTTAACACGCACCAAATTATAGATATTGTAGTAAAATACAATGGAGATATAGATTATGTGGCAAACGAAGTGGATGGAGTAGCACAAATAATTAGCCAGAAATTTGCCGTTATGTCTATACCTGATAATAATATTAATAAATTGAGTGGCTTTTCTCAAATAGAATATATGGAACTTCCGAAACTATTAGGGTATAGTCTTAGTGCAAGCATAAGTAATAGTTGTGTAAAAGTAGTACAAAATAATGCACCTTATAACTTAAAAGGCACGGGAGTATTACTGGGTATAATAGATTCTGGGATACAATATGCACATAGAGATTTTAGAAATAGCAGCGATGGCACAACACGTATAGAATATATATGGGATCAAAGTATAGAAGGTAATCCACCGGTAGGGTTTAATAGTGGAACAGAATATACAAGAAGCCAAATTAACGAAGCTCTGCGGCAACCTACTACTGCTGAACGCCTTAGTATTGTACCTTCCCAAGATACAATAGGGCATGGCACACATGTAGCAGGCATAGCGGGGGGAAATGGTAATGCTTCAAATGGTCAATATGTAGGCATGGCACCTGAAGCTGAATTTATTATAGTAAAGTTAGGAACGGGCAATACGACATTTGTAAGAAATATCGAGATTATGCTTGCTATAAAATATGTTATTGAAAAGGCACGAGAGCTTAATAAGCCGGTGGCGATAAACCTAAGTAATGGAACAAATGAAGGTCCGCATGATGGTAGGTCTATAATAGAACAATACATAGACGATATGTCTCAGGTGTGGAAAAATAATATTATAATAGCCTCTGGTAACGAAGGGGTGAGTTTTACGCATACAAGTGAAACTGTGACAATGACCAAAACTGGGATATTTAGTTTTCAAATAGGAGCAAATCAAACTGCCTATGGAGTATCTGTATGGAAATCTTTTATAGATACTATGGAATTTGAAATCATAAGCCCATCGGGAAATAGGAGCAGTCGAATAAGATATAGGGACGGTGTGAAATCTTTCATATTAGATAGAACAAAAGTTTATATTACTTTTGTAGGACCATCACCATTAAATGGGGATGAGGAATTTGCTATTTTTTTAAGCCCAATAAGCAGTGGTGCAATTGCAGCAGGAACATGGACGGTAAATGTATATGGAATAGATATAGTAGATGGATTTATAGATATATGGGGGCCTACTAGTGAAATTGCTGGCAAGGACACATTTATGTTGCAACCAGTACGTTCAACTACGCTAACTACGCCATCAACGGCAAGAAATGCAATAACAGTGGGAGCGTATAATAGTTTAACTAATCAAATAGCACCATTTTCGGGAACTGGGTATGCAAGAAATGAAACTACAATAAAACCAGACATAACTGCTCCAGGCGTAAATATAGTATCTACTTCGATTACTGGAGGTTATATTACGCAAAGCGGAACAAGTATGGCAGCCCCTCATGTAACGGGTGCAGTGGCACTTATGATGCAGTGGGGAATAGTTCAACAACGGGTGCCGTTTTTATATGGCGAATTTTTAAAAACTTACCTGCTTAGAGGAGCAGAAAGAAATGGGATTTCGGTGCCTAGCCCAGAGTGGGGATATGGAAAACTATGCCTAAAAAATGCACTTGACATGTTGGCTCGAACAGTTTAAAAAAATGCAGAGGAGATTCCTCTGCTAAATTCAATTAAAGTGCAATTTGGAATGTTGATAGTTGTTGTAACATTTTACTTTCCATTTGCATTTGATATTGTGCTAATAGATTATTTTTAATAAGTGCACTGCTTGACTCTGCATAATCAGTATCTTGCATTTGACTTAATGCACTTAAAGTGTTATTAGCAGTAATTTGATTTACATTTTGCTCAGATTGCAGACCATTAGATGTGGCACCTATTTGAGATTGTAAGCTACTAACACTTGCAGATGCACTTGCTAATTGAGATAATGCATCTTCGTTAAGCTCGCTAAAATCAGGCATTCCAGAAGCACTTATAGTAGCAATGCTAAAATCGGTCATTCCTAGTGACTCGGCACTCATTGATGTAGTATCGCTATTAAAAACAGATTGAGTGTTAAATTGCGTACTAGAAAAAGTTGAGCTCATTTGCTCAGATAATTGATCAATTTCTTTTTGAATTATGGCTTTATCAGAATCACTTAGAGTATCATTAGAAGCTTGTAAAGTTAATTCATTCATGCGTGATAAATTATCTTGCACCCCACTTAATGCACCATCGGCTACATCCAGGCTACCTAGCTCATAATCAATAGTTTGGTTACGAGTCTCAAAGCTAATATTAGCTGATAACATTTTTTGAGCAATGGCCATAATGGCTGGGTCATCAGCAGCATCATTTACCTTTTTACCAGATGCCAGTTCTTCTATTCTTTCTTTCTCTTCTTGTTGTTTTTCTCTTAATTCGTTAACATTCTTTTGTGATTGATTAACATTTTGCATTGGAGAATACATATCGGTATTTCTGATTGAACTAATCATCATAAAAAATCCCCTCCTTACGGATAAATTTTGTATATAGTATATACATAAAGTATATCGACAAATATTTATTTTACTTGATGTGTTATTACTAGTATTTGGCAGAAAGTTTCAAGTGCTTTTTGGATAGCATAGGCTTATTTATGGCTGAGTAACATTCTGCTAATTTCTTATGTGTTATTGTTAAGTTAGAAGACATAGTAAGTGCACGGATAAAATAATTAATTGCTGTTTCGTATTCTTTATTATTTAAGTAACAATCGGCAATAACCTCTACGCAAACTTGTTCTGAATGGCCATGTTTAACGGCTTGTTTCAGCAAAGAAGCGGCAAGTGAGAACTGCTTAGAGATATAGTTTAAAAAGCCCAGTTCTAAATAGGCATCTTTACAAGTGGGGTATAGCTTAATAATCTCGTTATATTTTTTGATGCTGTTTGGTATATCGTTTAGCTCCTTAAGACAACGGGCTTGCAGCAGCAAAATCTCAAGCGTAAAGGGGTTGCTTTTTAAATGCAATAAACTATAGTCTAGAGCTGTGTCGTATTCTTTGGCATAAAAATAGTAATACATAGGTGTAGTAAATTCGGTGCTATGCAATATGTCGTTATAAGCATAAGCTAGCACAGCTGGTATGTTATGCTCTTTTAAGAGTGCACCTAGATATTCTTCATCGACACTAAAAATGTCAAGGTAATTTTTAAACAACTCACAAAATATATTTAATGGTAACTGAGCATATAGAAACGGCAGTTGCGTAGAAAATAATGTAATATATGTATCTACACAATGATAGTCGTTAAGTAGTTGGAATTTTTTTACTAGATATTCCATTTTGTCATCGCTAATAGTAATTGCAAGGTCTAAGTATTTAATAGCTTCGTCTAGGTTACCTTGTTTTATTAAATCACATGAGTATAAAAAGTAGTGTTGTGCAGAATGTGTACAGTTGGCTTCCATATTTCCTCCTTAAAAGTAAAATTATTTTTGTAACTTAAAATAGTATTACCAGATTATTAATAAACTGATAATACTATTTTAATATAAAAACCAACTTCTTACAACAAAATATATGTAATTATCTAAAAATAATATATGTCATATAACTAAAGTATCCTATAAGTAGCAATATTCCTTCAGTACGCTTAATTTTACGAGAAGTAGTCGCAAAAATATAAGCAATAAGAGTAGCGTCTAGCATAAAAAATAAATCGATAAAAACTTCCTGATTAACGTTGATTGGATTAATTGATGTAGATACACCTAAAATTAAAAATGTATTAAAAATGCTAGAACCCAATACATTTCCTAGTGCAATATCACTCTCGCCTTTTCTAGCAGCGGTAATAGATGTAACAAGTTCTGGTAAAGATGTACCAACAGCAATAATAGTAAGACCAACCATTCGTTCACTCATTCCTAAGTCTAATGCAATTTTAACAGAATTATTAACTACTAAATCTCCACCTATAAATATCCCGATGGCACCGCATATTGCAAAAATAATACTTTTGTTTAGTGGCAAAAGATTAATATCGTCTACAGGTTCATTATTCTTATATGCTTTGATTGCAACTTGAATAAGGTATAAGATAAACATAGAAAAAAAGACTAGTAGTATAATCCCGTCATTTCTTGACAATGCACCTTCTTTACTAAATACCCAGTCCATACCTAGGATAGCAACTATAATAGTTGATACAATAGCTATTGGAAATTCTTTGCTTAAAACACCGTCTTGTACAGTTAGAGGAAAAATAACAGCAGAAGCTCCTACAACTACCATAAAATTAAAGATATTAGACCCGATTACATTACCTAGCGACATAGCATTTTGTCCTTGCAGTGCAGAAGTTATGCTTACTGCAAGTTCTGGGGCACTGGTCCCAAATGCGACTATGGTAAGTCCTATAATAAGAGGGGTTATCTTTAGATATAATGCGATGGATGAGGCACCGTCAATAAAGTAATCTGCTCCTTTGATTAATGCGATAAATCCAACTAATAATAAAATGTAACTCATAAATACTCCTTTCTTAAATAACTTGTCTTGTTTTATTTATATGTATACTTGTCTATATAAAGAACTGGATTTATTATCTAAAAAAGTAAAATATTCACCTATTTTACAAAAAAGCATATAATATTATTAGGGTAAAATATGTTAATGGAGACACGATATGCAAATTCTAGAATTCTTACTGATAAGTGTTGCCCTAATTATAGATGCTATAGTTGTATGTATGATAAACGGTATTACTTATCAAAATATTACAAAGTTACAAGGTATTTTAAGTTCACTAATATTTGGAGTTATACAAGGTATTTTTATTGTAGTAGGATACCTAATAGGAAATATTTTTGCTAGTTTTATAACTTCTTATGCTGGTATCATTACAGCAGTGATATTTTTTACGTTAGGAATTCAAAAGATAAAAAGCACAGCGAATGAACCAAAAAATGAACTCAATAATGAACTAACTTATACGAAGAATTTGTCTTATAGACTAGTATTTATTCAAGCTATTGTAACAAGTTTGGATGCATTTACAGTAGGCCTAAGCTTTAGTTTTATATATAACGAGATAACACTTGTTGCTGTACTGCTTACAATTTTAACTATATTATTTTCTTATGCTGCACTTATGATAGGTTATCATAAAGGTAAGGTATTGGGAGAAAAAGTTGAGGTAGTAGGAGGAATTGTATATTTTATTATAGCTATTAGGGCATTATTATAATAATAGAACCCAAATCTGATAAAGGTTTGGGTTTTTTGAATGAGAAAAATAAAAAATGGGCTTGTATAGGAAAATATTAGGTGTTACAATGAAAAATAGCAATAAATGATAGGAGGGTAGCCAAGAATTATTGGTGATAAAATATGGAAGCAGAAATATTGCAATATCTTGAATCTATTAGAAATCCTTTTCTAACTACAATAATGGAAACTATTACAATATGTGCTGAAAGTGCATTTTTACTTGCGATAATTTCTATAATTTACTGGTGCTTAAATAAGGATATAGCCATTAAACTAGCCAGTGCGATATTAATAAATGCCGTATTAACTGCTACAATTAAGGGGATAGTTAAAAAGCCACGGCCATTTGAATTAGGAATTGTAAAACCACTAAGGGTAGAAACAGCCATAGGGTATGCATTCCCTAGCGGGCACACTTCAACGGCAACGGCATTTTGGGGAAGTGCTGTTACGGTGTTTAAAAATAACAGTATGCTAATATTTAGTATTATTATAGTAATATTGACGGGCATATCAAGATTGTACCTGGGCGTGCATTGGCCAACAGATGTATTAGCAGGAGTTTTCTTGGGTATAATCAGCGTATTTATATCAGATTTGGTATGGAAAAATAAGAAATATCTCCTAGAAGGCTCGATAATTATATTAGTAATATCAGTATTTTTTTCAACTCATGTTGCAAGTGCTGCTGCAGCATTATTTGGTATAGTTTATGGTAGAAATTTAGAAATGAAGTATGTAAATTTTGTTATTGCCGGAAATTATAAGTACCAAATAAAGAAAGTAATAATAGGAATGGCTGGTATAGCAATTATATATTTTGGGCTAGATAAAGTTATGGTAGATACAACAATTACTGTTATGATAAAGTATGCTCTGGTTATGCTCTGGATAACATTTTTTGCACCATATCTATTTAAAAAGTATCTTGTGGCTAGCCAATAAAAAATATAAAAAGAGAAAGTCGGAGTCTGCTCCTATCCTTCTCTTTTAGTGGACAAATATTTATTCGGTATATGAATTATTTGACACTCTACCAAAAAGTGTGAGAGAATAAATACCTGCAATGCCCACTACACCATAAATAACACGACTAATCCAAGACCCCATTCCTCCAAATATTGAAGCAACTAAGTCAAATTGGAAAAAACCAATTAATCCCCAGTTGATTGCACCTATAATCATAAATGCTAAGGCAATATAATCAAAAGTTTTTGAGTTCATTGTCCTGCCCCTTTCTTGTTATTAAGTGATAATGTTATTATAGGAAAAAATAATTAAAAATATCCGTAGCATATTATGGAAGAGAAATTGAGATGGAGAAAATATGGCGTATAATAGATATAGCGACTTTTTAAAGATTAAATACAACGAAAAAGTATATAAAATTCCGATAAATTTAGACGTAACTTGCCCAAATCGTGACGGCAATTGTGGCAATGGTGGATGCACATATTGTGGAGATATTGGCGTTGGATATGAAATGATAGATAATAATGTAAATATAAAAACTCAACTAGAAAAAAATATGGCTAATATAAAGAAAAAATATAATGCAAAATATTTTATAGCATATTTGCAAAATTATAGTAACACTTATATAGAAATTGAAAAATTTAAAAATGTATTAGATGAGTTAATTCACCCAGATGTTGTGGGGGTGAGCATATCAACACGGCCTGACTGTATAAATGATAAATATCTTGCAATTATAGAAGAATTTAAAAATAAAACTAATTATGACATATGCATAGAATTAGGATTGCAAACTGTAAATTATCATTCTTTGGCAAAAATCAACCGAGGTCATACATTGGCAGAATTTATTGATGCCACCTTGAGAATAAAACAATTTGGCTTTGAAATTGCAGTACATCTTATATTAAATTTGCCCTGGGATACTATAACAGACGTTATTGAAAATGCAAAAGTTATGAGTGCTATGAACATTACTTATGTAAAAATGCATGCTTTATATATCGTAAAAGATACTTTGATGGCACAGCAATATTTAGATGAGCAAATAGAATTAATAACGGTAGAAGAATATAAAGAGCGTGTAATAACATTTTTAAGATACCTACACCCAAATATAGTAATTCAGCGTGTTATAGGACGAGTGCCAGACGAATATGCTGTATTTGCAAACTGGGGAGTAAGCTGGTGGAAAATACATGATGAAATTATTGATACTATGAAACAAAATAATTTTGTACAAGGCGATTTATGTAACTATTTAAATGGAAAAGCTGTAAAAAAATTCGTCTAAAAAAGAATATTAGCATAACTTTTTTTATATTAATTAAATAAAAGGGAAATATTTTAAAATTCATATAAGAAAGGTGTGGCCAATATGATTGAACATAAATTTAGAGAAATGAATTACAATAACAGTAGAAAGAAAGTTAAAAAAACACAACAGCCCATGATAAATCAACAGTATATTTACTATCCCCCGAAAAAGGAACCAAAACCTTTAGAAAGAAAAACAACGTATTTAACAAGTAGACCTATAGAACCCCGAAAAAGACGCAGAACGAAATATGAAGCTGACATAAAATTTTTTGGAGCTATTGTAATAATAATTGCGTCGTTAATGTTTTTCTCCAGGTGTTCAAGCGGAGGCGGGGACGAAGAAGTAAGTATGATAGACACACATAATCCACCACCGCAAATTTGTCAAGTATCGACACAAACTTATTAACAAAGGAGAAAAAATTGAACCTGCCTAAACAATTTAAAGAAAATATTAAGAATTTATTAAAAGAAGAATATGACGAGTATATAAATTCATTTTCAAAACCACATTATACGGGTATTAGAATAAATACTTCAAAAATTAGTAATGATGAGTGGGAAAGTATTAATCCGTTCAATGATTTGAGACAAGTGCCATGGTGCACTGAAGGCAGATATTACTTTGGGGATAGACCAGCAAAGCATCCCTATTATTTTGCTGGTCTATATTATATACAAGAACCCAGTGCTATGTCGGCTGCTGAATTTATACCCATAAATAAGACGGATAAAGTACTAGATTTATGTGCTGCACCAGGAGGGAAAAGTACTCAAATTGGGGTCAAGCTAGGTGAAACAGGTCTATTAGTATCAAATGATATAAGTACTTCACGTGCGAATATATTAGTTAATAATATAGAAAGATTTGGACTGAAAAATGCTATGATAGTAAGTGAAAATCCTGCCAAATTAGCAAAAGCATGGCCGTCGTATTTTGATAAAATTATAATAGATGCACCATGCTCTGGCGAAGGGATGTTTAGAAAAGACGAAAATGCTATAAAAAACTGGGAAAAATATAAAGAAGGATATTTTTGTGAGGTGCAGTTAGAAATATTAAATAGTGCGGCACAAATGTTGAATATAGGAGGTATGATATTATATTCAACTTGTACTTTTTCGACCACTGAAAATGAACTGCTAATAGAAGAGTTTTTACGTATGCATCCAGAGTTTGATGTATTTCCGCTAACGGCTGAAAACGGCTTACAAAATTCAACGGTGGAGTGTAATGATAAAAGGTTGAATGGTACAATAAGATTGTGGCCGCATAAGATAGATGGGGAAGGGCACTTTATATGTTTATTATTAAAAGAAAATGGGGATAATATAAAAAGTAGTTTATTAAACTGTAATAAACAAATTAAAGATTATATATTAATAAATAATTTTATTAACGAAAATACTACTATAAAAACTAATCAATATATATTAGAAAACAGTAACAAATATTATATAGTATCAAATCATATGCCAACTCAGCATAAATTGCATATATTAAGAAGTGGATTATATATAGGACAAGTAAAGCATAATAATTTTGAGCCTTCACATGCATTATGTATGGCATATCCAAAGGATAGCTTTAAAAATTCAATAGAACTAGACATGAAAGATGCGATAAAATATTTAAAAGGTGAGACATTGATTATTGACGTAACTGACGGGTACCATGTCGTTTGTATAGAAGGGTATAACCTAGGGTGGATTAAGGCGAAAAACGGTAAGCTTAAGAATAAGTATCCGGTAAATTTAAGAATGATTGGGTGAAGACATGAGATTAGATAGATATTTAAGCCATGTGGGATGTGGAACACGTACCGAGGTGCAAAAATTGGTTAAGCAAAAAAGGGTAAGCGTAGACAATGTAATAGTTACTACTCCTAATATGCATATTAATAATCAAGTTGTTAAATTAGACAATTATGAAGTAATATATAAAGAATATTACTATTTTATATTAAATAAGCCACAAGGAGTAATAACAGCAACAGAAGATAGTCAACATAAGACAGTACTAGATTTATTAAACATAGCTGACCAAAATAAGAAAGTTGCACCTATAGGAAGATTGGACAAAGACACAGAAGGATTGTTGATATTAACTAACGATGGAAAATTATCACATAATTTAACATCTCCAGCAAAGCATGTTAACAAAATCTATTATGCAAAAATACAAGGTAACCTAGATAAGGATGCTGTGGAAAAATTTAGCTTAGGCATACAGCTGAATGATGGAACTAAGTATAAGAGTGCTAAACTTGAAGTAATATCTAATGATGAAATATATGTAACAATTAATGAAGGAAAGTTTCATCAAGTTAAGAAGATGGTAAAAGCAGTGGGAGCTGAGGTAATATTTTTAAAAAGAGTAAAGATGGGTAATTTAGATTTACCGGAAGATTTGCTTTGTGGTGAGTATAGAGAATTAACAGAAGATGAACTAGACAAATTGCGATAACAATTGTTGCGAAAGGAAGAAATAATGAAATTTGAAGCAGTTATTTTTGATTTAGACGGGACTTTGGTAGATTCGATGTGGGTATGGGCAACGCTAGATGATGAGTTTTTGGAAAAGTTTGGGTATGTTATGCCGAAGGAACTGGGCCCTTTACTAGAAGGGCTGGGATTTACAGAAACAGCACAAATGTTTAAAGATTATTTTAACTTGCCACTTAGCATAGAAGAGATAAAGAAAATATGGAATGAGATGGCGGCTAAGATGTATGCTATGCGAGTTGATTTAAAAGTAGGAGTTGTAGAATTTTTAGAGTATTTACAACGGAATAAAATTGAAATGGGAATTGCCACAAGTAATAGCATAGAGTTAACGCAATTAGTATTAGAAAAACACAATATAGCACATTTTTTTAAAAGCATCGTAACATCTTGTGATGTAGAACAAGGCAAACCCCATCCGTTTGTATACATTGAAGTGGCAAAAAGACTGGGCGTGGAGCCTGAAAAATGTCTGGTATTTGAAGACATTCCAAATGGCATAATTGGTGCAAAAAGTGCAAATATGACAGTATGGGGGATAGAAGATATGCAACCTGATGAGGTCAAGATAAAAGCTAAAAAACTTGCGGATAGATGGGTGCAAAATTATCATGAAGTTATAGAAAGTTTGTAGAGGATAAAGGATGTTTTTACCGATAGATAAAAAAGATTTAGATGAAAGAAATATAAAAGACGTAGATTTTGTTATAGTAACAGGAGATGCATATATTGATAGTCCATCGTTTGGTACAGCAATTATAGGCAGAGTGCTAGAGAGATATGGGTATACCGTTGCTATACTGGCACAACCAGCTTTTGCAGACTGCACAGATTTTAAACGCTTTGGCAAACCTAGACTTGCGTTTTTGGTAGGCTCAGGTAATATAGATTCTATGGTGAATAATTATAGCGTAAATAAGAAGAAGCGGAAAAAAGATGTATATTCAGAAGGTGGCAAGGCTGGTAAAAGGCCTGATAGAGCAGTAACTGTATATTCAAAATTAGCAAGAATGGCGTATAAAGATGTGCCTATTATAATAGGTGGGATAGAAGCGAGTCTTAGAAGATTTGCTCATTACGATTATTGGGATAATAAAGTCAGAAAGTCTATATTAATAGAAGCTCAAGCGGATATGATACTATATGGTATGAGTGAAAAATCCGTGATAGAACTTGCTGAAGCATTAGAGAGTGGAATTGATATTTCAGATATAACGTATATAAAAGGAAGCGTATTTAAAACAAAAAATATAGATGTAGTGTATGATGGAGCATTTTTGCCAACATATAAAGAAGTGTCACAAGATAAAGTTATGTTTGCTAAAAGTTTTGTGTTAAAAGAAAAGCACACAGACCCGTTTACAGCAAAACCATTGATTGAAAGTTATGATAATGGTGTGCATGTTGTTCAAAATCCGCCTGCTATGCCGTTAACCACTGCGGAACTTGATGATATATATGAATTAGAATTTGAAAATATGGCACATCCTATATATAAAGAAGAAGTGCCTGCAACTAGAGAAGTTTTGTTTAGTGTAACCAGTAACAGAGGGTGTTTTGGAAGTTGTAGTTTTTGTGCGCTAACCTTTCATCAAGGTAGAATTGTACAGGCTAGAAGTGAAGAGTCTATAATAAAAGAAGCAGTTAAGATGACTCAGCATAAAGATTTTAAAGGATATATTCATGATGTAGGCGGGCCTAGTGCCAATTTTAATCAACCTCAGTGTGCAAAAGCTGTGACTAAAGGGGTATGCATAAATAAAAAATGTTTATACCCAAATCCGTGCAAAAACTTAGATATTGACCATGGCTTATATATTAACACATTACGAAAACTTAGGAATATAGATGGGGTAAAAAAAGTCTTTATCCGTTCAGGTATTAGGTATGACTATTTACTAGCAGATAAAAACAGTAAAAATATTATAAAAGAGATAGCTACACATCATGTAAGTGGTCAACTTAGAGTGGCTCCAGAACATATATCAAATAATACTCTTAAGTATATGGGTAAACCCAGCAAAGAAGTGTATGAACGGTTTATAAAGCTATTTAATGAGCAGTCAAAACAGGCTAATAAAAAGCAATATGTAGTGCCGTATTTTATGAGCTCACACCCTGGTACTACTTTAGAAGATGCAGTGGAACTGGCACTCTATTTGAAAAAGATGCACTATATACCAGAGCAAGTGCAAGACTTCTATC
>MDSQ01000116.1_pt1 | contig 14640 bp, 9 predicted proteins | sample 1008251 | NCBI WGS metagenome assembly MDSQ01 (sample SAMN05526597, study PRJNA338239) | gut metagenome | isolation source: Hindgut content | host: Naso unicornis | place: Saudi Arabia: Red Sea | collected 2016-05
AGGTTCTTCAAATATGTATATATATATATATATATATACACACACAGATATATAGATATGACATTTTGAAAGTTATATTTTTTTAATAAACTGTTATTATTTTGTTTAGGTTTTTGTTGCGGACTTTGTCCCACGGTTGACAGTGCAGAGGGATTATCAGGACCTCCTGCGGCAGGAGTTTCGCCGTGTGTCAGCACGTCTCAGTATGTTTTAAAAGAATATAATTTAAATTGGGTGTGCGTCATTATTTCATAATGCCCATTATAAGTTTTGTACTAACAAAGGTTGGCCTATATTTATGCATAATTGTTTTTGGAAAATTGAAATAAAATCAAGAGCTGATGTTCTTTCCGTTTTCAGGTGTCAGGTATCATGACATGGCTGACTGCTTCCCTCTGCACCGTCGCGAGATGTGGTGCCAGGATGGTGTAAGTAGAATGTTATTTTGATATGACAAATTGACACAAAGTAAACAGCATGGCAGATGGACACTGGTAGTTTATGTTATGTTTGTAAGCTAATTCATGTTTTTTCTCTCTCTGTTCTTCCGTTGCTCGGCAGGTCCACTTGAGTGATAATGTGGGGATGCCAGTCCTCGCAGATTTGTTGTATGTTGCCGCCTTCAAACAGTTGGAGACACCAGCACCTCAGCCTCAGGTGCCTTGCATGGTGTCTCGTCCGTCATCCCGAAAGATTGTTCCTCGGATTGTGGTGAAGGAAAAGGCTGCTGTGCCACGTCCTCCCCCTTCTAAGCGGACAGCTGTGGGACCGAGCAGGAAGGTAATACACTGTGCACTATAATAATGTTTTGTCTCTTTGTTTTGAATTATATGTTTTTTTTTTAAGTGTTATTTTTGTTGAGCAGTTGATCTATAGTTATGGATAAATAATATGAATTTACTTAATATGTTCTTTTTTATTACAGAGGAATTATTCTGGTGAACCTGAGCATGGCTCTGGTGCACACAATGGAAGGATGGTTAAGAAGCAGGTATGTTATGTTTTTATTAGCTTTAAGTAGTAAAAATGCTTTACAACCGTTGCTTATGAGTGAGGGCAAATTGTAAGCAATAATTATTCTACACATTTGTTTTACAGAAGTATGCAGCTCCAGTGGTTTTAAGGGAGTGTAGTATCCCACTGAATCCTGTTTGGTTCTCCAGCGCTATCTTGGTTGACATGGACAAGCTTGTTCCATCGGCTCTTGATGCCTGTGTTCCAGCAGGCAAACAGGTAATTTACATTTCTCCTTCCTGATGTGTTTGAAAATGAATATGTCGGACTGCTTATGCTGTACGTAACAGGCTATGTTACAAATACGTTTTTAAAGTGTTTTTTTTTCCTTTTCTTTTTCTTATATTAGCCACTGCCTGTGGAACACAAGAACAACTCTGCTGGCCTGAAGAGGAGACGGGTTGTGCAGCAGGTTTGTAACTTTCTAATGCTCTGTCAGAATTATTTTGAATGTAATTGGTTGTTGTGCAGTTGGAGTAGATGGTCAGCAATGACATTTTTTTCATGTTTGTAGTAACTGTGAAACAATGAAGAAATAGATGTTCTCAGTTTGTTTATGGGAATTGTTTTTCCACAGGTCATGGCCACTCCAGCCCTGGGGGCGTCTACCGGCGTTGTTATGGTGTCTGCTGGTGACAAGAGAGTGGCTGTGAAGGAGAAGGTTCGTGCAGTTAAAAGAATGTCACACACTGAAGAAATGTTTTCTGAGATGAATATATAGACCTATTTTGTAGTCATTGTTTAGGCGGTATAAATTTCAGTTATTTGACTACTAACATTTAAGTTATCATATTTAGTAGTAGTGCTAGTATTTTGTAAGTGATTTTGTTTTAAATTTGTCAATCTAGTGTATTGAATTTTGTGTCTTTTTCTTCTGTCCCCTTAGGTTGAGGCCACACCAGCTGTGGAGGTGTCTGCCTGTACTGAGGCAGTGGATGTTCGTCAGAAGGTTGGTGCAGAACACAGTTGTTTTTCAAATTGAGCATGTAGCACTTCCTTGTAGTTCCTGTTAATTCAGTATTAATTTCAGTTACTTGAAAAATCCTTGTTGTTTATTTTCTAATGCAATGCATTGAATTTTCTGTCTTTCTTTCTTTCTTTTCCCCCTTAGGTTGAGGCCACACCAAGCACGGGGGTGTCTGCCTGTACTGTGGCAGTGGATATGGATCACAAGGTTGGTACAGTTTATATGAAGGATGTGAAACGCATAAATGTCTTTGAATTGAACATTCACAGCCATTTTGTAGTCATTGTTAATGCAGTATAAATTTTAATTATGCAAAACATGAACATTGTATTCTTTTCTTTGTTGATGCAGTGTAGTTTGTCTTTTTTCCCCTTAGGTTGAGGCCACACCAGTCATGGAGGTGTCTGCCCGTAAAGTGGTGTTGGATTTGGACCATAAGGTAAGTGTAATTTGTATGAAGAGGTCATGCACTGAGTATGCAAAGCTATTTTTATTGTCATTGTTAATGCAGTAGAAAGCTGAAATAATGCATAAAGTCTTACTTTAAAGTTACAGCATTTAGTGAACAGTTTTGAAACTGTAAGAGAATAAATGTTTGTGGTTTGTAAATGCAGTACAATTAAGAAGTTTTACTTACAGGTGAAGGCTACACCCAGCTGGGAGGCATTCGCACCCGTGGACCAGGAGGTAGGTTCCATTTTGACATAAGAATGTCTAAAAAATGAGGTGGATAATAAATTTACCTTTTAATCAAAATTGTTTTGTTTTGTTTTTTTCTTTGTTTTTTTCTTTGTTTTTTTCTAGGACCATCCCAAAGGACTGCGAAGAACCAACCTGATGTCCCACAGGACAGAGAATGTGCAGCAGGTTTGTTGTCTTTTTATTTATGAACTCCATACACTGACTTAATAGGACTTAAATAATGTAAATCAATAAATTTTTTTTGCATATTTAAATCCAGTGGATATGTTCTTGTATGTGCCACATTGGTTTGGTTCACTTGTACATAGTTTAAACATTGATTTATGTGATTTTAATCAATTATGAGTGTATAAAATCCATCTTGGTTTTTACTACAGTAAAACTTGCACAGAAGATTTCATTTTATTGATGTGTTTCCTATATGTATTGTTGTAGTGATTTGTTTTGCATTTTATGATATTAGTAATTCCACTTTATGCTTAATTATTTGTGTGTTTGTTTCATCAGCCCTGTAACACAGAGGGAACAGTAATGGAACCTGTGGATGACATCAGTGCTTTTGCTGTATCTGCTGCTGCTGACCTCCTGGGTGACGTGAGTCGTAAAAATGCCATGTGTCTTATCAGGGGGTCTTTCCATCAGGGTGATGAACGTTTTGGTAGCAATAGGTACAAGCAATGCACTACAAATAGTGTCACAGCAATTATGACACATGTTTCCAAGAGTATTTTGACCTGGACTACAGAGGATATTGATTATATTTTGGTGTGTGGTGATCGGTTGTACACTTTCATGAAGCAGCAAGATATGATTAGTGACGCCAATGGTAGTGGTTACATTTTTGTACATGAACTACCAAGAGAGGTTGTGTTTAGAAACAAGAAATGTAGTTTGGAGTATTTTAACACATACACAGGAGATATTGATTTAGAGGTATATGATGCAGCTGTACAAGATGTGGCCATGCCTCTAGAGGTGGCTTTGCAGAGAGCAATGTTACAGGCAGATGCATGTTTGGTTACGATTAAAAGTAACACATTTGCCATCATAAAGCAAGGGTCCAGATTTGCTGTGTTTGACCCGCATGCACGTGGTGATGATGGTGGTTTGGATCCTAAATGCTCTAGCATTGTAGCATGCTATGATAGTTTCATCATGTTGTATGAACACATCAGTAACCTTGCAGAGTCACTGTATGGTGATGATGCTCAGCGTGGTAACAGATACTTTGAAGTCACTGGCGTTAAAGCTGTTGTGACTAATGGTATATGTTATCCAGCAGAAGATGTAGATCAGGTACACTGTGACATCGAATCTGTGGTTGATATTGACAAAGTGTCAGCAGAAGAAAGCCTTATTGATGTTGAGTCAGAGACAAAAGCAGGGACAGAAAGTGACAATGAATCAACTGTTTATTTGGTATCTGAAACAGATGCCATTAATGTCACATTTAGACCTCTGACATTAGTTGATAAGAAGCGGATATGCACCAAACTTCGTATTGTGCCCAGTCTACATTATGAGGATGTTCTTATAGACAGTAAAGAAGTTGACCAGCCTGTACCTTGTACAACCACTTACATACATTCAGATGGTAACTGTTTCTTTGGTGCTCTGTCACATGTTTTTAGTGGATCAGAGACGTATCATAGGGCTGTTCGCTTGGCTGTAGTGAAGCATGTTGAACAAAGTCCTGATGTGTATCGTAATCTTCTCAGACAGGAGTTTACATCCGTACAGCAGTATGTTAGAGATTCGCAGATGAAATATGTTGGAACTTGGGCTACAGAGGTTGAAATTCAGGCTGCTGCGGATTTGTTTAATGTTGATATTTATACATACAGTCGCCAGAAATGGTTAAAGTATAGCTCAAGTGGTGGAACAACTGGAAACAAAGGGATTTATCTTAAACACTGCAATGAATGTCATTATGAGCCCATTGCATGTGTGAAAGATAATATCTCTAGTAAATGTTTTAGTTTAAGTACCTTGCGTGAAATTAATCATGGAAAGTCAAGCTCTGATGTCATTTCACCTCGTAAAGCCTGTAATGATAGGCTGAAGAGGAAAAAGAGGGAGAAATATGCTGATGACAGTGAATTTAGGAAATGTAAAATAATGAAAGTACAACACAGATATTCGACTGACAGTAAATATAGACAAACACAACAGCAGGCTAGTGTTAGGAAGTATGCTACAAATGAAGAACACAAAGCTAAGGTTATACAAGCTGGTAAAGATAAATATTCTACCAATCAGCAGTATAGAGCAAAGATAAGACAGAGCAGTGTACAAAAATATGCTTCAGATGATCAGTTCAGCGCTAAAGTAAAACACAGCAGTTTTAAAAAATATGCCAATTCTCCTGATCATCGTGCTCGGGTGATACATTATACTGTACAAAAGTATAAATCTAACCCGGTTTACGCAGAGTCTATAAAGAAGCGAAACCAGGAAAAAAAACGTAATCAAACGCTGAAAAAACATAACATAGATGTTGTAATTCAGCAATTTAGAGAAAAGGTTAAACAGGGCCCAGAGTATGTTTGCTGTGTATGTCATAGATTATTGTTCCAGCATCAGGTAGTGGAATGTAAAAAAGAACAATATGGAAAGAAGGGATCTGGAGTAGCTTCATTGGCAGATAAATGTATAACTTCAACATACCTTCATGATTGCAATGATAGATGTACTGCAGACTGCATTTTAAAATTGACGCATGTTGGTAAATTGTGGATTTGTTATACCTGCCACAGAAAAATAATTGCTGGAAAAGTACCTGAAGAAAGTGCAATTAATAATCTACAGTTGGATCCTATTCCACAAGAACTCAATACACTAAACTCTTTAGAACAACATTTAATTGCACAAAATATTCCGTTCATGAAGGTATTGGCTCTACCCAAGGGAGGACAAAATGGTGTACATGGCCCTGTAACATGTGTTCCTTCCAACAGTAATGCTGTTAATAATGTGCTTCCTAGGTTAGAAAATCAGGATTTAATGATTCGTGTAAAATTAAAGAGGAAAATTACCTACAAAGGGCATTATCAATATCAATATGTCCACACAAATAAAGTTCATAGTGCATTAGAACATTTAAAATATCATAACAAGTGGTATAAAGATGTGCAAATTAATAAAGATTGGACAAATCCCCTTGAAAAAGATAAAAATGATGATGGTGATAAAAGTGATGAGGGTGAAGACTTAGACATTCAAGACGAACACATTAATGATCAGCAACAGCATGGCATGTATTTGGACACATGTATGCAGCCAGTAGATGTTGCACAGGAAGTATTAGATCAGCATTTTGACAGTGTGTTATCAGTAGCTCCAGCAGAAGGTAACAGTCCTGTACGTTTGCTTACAGACGTTAGCAATGAGGCTAAATGTTTTCCTGTTCTTTTCCCAAAGGAAACTGGTACTTTTCATGACACCAGACAGCATAAGTTGACATTGAGTTGGTATCTGAATGCTAGAATTCTGAATGCTGATGGTCGATTTGGCAGTAATTTAGATTATATCTTTTATGCGCAATATTTGTCTGAGATTAATCAAGTTGTGTCAAATGTTTCTATAGCCTTAAGGAAAGGGTATCATGGAGGAGAGAACACCCAGATTACATCCTCAATGCTCTCCAGCACAGACTTTGTGAAGAATGTTTTAAGTTGTGACATGGGCTACAAATTTTTAAAGCCTATTCGTGGAACACCTGTGTTTTGGCAAGGTGTCCAGAAAGATTTGTTTGCTATGGTCAGGCAGCTTGGGATTCCTACTTGGTTCTGTCCCTTTTCATCTGCGGATTTACGTTGGACAGAATTGATGGAAACCTTTATGAAAGTGCACAATTTAAAAGGCAATGTAAATGAGATGGACTGGTCTCAAAAATGTAATTTGTTAAAGAATAATCCTGTGACAGCAGCCAGGATGTTTGATCATAGGTTTCGTTGTTTTCTAAGAGATGTGATCATGTCCCCTGCTCAGCCAATAGGGAAGATTATTGACTACTTTTATCGTGTTGAGTTTCAGCAGCGTGGATCTCCACATACACATTGTTTGTTTTGGGTGGAGAATGCCCCAAAAATTGGCACTAACACAGATCAGGAGGTCATAGATCTCATTGATAAATATGTAACATGTGACCTCCACCTGAAACTGATGATCTGCATGAGGTCGTTTCCAGTGTTCAAATGCACAGTAAGAAACACTCCAAGAGTTGTAAAAAGAAGGGCACTCCATGCAGGTTTAATTTCCCACGACCTCCAAGTAACAAAACATTTCTGTGTAAACCAAAAACAGAGGAGCAGCAGCAGCAACAAGATAAACCTGACAAGGGACAGCAGCAAAGTAATGTCAACACGTGATGCAGCTGCAAAAGCTCAAGAGATCATGAGAAAAGTTAAACTAGCTCTTTCAAATGAAGAAGCAACATTTGACAGTATTGATGCTATGTTTAGTTCCATTGGTATCAATCAGTCAATTTTTGAAAAGGCATATCAGTTAACTTCAAAGAAAACTAGTGTCGTCCTTAAAAGAAATATAAACGACGTTTGGGTAAATCAGTACAACAAAGATCTCTTGCGTTGCTGGAATGCAAATTTGGACATTCAGTTTGTATGTGATGCATATGCATGTGTAGTATACATTATCTCATATCTCAAAAGCAGAAAGGGAAATGGGTTTGCTACTTAAACATGCACAGAACGAAGTTAAAAGTACAGGAAATGTAGAAGCGAAACGGGCCCTGAACAAGTTAGGAAGTATGTTTTTGCACAACAGAGAAGTATCTGCTCAGGAAAGTGTGTATCGACTCACAAACATGCGATTAAAGGAGTGCTCCAGAAAAGTTGTATTTGTTCCGACTGGAGACAATGTTGTCAGGATGAGTCTTCCTCTAAAAGTAATTCAGAAGAGAGCAGAACAACAAGACCTAAACTTAGACAAAATCTGGATGACAAACATCACTGATCGTTACAAAAGTAGACCTAAAAGTAATGATTTTAAAGACGTGTCTAGCAAGTTTCGCTTCAGAATATAGAGATGTGCCCAAAAATGAAAAATGTCAAAGCAATGTGATTAAACTAGATAACGACTGTGGTTTTGTAAAAAAGAGGACAAGGACAGATGTGGCTGTTGTGAGGTATGCTCGCTTTTCACCAACAAAAGATCCTGAAAAGCACTACCAAAGCTTGCTTCAGCTGTTCTTGCCTTATTATACAGACAATCAGTTGAAACGCCCACAGTTTGTGTCTTTTGAAGAGTTTTACAAGACTGGTTCTGTCACTAACAGCATCAATTAAAATAAATCTGTAAAAGAGTTGGTTGACTTGAACAAGTCTAAATTTGTTAAAAACAAGCTGAAGAATTAGAAAATTGTGAAGAAGCCATAGCACATGTAGGCTTTCAAGAAAATGCTTGGGCTGAACTTTGTCCTGAAGCTGAATTAGAACGATTAGAAAGTGTAGAGGAAATGAGTCTTAACAAAGATTTGTTTCCTATGGAAAGAGACATTATTCCAGATTTGCAACCAGAAAAGACACCGGTGTCTGTAGAATTCCCAAAACAGAAAATGAATCATTCTGAAGCACAGGCAATCATGAGATCCCTGAATGAGCTACAGTCACAGGTGTTTTACAAGATACAACAGTGGTGCTTAGATAAAGTTAATGGTAAAAATCCTGCACCTTTTCATGTGTTTATTTCTGGTGGAGCAGGCACAGGGAAGTCCCACTTGATTAAAGCTGTGTATTATGAGGCAACAAGACTGTTAGCAAGAATGTCACATTATCCAGATGATGTTCATGTTTTACTCACTGCCCCTACTGGTGTAGCTGCTTATAACATTAATGCTACTACAATACACCATAGCTTTGCTATTTGTAATAATGTTTCATTGCCGTATCAGCCACTAAAAGAGGAAAAAGTAAATACTTTAAGAGCCAGTCTGAAAGATCTCCAAATATTAATCATAGATGAAATTTCCATGGTTGATCACAAACTACTGACATACATTCATGGCAGACTGAGGCAAATTAAACAAAGTGCTGATTTTTCTCCCTTTGGTAATGTGTCTGTAATAGCTGTTGGAGATTTTTATCAACTTCCACCAGTAAAAGGAACGCCTCTTTACAAAGACCAAGCAGGGACCAACCTATGGGGAAATACATTTAGCCACATAGAGCTAACAGAAATAGTGCGACAGAAAAATCAAGATTTTGCGGTGACACTAAATCGCATCAGAAAACATAAAAAAGGAGACAAACTTAATGACCAGGATGAAAAACTGTTAAAACAATGTGAGACCGGCATGGGTGATGACACAGAAGACCTTCACATTTTTGCAACAAATAGTGATGTAGAAACCCATAACTTTAATATGTTACACAAGGTATGTTCTGATATTGTGCAGATTAAAGCACAAGACTTTGACAAAAATCCTCAAACAGGACGATTTGCACAAACGACTACTTCACATACCTTTGACAAACAGACATATTTAAATAAATTGTTGAGTGTGGGTCCAAATGCTCGTGTCATGCTCATCAAAAACATAGACGTTTTAGATGGTCTTGTTAATGGAGTACTTGGCACTGTTTGTCTTGTAAAATTTGATGAAATTACCAAGCTCCCAAAAACTATTTATGTGAATTTTGATGATGAAAGGATTGGCAGTAAATTACGAGCAAAGTTCCCATGTACAGTGCCTGGTCTTCAAAATGCCACACCAGTTGGGCTTGATGAAGACAAAGTAACCAACAGAGGTGGAGTTAGACGTCAGTTTCCCTTGCGTCTAGCGTGGGCCTGCACAATACATAAAGTGCAAGGCTTAACTTTAGACAAAGCAGTGGTGTCATTTAAAAAGATTTTCTCTGCTGGCCAAGTTTACGTAGCTTTAAGCCGTGTAACATCCATAGAAAATCTTATTATTCAGGATTTTAAAGCCACTGCTATTTACGCAAAAAGTGACATAGATGAAAATTTGCAGGAAATGGAAAAATACATCGAGACTCCATTAACAAGATCAGATGCTTCTCTCAAAGTCTGCTTACTTAATATTCAAGGCTTAGAAGCACACTTAGCAGACCTAAAACAAGACCGCAGGATGTTAGATGCTGATTTGATCTGTCTCACTGAAACATGGCTACAACACAACACACCACACAGTAACATTGTTATGGCAGGGTGGACATTTCACTGTAAAGCTAGATCCCAATCTTATAGTGACCTGAAAACTTTATCTGCTTTACAGAAGGAACAACATGGTGGTGTTGGCTTTTACCACAAAAACCACATCATTTGCAACATTATCAGTGTGCAATGTAGTGACTTGGAGGCCATAATGTTTAATGTTCAGCCTATGAACCATAATTACATAGTGCTGTATAGACCACCATCATACAAAATTGGCCTATTTAAAAAAAACCTAACTGCTGTAGTCAATCACTTTAATGAGTTATCAGGGGGTAAAATAATAATGGGTGATTTTAATGATAATGCAGCTGTTTCAAAGTCTATGGAGAACTTGATGAAACAACATGGTTACAGCCAAATTGTTACTTCTCCTACAACAGAAAATGGGACACTAATTGATCATATTTACATTAAAAACATAGATCCTACAACTGTAGATATCCAAGTAATGCCAACGTACTACAGTTATCATGAATGTCTTTGTATGCGTTTTAAATAGGGCCTGCAACATTCATCTCTGAAGGTGGAAAGTCTGTACTACCGTGGGGGGGGCTCTTTTAGTGAGCTTATGAGCTTTTTCATGTGTATGGCGAGACTCGTCATGCACTTGAGGAACCATTTCCGTCATAGGGGTACAGCACCGCAAGAGAGAAGCCCTCAGTCTTAGGAGTGTTGCAGCCCAAAAAACCCCCACATACAAATCATTCCTGATTTCTGTGGCCTTTGACACTTGAGATTTTAAGCTATGTAAAGTCCCACAGTTAGTGTAAAATGTCCATCCTACTCTGTCACGTTACAGATCCATCCTGCAAACATTCCTACATTTACTTCATCCTCGTGCTTGTTCCATAGATTTCTCTGATTGATTGCGTATATTAGATTAGAACATTGTTTATTCTCATCTATTTATGTAATTTATGTATTTATTCTCCTTACCTATTTATGAATTTTCAGTGTATTTATGTATTTATTCATCTATTTATTCTATGTATCTATTTATTCATTTAAAAATGTATTTATTACTATTTAGACAAAATCCTGCTGCCTGCTCCATATATTAGATTCTTCATACTGTATTGTTAATCTATTTATTAAAACAAACATACATTTACAAATTTAAATTAATTTAATCTATTTATTATATTCATTTATTATACAGTGTAAAATGTTGTTTTTAAAAGCATCCTGCAAATATCCTTGCATTGCCATAATGCTGCTTGGTTGAAATTGTTGCTCTTTTTTAGTTGCATTTTTTTAACTATTTATGGTGGATTTTTATCATAGGGATACAACTTAATGCACATGCTTCTATGGATTTATTTTATATTGCAAGGGGTTATTATAATTGGTATGTTTTACATTACATATGACTTTTTTAAACTGCATGTTGGTGTGAGTGATGACAGACGTGTCTCTGACTGTTAGTTCAGGACCTGTATGAGAATGTGTTTTCTGAGTTGCTTACGTACAGGAGTAGAACAAGCAGCTGGAGCAGAGACGAGTTGAGCATGCAAGAGGCTGCAGACCAGCCCGGGGCGGAAAAAGGCCAAGGAGGAGTCTGAGACAGTGTGAATAAACCGGACGAGATGCAGAGGCAGAGACAATTGGTTCACTGCCTTCAAAGGTGCGTAAAAGAATATGACCAAACATCTGTGTATGAGAGATCCACTGTAATGCCTGTCAGCCACTGAAAACTGCTTTCTCACTCCAAAATGCAGGACCAAGGACAGTGAGGCACAATGGAGGGAGCAGGCTAAATGGAAGCTGAATTGAAAAATGATGCCCCGGGAGGAACAGCAAATATGTGGCCCATACAGGAGCAGAAGGAACGATAGACGACAAGACAAACAGGACAAACAACAACGACTATAGAGACTTGGCAGCCTCACCTGCTCAAGAACAATGATCACAAATTCATCATTTACAAAGGGAAATGTTTGATTTCTTGTTGGAGACATTTGGCTCCTGTTAATGACTGATTGTAGGGAAGATCTGTTTTAATTAACATGTGATTTGGTTTATTTGAACCTCTTTGTTTTTTTATAGTGACCTTTTGAGCTTTTTCATGTGACAACACAATGTTCCTCATGCACTCAGTCAGGAAAAGTGATTGTTGATCTCTCCCCTGACAATTTTGTCCTATTATAATGATATTCCTTTTTTTGGTGTGTGTGTGTAAAAATATGTGTTTATACAAGTCTTATAACAGGTTATTTTCCAAGATTTCTAAGTGTTGTGGGTGTAAAATCCAAAAAACATCTCTGAAATATCTCTTTTGTTCAGTTGTTTAAAATAAGTTGTATGTTGTATGTTTTCGTCTACATATTACTTGTGCAAGTTCAAAAATAATTTTAGCCATGAAACTGTCTACATATGTCAAATAAAAACTGTCAACATCCTTTGAGCTCCTCATCCTTCATTTTATACATACATTGTTTTTACAATGGATTTTCTGCTGCAGTATTACAGAAATGCTAGAGGAAAGTGCAAAAGTTATTTTGATAACTTCTGATTAGACATATCTGGAGATTCCATGTTCAAAGTCTTGTGTATATGAGGCTCAGAGGCTCAGACTGTTGGATACTCATAGCTATAAGCCTTCTGTGCGCTTTTTGCATGTGCAATAAAAATAGTCACATGAAAAATGCATTTGTTAACTTTGACCGAAATATGAAACAATATCTGTTTGGTTATAACCAGTGCATTTTTTTGGAGTGCCAAAATTCTTTTGATAAGACACATCTGGTGATTCTCTGTGTAAAGTTTCATGCATATAGCGCTTAAACCATAGGACGATTTAAAAAAAAGAACTTCCAAAAGTCTTGATTCAAATTCTACCAAAAGCATATAAAAATGTTCCCTGTATTGGAATGATGAAGTGTACCAAACAACATTTGATTTGGTCAAATGGTTTATGAGAAATGATGTGGATATGATGATGTATATTTCAGCCAGCCACTCACTGTCACCCATTGTGTAACTTGAGCTGCTTGAGACACAGGGCAGGTAAGGGAGTGGGGAGGGTGTATGAAGCCATTTTCAGGCAAGCTGTCATTCACACTCTCCCTCAGGGGGGAGACAGAGACCACAAAACTCAACCTCAAGTGTGTTGACAGGAGAGTACTTGGCCACTCACAGCTCCATAGTAATACATTAGAGTGGGCTGACTGCAAACGTTAAACATCAGAGTTCAGTTGTTAGGATTAAAATCCTGAAAAACAATCATCATTCTGGTGGATGGGCTTAACTTTCAAGTAACATTTGCATGAAATCCTATGACACAAACTTAAAGTTATATATGTTGGATGAATGCAGCTGTCAGGTAAAATTTAAATATAATCTCAATCAAATAAAGTGCCTCTTAAGTGACGATTCATGCTGTGGTCTACACTTATCACTTCTCTCCACTGATTATAAATTGTTGTCCAGTATGCTGACATGTTTTGAACACTGTTCAGTCAAATTGTTGATGGTAGCGTATCATTTCCACATGTACAGAAAAGCCTCATGAAACTCCCTTTTGTCCACCACTGGTTAACAGGCCATGAATAACATTTTTAAACTTTGATGCAGTTGCCTTGGCAGGAGAGTTGAGAAATCCCCCCTCCACCCCTCCCATTCCTCCCTTCCCCCATCAGGTCCACCCAAGACAGTCAGGCTGGGCAGGCGGAGGCCAAGGCCGGTTATGCAAAGGGAAATGTGATCATAAATCTGGATTGCCTGCACACTGACACACGCAGGCTGCGAGGACCGGTTCATCGTTGCTTTATTGTAATGGGAAGAGCACTGCAAGTGTGAAAGGCTCAATGTGTGTGTTGTAACAAGTCATGCCCACTTTGACCAAACATGACTGAACTTTACGGCTGGCCTCAGGAGTGACTCCACATCACGCTCACCAAATTTCGTGCGAATCTGATCAACTTTCATGTCACTTGACGTTTCTCTGTTTATAGCGCCCGCTAATGGCCAATTTGCGCCAAATTTGGCAGAGACCCTCAGAAGCGCATGCCAAACAAAGGTCTCAAGTGTCATGATGATGGCATTTAATTTGTTGAGATATGCCTAAGTTTGTATTTAGATCGCTAACTGTACAAATTTTTTCATAAATAACGTTGCAGTTTTTTGAGCTAGCAAAATTCCTTTGATAGCTTTTGGTCAGGTCGGTCTGAAGATTTAATGTGCAAAATTTGACGCAGCTCGGACGAAAATCCTCGGACGAGTTTGAAAAAGGTTTTTCACATTTTGCAATTTTGCAAACAAATTTTCCTCTTCCAAATCCGAAGTTATGACGTCATGTGATTCAGCTCAATCCATCCAGGGAATGTGAGGATATAAAGCAATTGAAAGTGCGATGTACAGTTTGGGAGTTTTAGGCTAAAGAAACTTTGGCATAAATTTAAATTCAGACTCAAATTCTGTTTTCAAGATAGAACTTAATTATAGCACCCCCTATTGTCCGATTTTCACCAAATTTGGTACAGACCCTCAGAATTGCATGTAAAGCATGGGTCTTAAGTTTCATGATGATGGCATTTAATTTGGTTGAGATATAGCAAAGTTTGTATTTAGATTGGTAATGTCAAAACTTGTTCGTAAACAACGTTGCAAATTTTGGAGCTAGCAAAATTCCTTTGATAACTTTTGGTCAGGACGGTCTAAAGATTGTATGAGCAAATTTTGATGCAGCTCGGACAAATACTCTAGGATGAGTTTGAAAAAGTATATTTTCCACATTTAGCAATTTTGCGGGAAATTTTTTT
>MDSQ01000117.1_pt1 | contig 14611 bp, 13 predicted proteins | sample 1008251 | NCBI WGS metagenome assembly MDSQ01 (sample SAMN05526597, study PRJNA338239) | gut metagenome | isolation source: Hindgut content | host: Naso unicornis | place: Saudi Arabia: Red Sea | collected 2016-05
TCATCTGACTTGTTAGCTTAGCCATAATGTGTTTGTTCTACAATCCCATGACTGACCCTCACCACCTCGCCTTCTCCTTCTGCGCTAGCTCCTCCTCTTCCTCCTAATCCAACCATATCCTTAGCAACTCCTCATATAGAGGTGCCCCTGTCTGGATCATTGCCATATCCAAAGTTGGGTCCTGGACCTGTGGGCTGGTAGGGGATGGAGGACATTGTTTTAATGGGGCTGCGGAAGAAGCCACCGTTGGGGGCCCTCTGCCTGAAAGGGCCCACCCCGCCAGTTCGGTGGTCCTGGAGGACGCTGCCGCCACTGCTACCGAAACCAGCGGAAAATCCAGCGGCAGCTTTGGCAGAGAGGCTGCGGCTGAGGGTCTGGATCTGCTCAGGGATGAAGGTAGTAGTGGTAATGTGGGTGTTGCGGAAATCACTGATCTGCTCAAGTGCCTGGCGCGCGGCAGGCAGTGTATCCATGTCAAGGGGTGTTAAATCGACGGAAGAGGTGGAGAACTGCTTGTGGGGGCTTTCATCCTCGGTGCACAAGCTGTTAACCCGGCGGTGTAAGTGCTCCAGGTCGATCTCCTTATCGTCCTGCAGATGGGGAGGGGCAGGGGAGGAGTAGAGCGGAGAAAAGGAAGTGATGATGGTAAATGGTAATAGAGAAGGGAAGGTCATTGGAGAGATTTTGAAAAGATGAGATGGGATGGGATAGAAGAAAGATCCAGGGACATTGTTTAGGACGGGAGAAGGGGATGAGGGCCAGTCAGAGACCGATAAAGTGGGAGACGGAAGATGAGAGGGATAAATTGAGGAAAGTTGGATTAAGGAAGGAAAGGAGAGAAAGGAGGTAAAGGAAAAGGAGTAAAGGTAATGCAAATAGAGGAGCAAGAAGAGGAGAGAACAGACAAGGAAAAAGACGAGAGTACGCGCAGAGAGGATATATTTTGAAAAAGAGAAGTGGACAAGAATGGGGTGTAATTGTATTAAGCAAAAGGGATGCCATTCATCCAACCAGTGTAATGGAAAGTAAGAATAACAGTGAAAGCAAGAGAAGGGCGTTTGGGCAACGCAGATGATGAAGATGGCATGCGTGTGGCAAAAAGTTTTGGCACGATTAAAAATTAAATGAGATTCAAGTTAAGATATTTGCAATAATGAAGTGTGAAAATGAGAGTGAGTGTGACAAAAAGCAAAGTAATATCATGTTTGATGGTCACAGGGATGTGACAGAAAGCAGGGAGAGCCAAAAGAGAGGAGGGAAAAATGGAGGGAAGGATAGAGAAGCACACTCTGAGCTGTGGTCAGGATATTGAAAGAGAGACACATAAACACACTTCTACAAGGTCTTTAAGGGAGTGCAGAAAATCTGGAATACACTCAGGAAACACACTGCCATCATGCTGTGTGCTCTGCGATTCCAGGGTGCTATAGTTTTGTTGACTATGTAATAATTAAAATATAAATATGAATGACATATAAATATAAAAATAACGTTTTCCTTCTTCTTGTTACCTGTATTGCATTCTGGCCACCATACCAAAAAATTCACATTGAGATTGACATCTCATTTTCAAGTGAGTTGGGGGTTTTTTCGGGGCCACATACAATTCAGCTTTTATGGATTATTTACCAACTGCATCATATGAAGTTTAACAGCCTTAACAATCTTAAAGACAAAAGCACATACATTAACTTAAGCTTTAATTTAACTTACAGTATAATTAAATGAAACTTATTATTACTACATTCACATAAATTACTTATCCACATAGTCTTAAGGATGGTAAAAGTCAGTGAGGGGTGTTTCATGCTTTTTCTGGATAAGGCAGGGTGGACAGTGGTGCAGAAGTGCTGAGGTTGCAATGAATGATGTGCGGGTACAGGGAGGAAGAGGATTAGGTGAAGGGAAGTGCTGGGTAGAGTTTTCAAAACTTGTTTTGTTTTTGCATTGTCCACACACGTGGTAATGTGCTTCTTCAGCTTTAAGGAGGGTATGAGTCTCAGAGGAAGGTGGTGGGAAGTGTGGGGTGTCTCATGTTAGTGTTTCACACTTCATGGAAATATTGCAAGAGTCGAGTCGAACAGAAATTTTTGGGAGGAAAGGAGTCACATCATTGGGGGTGAAGATAGAGTTACTGACCGTGTCCTTCGGGTCTGGGGGGTCTGGAGGGGGCTCTGGACCTACTGTATGAAGCTCATGGGCAGAGGGGACCAATTGTGGTGCCCCCTGGTTGCCATCTAAGGAGGGGACAGTGGGTGGAAGGACAGGACGGGGGGGCGCTAATGTTTGTCGTGACACTATCATACACAGACTAAACATTTGAAGGAGGAGATATTGAAAGGGCATAGTTGGTATCAAAGAAATGACGGGAAGTGAAAGAGAAGAGTGAATCACAAAAGGTCAGTCTGCCGTCTGTGAAAGGAGACTATGAGGTAGCTACAAGGAGTGATTGAAAGGTAGTCAAGGGAAAGTGGAGGGGTTTTGTGGAAAAAAGTGTCAGGACCCAAGTGCATTTGTATTATTGTAAAGGGAATTGTGATGTTTTCCTCTCTTATAATGACCACTGTAACATAATAGATGAGAACCAGTAAAATGATAAAAATTTATTGACATAGTGGAAATGAAATATCTAGTTTCAAATCAAGTTTCAAATGTATTTAAATATACATCTCTACTTTATTGTAAACTGCAAAGGCCTTATTGCGGACAACAAAGCCAGATTTAGACCACAAAATGGTTTTTGGCTTCATTTAAAAATGTGAGGTTTTTGCAAAAATCTCTCTCTATTACATACAATAAATATTCCATTGCAGGCTTACACCAGCACAATCTAACAAATGATGCTCCCCTCTAGACGGAGAGACAGCATCCTCTAATGGCAGAAAGGCATCATTGCACAAATAGACAACTAGCAAATTGCCAGCTATATAAATGTTTTCAAAGAGGTACATTTGCTTCAGCTGAGAGTTTTGCTACTTTGTGCCTAAGTTTAAATCTTGTTCCTTTATATGCATTATTCTCTTAAAACATCATCATTCATGTATGTTGGCATTTCAAATAGCATCTGTCTTCAAGCATTACTAACCAATGATTTATTTTTATCCTCTATTGTATGTATAACCTTGGGGTGGGAGGTGAGGTGGTGAAGGTGGTCATTCTCATTTTGGGGGCGAGCTCGGAGGGGTTGGTGGGTTCGTAGGAGTGCTGCACGATCAGGGCGCAGGGAATGTCGCAGCATGCTGGAGGCTGGTAATGGGTGGCTGTGGGGACAGTGGTGTTGGCAGTGTTGGGGGTCTGGTTTTGAGTCTGACCGCCCAAGGCAAGGGGGTGCTCGTTGGGACTGTGAGGGCATGGATCGGCAGCTTGCCTGGCAGATGGCCCATCTGCCTGTGTCTGGTGTGAGTGTGTGACATGCGTGTGTGAGTGTGTGACATGCGTGTGTGTGTGTGTGTGTGTGTGTGTGTGTGTGTGAGCAAGAAGGAGAGGAGGAGAGAGACAAGGAGACAGAGAGGGTGATGAAAAAGAGATGTAGAGTAATTCATATAAATGTGTTTGTGTGTTTGTGTGCATGCAAGTTGAGTGGGAAGATTCAAACAAGCCCCCAAAAAAGAAGAAGCCAAATAGACGCACGGGCAGACACATGGGCGGACAAACGTCAGACGGGCGGAGACAGAGAAGGGATGAGTGACAGACACGATCAGGCAGATGGAAGGATGGTAAGGTGGAGGAGAGAGAAGTCATTTGGAGAGACAGACGGGTGGGGGGTGAGCGAGAAGAAAGACATGGCAGTCAGTCAGCACACACAGTTAAGCAGGTCGTTCTGTGTTGTGTCCTCAGAGAGACATTCACACAGTCGTTATATACCTGGAAAGGGGAGATGTTTAAAAGCCATTTTGTATTGCTCTCTCCCTCTCTTTCTCCCCCTCGCCCGCTACACCCCTCAACACAGAGTACTTATCTACAAAAACAAAACAAAAAGGCAATATGAGAGCTTTGAGCCACAGAGACACAGATTGTTGTATAGAGTTAGAACGAGGAGAGTGGCAATTTCCATCCAAACCACAAACTTGAAAAATGAGGTCAACTGTTTTAGGTGTATCGGAGAGGACGATACACGAGGAAGTGCCTGCTCTTCTCATGCTAAATCTATGTGAAATATCAGACATGGTCAAAACCACAGATGTTACCATTATGGAAGAGTTCTGACAATGACAATTATTTTGGCTTTGTCAGTATGCAGCATTATCAGTTACGCTAAGTTTGGAACTTTTTGAGTTTATTCCAATGACAGAACTCTTTCATACAAACCTCTGGTAGAACACATATAGGCCAAAAGGGGAAAACAATACAGCTGCCCTATTATGAATGAAATGGGCCTCAGACACTCATCTGGGAATAGCTTGTCAATTAAGCTAAATAAAGATGGCAAAATTTAGACTAGCTTTCAACACATTGTAAACAGGAAACTTGATCCGTTTTTCCATAGATATACAGTACTATCAATAGTAACATACCCAGGCACCAATCAGATAAAGGTTGGGATGCTTTTGAGCACGGAAAAAGAGTAGCAATACAGAAGAGGATGACTAATTTCCCCTAAAACTGTAGCTAAAATGCACTTTAGGTGTTACCAAATGGCATATATTTATAAGAACTGCAGTGCACTGTAGTCATCATTCACTTGATTTAACGTGTGAAATATCCCAAGATAGCAAGAATGACTTGCAGGTAGACTGCTAACACACAGTTACACGTACCCGTCTTTATTACGTGTGCATATCCTGGTCAAATGTGCTCAGTCGGGATGCATTTAGCTTTGTTGGTGAACCACATTAGCTATCTCTGTGGAATATGTGTGTGTATCTGTGAGTGTATGAGTGTATAAACCGAGCAGAACAACACATAAGCAAACCGTTTACATCAAGGAGCAGACTTGTAGATAACAGTGTCAGCCATTCCAAAACACACAACACAGAGCCGAAGCACAAACACAAACACTGACATAAAGCCCACAGTCAAAAGCAATTACCACAGCATTACAGCGTACAGTATGAATGTAAAGGCATGTATTGACATACACAATATGCATGTTTTAGTATGTATAAGAAACACAGAGACAGACATACGGCTTAGGAATATTAGAGTTGGGTTTTCATGTATGCAGAAAGCATGTCTGTATGTGTGTGGCAGGCGGGGATGGTGTTTCAGCCATACAGTCTGATGGATGAACGTAGTCATGATCTATGTCGGCACATAATGATTTCAAGTGAATTGCATCAATCTTAAGTTGTGTATGCGTCACTGGGAGAACGATAACCGATCTCTTGACAGCTGTCGGTGAGAAAGGGAACGAACATGAGCTGAAAACCACCAAAACTGAACATCTTGCATTAATGGATTTCATGGTATGGCAGATTCTAGCACAAACTTTCAGCAAACGTTATATCGACACAAGCCTGACATGACGAAAGAGGCGAGCTAAATGTGAGGCGATGATGACTTGTTTGCATGCACGTGAAGGTGCGAGCTTATTGTTTGTGTGTTAGTGCTGGGGAAGCTGTTTGTTATCTTCAGGGAGGACAAATGAAGGTGAGTCGATTGATTTTCTAATTAGAGATGATCAGCACTGTCAGTTTACTTTTAAATAAATGATCCAAAGGTCTTATTCAACAAATGCTTGTGATAGGGAGACTCAACCGATAATCAGAACTGCACTCAGTGCCATTAATCTTTTTATATTTATGCACATGATTTCTACACTTGGTGTTTCAGATTGAATGTTACACTTATGATAGTTGACAAAACCAAGTAATTCACATTGTAACAGATAATAGCCTGGATTTTCTATACAGTAAGTCTATATGCAGTTTGTCTTTCTAGACAGAGTACCTTAAGAAGTTGGAGTAGGGCACTGGAAACAGTCCTCATGCCAAATCTGCACTCCCAATTCATGGTCCTGGTGCCAATGTTTCTTGCTAAGCCAAGCTTTCTAGGCCCACGCATAAAGCGTGGGTCACCAGCTTTTACAATTTTGTTTAAAGCTTGCAAAAGTGCAAAGGGAACTGCACGCTCTTGGCTCGTGTTAAGGGCTCAAACGCTGTTAACATTTACTGTGACAGCAAGACAGAGGCGAGTTCTTCATTTAAACTGACACAGAGTGAGGCGTCTAGCGAAGTTAATTACATGCTTTATGGTTTGCTTCACTTTATTAATTTAACTTTAGGAAGTTGGACGACATTAAACACACTAAACTTCCTCCACAGGCCGTGACAAAGGGCCAAAATGCATGCAGAGTTTTCCCCAGTCAATAAAATGCAACATATGCAATCTTTCTAATTATCTGCTTTGAAGTTGACTTAAATTTGTCTTTCTTCCTCCACTGAGTCAGGACACGCTGCAGTGGTCCCAGCTTAACTCCCTCCTGTTCTCCTATCAGCAACCATCTTTGCAGCTGGTCACCCATTCCGAAAAGTTCTGCACAGATAGTTTGAGGTCTGAGTATTGTTCTAGCGTGCGTTGTGATAGGATAATTTAGGAAGTAATGAATACAATCTCAGCCAAAGGAAAATCTTTGAATAATTAAATGAGTTTTGTTCTTGAGTTGCAGTAACTTTTAAAGACAATTTATCAGTTTTAAGGGAGGGGAATGCTTGAAGCACATTTATATAACGTGTTATATGACCACGATTGAAAGGCAAACCAGTATTAGACAATCTTCTCTCCTCAGAGACATTCATGCAGGTGCAATCGTTTGTAGACAACAAACAAGTGATGACAGCTGTTGTATAAAGAATAAAAGCAGATTAAATCTGCCTACTTTCTAACCACCACGCACCTGGTCATAACGAAGTGGTGCTTGCATGCTCGTTAAATTTAAAAAGTTACACAAGTGGTCAGATGCAGCCTCTCCACAGTTGGAAAGCACTTTGTCTGAAACATACTGAGCCCTTGAGGTGTGGTTTCTGTGAGCAAACCTCAAGCTAAACCAACGGAAATCAATAGGTCAAGGCTTTGATAGCGTGAAGGATAAATGTCAGGGGTCAACTATCAAAAACAACCATGGCTGACTGAGCCAACCTGGAGCCATGGAAACACGAGGACGATTCCAATAATCTAAACCTGGATATCCCATTGCTTTGCTCCCACTGCTTCCCCATTGCTTTGTTTTGACTAGTATTTAAATAAAACCTTATTTCTTTCTCTAAGCATAAAAAAACAAAATAATTTGATATGCTGCACACTATGAAATTCTTTTATTGTCATTTAATGAGTCACTGGACTAATAACAATAATGCCATTAACGGGAAATGTTTAATAAAGTACACGACCCCTCATCGTTTATGTGCCTTTTTACTCAATAATAATGATTTCCATATGTCAGTTATTGCCTGATGCCTCGTTATGCAAAACTTTTATCAAGATCTACAAAGAGAATTAAAGACTATCACCACTTAAGTGCCTGCTGTCCCTCCTTTTCCACTTTTGCGACTGCACTCCTGCGCTCAGTCAGGGGCTGATTCCACTGGCTGCTCTTGGAGCCTAATGAAGACGGCAGGGGGGCGTGTGTGTCTGTGTGTGTTGCAGCTGAACCAAACTGTGCTTAACATGACTTTGGGTTCAACCAAAGGTTTGGAGTCTTTGTGGCTGCTCAGTGGCAGACATGACTACTGATCTGAGTGACAGATTAAAGCTGGTAACCGAGCAGGGGGCTGGAGGTAGGAGGTATGTGGTGTGTGTACTGAAGAAAAAAATATTGCTGCCTGATCAAAAACAAAATGTCAGTGGGTTACCAGTGTTGCAACATATAATATATGACCCTTCAGAACAAATAATAGATTGTGACCCAACATGTTTTTTGACCTATTTCCAGCTGTGTTGGTGGAAGTGATGTGATTTTACTTAAAATTGATGTCACTCTGTGGCTTATTATTCAGTTCTAAGAAACTGAATAAAGTGACGGTTAATCACTCTATTTTTATCAAACTGTAGGATATCTGCATGATGAGTGATAGCACTGACAGTATATGTATACTGTATATTTATATGCACAGAGCTTAATCGAATAAACGAGCCCTTATCAGACTGAGCTGCATTGAAACTGCTGTTGAACATGTTACTCTGTTCTCATTTCAGATTGTAGTCAGTTTAGCGCCAGATGCCTGGAAACCTTGAACGTGGCAAAGTGGTGAATATAGGAGGAGTGTGCACGGACTTTACAGCTAATGCAAGTGTAGGCTTTGAACTATTTCAGAGGAATCCACCCAGAGTGCAAGTTTAATTAAACAGTTAAATAAATCAATGAACAAACAGCCCAAACGACAAGTGATTAAATCACTTACCACTGTTAAGCAGCTGCAAGCAATTGCATTGCAGCATTGGACTGCAGTGAACAAAACTGAAACTTTCAAGTAGTTTGTTTGTGCTTGCATTAGTCAGGTCAAAAAAACACTTTCTTGCCTGCAATCACACACCAATTTCAACTGAATAAATACATGTATATCTTCATGTCATGTCAGAGGACGCCACAGCCACTTAATTGACAGTATTACTTTCCCACCAGACAATTAATTTACAAAGTACGAGTGCAAGACATCTTTTCCAAATCTAGAAATTATGGTGATGTAGAGATGCAATAATATGTGATGATTTATCAGTGTGAGCTGCTTCTTAATCATTTGGAACCTGTGCTGCATCGAGTTTTCATGTTGAAACTTTCCTCTAAATTACTTTCCAGATGATTGGTGTTATTGGTCTTTTATCATGAGATGTAACCTGATCTGATGCTAAATCATCCCGGGTGAAGTCGCAGCTTCCATTTCCATCAATTTGTCATCTTTTTTAATTTATTCTTGGTGGAACTTTAAATTAGCTTGACACCAAAGATTAAGGAGACAGGGCAGGCTTCTTAGTTTCTGAGAGTCAGACGCATGTAGTGATCACACGGTCCTAATTAGTCTAATGGTCATATTTTTTCCCCTATTTTGGTAGCCGGGCAACAATATTTTAAGGAGGTAACGGTTGATGGTAAATTGGTCACATTATTCCAAACACTGGCAGTTACACACACTGGTATACATAAATTCCTGCAGTAATAATAATCAAGTTAACCTTAGCCTGCCTTTATCAAATAGCTACTCTAAACGGAAAAAAAGCAATTGTTTGAAGCTAAAGTAATTTACCTGATGGCAAAAACATTGTCTGCTAAAATTAATCTGTGCTGCTTCATGCCTCAGTCTAATTTGTTACCAACACATAAATAATTAACTCTAAAGTGAAAGTGAAAATATTATTCCACACATAATAACGTTGCTTTCAGTTCATCAGCGGTATGTTTTGAATACCAAATTTGCAACACTTTGCTTCAATTTCACAGTTGTGATTTAAGTTACTTAGCTGAACACCTCTCCCTCTGTACTTTTGGTAAACACAGCAGCAGGAATGGGAGGTGACGAGGTGGCGCTGGAAGCCCTGCCAAATGCCATTGTGGATAAAACAGCTACTGAAGTAAAGGAGTGTAACAATAGCTAGCATTCTGTGTGGTGAAAAGGGCCTGAGTCTTTGTAATTGCAATGCATTAATAGAAAAGCAACTTCACATGTTGCCATTTGGGGTTTTCTTTGAAGATGTTACCTTTCTTGTTTATAGTAGAACAAACAATGCTGCCACATCACAACAGCCTGCAGATTTTATACTGGGGGGAAGATGTTGCCAGAGTCACTGCGATTGTCTCAAATGATATCCCTGCTGAGTCGATCAACCGTACATAGGCTGATTGGATATTTCACAGGGCGCTGCTGCTAATTTACAAGGTGGAGTGTTGCCACTGTTTTGGAGCGAGCGCTGGTATAAATATCCATGTTTAATACTGTGAGTCAGTGTTTGTGACTCTGCCTTGGTCAAGGCGCACTGCAGCATTCCAACAGACCCTCAGGCTGTTTTTGTATTCTGCTTTTAACGTCGCCTGTGTCATCTTTTCTTCAAAACATAAATTTTCAGAGAAATAAGTGGTTGATTGCCCTGTTGACACTGACATTTGCCTCATTTTAAATGAATCAACACATTGAAATAGCATTAATAAAACTTTAAAAAAGAGGTGAGATTATGTTTGACTCCAGCAAAGGCAAACTAGGGAATACATTACAGGACATACAGAGGAAATACTTTCTTGTTTTCCAAAGAGTAAATGTTGAACAATGCTACTGAATTTCCTATATTGAGGATCTAGCCTGTGATTGGGCTCTGTTGGGATTTTAGGGGTGCAATGCAAAAATAAGAATTTACTTGTGAGGACATGCAGCAACATTAACTTTTTCATAGTACCTAAATTCTCCCAGTATGAGTGTATAATGTAATTTGGTTACTTTACTCAGACAGCATAAGTAAAATGACAGGATGCTTTGTAGCGAGTCCTGTTTGACGTTTCTTTTCCTTCCTACACACCCAGAGATGTATATACACATGACTATGCAAAAGATCAATGACAGTTATATCACTGGTGATCTAATATGCCATAGCACCTCCAGGATTCTTTTTGACAGACTGTGCAAAACCTCAGCTACAAATGCAGTTGCAGCCTGTGCTATCAGGATTGTTGATGTTGCTTGGTTGCAAATTTAGTTCTTTGGAAGTGACTTTGTAAATATGGGAGGTTTTTAAAAGTTTTTCTTACAGCTCCATCACGAAGAAGACTCATATTTGCTCATATTTTTTCTGAGAAATATTTTCACCTTTGCACCCCGCCGACCACAAAGTCTAGACTTTGTATCTGGTACATCTACATCCATCGAATCATCATCTGTCCACTCTCACTATGTATTCTGATCCTGCTCTCCTTTCTTTTATTACAAGAACTGGGATCTATTGTAGGCCCTATACTATTCTGTGTACCATGGTACACAGTCACTCATCCATCCCCTACCTCCTTGGAGGGGACCCTAGATCCCTTCCTCCGTGACCACCAGCTCTCCACCATAGCAATGAGGCAGGACAGGACCACACCAGCTGCTAGGACACAGAAAACGCCAGCGAAGCTGTGGATGTCCAGGGCGTTGCCACGCTGTCGTGTCTGGACTGAGCTGTAGAGGTCACAGGGGCTGTCCTTGGGCCACCACTTGAGTTTCAGTATATCCATGTCCCCATTCTGCTGGAGCTCCAAAATTCTAGAAAACAGTCAGGAGACATGTTCATGTAAGCACAGAGCCATGTTAGCCTACATATCATATCCAAGTCAGTTTATCTGTGCTGTGAAATGAGACAATTTAGAATTGCTTATTTTATTCTAACTTCAGGTTTCTAGCAGTTGGAGGAGGTCGACACACACAGAAGTCGGTATACATGAAAAGGCAGACATGCATGAATGAATGTGAAGATGTATGAATGAGCAACAAGGTAGCCACATTCAGAAAAGCAAGATTACAGTGTTCAAAATGAGCATAGCTACTGGGTGATAACTGCTGCTGAGTGCAATTTTAATTATTACAGAACCAAACTGCTTTAAATCAGTCACTGGGAGTGAAAGATATTTGCACAATTACACAAAACCTGACAACACTGCAGCATTTACTGCAGCTGCTATAACCCCTCTTATCCATTTGAGGGCAGTATTTGCCAGTTAAAATCCTCCCTGAACCCTGACAACCATATTGGGCTGTCAAACTCATTATGGCTAACATTAATATGTTTTGCAGCACAGTGAGAGTACACCGCCACAATGTCATTATGCAGCCTAGCTTTAGTCCCAGGATTGATGGCTTCAGAGAGGATACAGCTCAGAGGTTGATGGGGTCCCTCTGTTAGCCTTCAGCTTATTATTTAACTGGGTCGTTCGTTTTGGTTTGGAGGAAAGCTGCACACGCATAGACAGACAGGCGTACAGAGGCTCTGTTAGCATTCAGCTGGATATTTAACAGTCGATCTGGCATGGAGGAGAGAGGGGCAGAGGGAAAGTGAGAGACAAAGAGGAAAAAGGCAATCTGAGAATGTGTGGGTGTGCATGTTTATACATATACCTCCCTCAAAGGCATAAACATACTAACACAGGAGACAAATAGATGCAAATAATCCCCCATAGACAAACTAAGCACCAAGGCTGATTGACACCAACAGAGTAGATGCACAATCAGAAACGAACAAAGTCACAAACTGGATTGCATGCATGGCCAAGCAACCAACCAACACATGCATTTGTACACATAGAGACAGATGTTTGCAATTATCTGCAGAACTGCCTTGGGGCAAAAACCTTCTGCAATTTCAATGACAACATGCTGACATGAATGACAGCGCTCATCTCTCATCTTCATTCTTCCCACATACGAAATACACAAAACGAATAGAAATCAATCAAGAAATGCAAATGCGCCCTGCAGACAGTTTAAAAAAATAATTTCATCCCCAAAAAGCTGGAAAAAACATGGCCCAGTTCAATGTGAATCAGCCCAACAGACTTATCACCTCACCCTTTAACCATGGCACACTCATTTAGGGACATTCTCTTATCACTTTATCAGGTTTTACTCAGCTAGTGGGACAGGGTAACCACATGGTTAATGCCAGAGAAGAGAAGAGGAGAGAAGAGAGAAGAGAAGAGAAACAAATAATAAGACAAAGAAAAACTAATTCGAACAGCAAATCCACCAACAGTCATTCTAATAAGAGATCATGTCCACCAACTGCCGGCTTGATTGTGGGATTGTTTGGCTCAGATCAGAGCAGATTAGCGCCAAGATTAGATAAGACTTTGTGTAGCTGATATGCAATATTGACTGAAAACAAATAAAATCAAACAGATCTGCAATAGTGTTTGGCAATGGTAGAACGGTGGCAGCACTGGCCTAGTTGTATGTCCCGGTTATTTCTCCACTGGCATAAAGAAGAGGTAGTCAGAGCAGAAATCCCTCTTCTCACATCAATCCTGCATCTGTACTTATTCAGTCGTGCAGTGGGCCCTGCTCCATTTTCTTTCAAGCATGTTTGTAAGTTACTTTTGGAGTGAATGTTGTGCTGTGTGAGACAGGACAAAAGCACAGAAAAACACTTAACTGTTGCATGTCGGTAACGCTGTTGTTATGCATCTTAACATGGCTAAGGTCAGGTTTTTGAACAACACCTGCATGTAATCAAAGTTTATCATATTTTTTTCCTGAGGAGAGCATCACAGAAAAATCAATGTTTATGAACATTAAAAAAGGCTTTCAGCAGAGAAATGACTCGTCTTTCATACAGTACTGACCTTTTTATCTGCCACTTTGACAACAGATGCTTCACACCCGCAAACACACACACAAACAAGGCTGCACTCTGGCAGACGGCATCAGAGGAAGACGGATTACACGCAGGCTAATGAGATGGAGTAAGAGCGATCCCACTTATCAAAGAGGCCAGGCAATGTTTTGTCAAAGTATTTCATGATTTCTTGCTTGGAATTCAGCCAACTTCTGTCGATATCTTGCAGAGTTTATGTCTTTCCATGTCTGTCAGAGGAAGACGCACGCTTTATGTGTGGCATTGCCGTCTGTTATCTTCGCTAATGAGTTGACTGCTCTCATGTGTCATAAAAATGTCATGTCGCATGTCTCCTTATGTGGCACTTAAGGAGTGGTAGTAAGTGATGGCATTTGCTTCGTTTCATCTCTTTTTAACACCTCTGAACACAATTACTATAGAAAAAAATATGCCTTGTGACAAAATTCTACAAAAGATGTTTACTTTTGACCTTTAAGACAAAATTAAATAAAGAAAAGGGTATTTATTTTCCTTTCCTTGCAGAGTGAAATGGCAATACCACATGAATATGACTATCAGACACCCTGTGGTAGAACCTGTATGATTTTAAATATGATCCCGCTGCATATTCGCTCTAATTTAAAGATCAATGAGTCACTAAATACCAACATTTCCCTGTTATATTCTAGACAATCAAAAGGATACCAAACAAAGCAACAAAGAAGAACTAAAAGGCCTCCTCCGCATCTTGATCAAAGATCAAGCAGATCAAAATGCAAAAACAAACATTTCAAAAAGAGACTTTCATCCGAGGAATCATTAGGATGTGACTAAGCTGCATGTAAGAACAGAACAGAACAGATTTGAGATGCAGGACGGAGTGCTCTCTCTTTCTCCCTGTCTCTGTCTCTGTCTCTCTATCACGACCCTGTCTGCCCAAGGAGCTCATCATCTATCATTCTGCACTAATTGGCCTATCAGAGTAATGCAAAAGCTGCTTCCCAGATAGGCCATTGAATCAAACCCTTACATTGACACGCAATCTCAAGATGACACACACACACACACTCAGTAGCTACATTTACCTTACATTTATCACACTGAGGTTAAGCCGCCTTTATCCTGCCTACACTGAGATACAAAATACACAGATTTGACTCTGTAATAGTAGAAAACTTGAAAGAGGATAATGCCGGCCATGCAGGGAATATTATGCGATGCTGGCTGCCATGTTTTTCTCTCATATCAAAATATGAGGCCATGCCTGAGTTTGGACAGATGGTGCAATCAAAAGTGAAGAGGAAGATGTTGAAATGCAACACCACAGGGAGCTTTAAACGACAGCAATCCAGACACACTAACTCATATAAATAAATATGGGTTTGTC